>Ga0070731_10000430_pt1 | contig 58322 bp, 36 predicted proteins | sample Coa_R1_2_FD_66448 | JGI IMG/M metagenome (GOLD analysis project Ga0070731, IMG submission 66448) | Surface soil microbial communities from Centralia Pennsylvania, which are recovering from an underground coalmine fire - Coalmine... | ecosystem: Environmental > Terrestrial > Soil > Unclassified ... | reverse complement strand
CTACATCGGGGGTCTGGGCAACGTCAACAACTTTCCCGTCACTCCCGGTGCTTTCCAGACGACTTGCGCCAGTTGCAATGGGCGCGGGAGTCAGACTGACGGATTCGTGACAGTATTCGACCCCAGCCAGAGCGGTGCTGCGTCTTTGGTCTATTCCACCTACCTGGGCGGCAACGCCTTGGGCAATACCGGACAGAATTGCGGAGGCGATGCAGTGTACGCCATCGCCGTGGATTCGAAAAGCAACGCCTATGTGACCGGCACAGCCTGTTCCGCGAGTTTTCCGACCACGACGGGAGCTTTCCAGACGGTGGATCCGAAGGCCGGCACCTGCCTCAACTCGACCGCGAACGCTTTTCTATCGAAGCTGAATTCCACGGGTACCGCGCTCGACTATTCCACGTTCCTGGACGGCACGACCTGTGACACATATTCCACCGGCTGGGGCCTGAGCATTACTTCCGCGGATGATGTATTTGTCACCGGCACGACTTCCGACAGGGCGTTCCCCACCGTGAATCCCGTGTTGCCAAGTTCCGCAAACGGCTCTTCGGCGTTCGTCAGCGAATTCAACGCCAAAGGCTCGGCATTGGTGTTTTCGACGCTTTTGGGCGGCTGTTACGATTGCAACGGGAACATCGGGTATGGCATACATGCCGATAACTATGGCAACGTTTACGTTGCGGGACAGGCCGACGGATCCATGCCGGCTACCACGGGCGCCTTCCAGACCACGTATGGCGGCGGCGCGGACGACGGATTCGCTCTGCGCATCGCGCTCACCGAGGCGGACCTTGGCGTGACCAACGGCGCGCCTTCGACCATACTCAGCGGCACGAACCTAACCTACACGATAGTGGTCAAAAACAACGGGCCAAGCGCCGCCAGGCAGGTCAGCCTAACGGACAGCCTACCCAAAGGCACATCATTCGTGAGCGCCACTACCAGCGCGGGCTCCTGCAAAACGCCCGCGGTGGGCGCCACCCGCGGCACGGTTACCTGCACGGTTCCAACTTTGGCCGACGCCGGCACTTTTACGGTGAGCTTAAAGGTGGATGTGAAAGCAAAATCCGGAGCGACCATTACCGACACGGCCGCGGTGAGCTCTCCGGTATTCGATCCCACCACCACGAACAACTCGGCAATAGCCACGACTACGGTCAACTGACATCAACGGAAACAAAAGGGAAACTGCAGGTTCTTCGATTCGCTGAAACTGGAAGTTCTTGAACCCGAGATCGGAGTTGAAGAACCACGGTCCGTAAACGGGTGGCAGCACGGACGGTCCGTTCTGCCCGATTTTCGTCGGGCGGACCCAGAAAAAACTGGAGTATTGACTCCAGACCCAGTTCACATCTGACGGGAGACCCCGATAATATTAGGGCACGAGCGCGCCCGGCAAAAGCCAAGCTGTTAATCGGGAAAACCGCATCGGTTACACCAGAAACCCCTTTTCTTTCAGTCGCGTTACTGCTACACTGTTCCTAATCGTTACAAGAGCAGGGGAAGAGGTTAACGGCTTGCCCAAAAAGTTGCAAGCTTGTTGAGACATGATCGAGGAAGCCCATGTCGGCTGTTGCGGGGCTAGACCATTGCAAAGCTGAGCTGGAAGCAGTGCGGGCCTCCGGTATCTTCGCCAAGGCGCCCAGTCTGGCATTGCTGCTGGAGTATGTCTGCGGCAGGTACTTCGAGGGCCAAGCCCACCAGATCAAAGAATACAACATCGCGGTGGAGGCGCTCGGCCGCCCGGAAACCTTCGATCCCCGGCAGGATTCCATCGTCCGAGTGGAAGCCTTCCGGCTTCGTAAACGCCTGAAGCAGTATTACGAAAACGAAGGGCGTGAGCGCCCCCTGCGCATCCTCATCCCTTCCGGCCAATACGTGCCTCAGTTTCTGGACAGCGCCTCGGCGGACACCAGCGCGCCGGCGCCGGTTCAGGGCAATGGCGAGGAAGTGCCTGGTTCTCTGGCGATGTTGGGCCATCTGAATCCGGATGTGGAAATCGTGCCGGTGGGGCAGCACCTGCCGTCGGCCATGGCGGCGCCCCGGCGCAAAGCGTCCTGGGTGGTTGCCGCCTCCGTGGCGCTCCCTTTGCTTCTCGCCGCAATCGTATTATCGATCTTGTCAAGATCGTCCTCGCCGCCGGCGAAGCCCCCCACCGCTGCTCGAGCCACCGCGGTACCCATCGGCACCGAGTCCGAAGAAGTCCGGATAATGGCCGGATCGCCGGTGGCCCGTTACGTCGACCGGACGGGCAACATCTGGTCCGCCGACAGGTTCTTTTATGGAGGATCGGTCTTCAGTACGCCCAACCATATCATCCTGGGAACGACCGATCCGGAGTTGTTCCGTACCCGGCGCGAAGGCGATTTCACCTACGACATCCCGCTGCATCCGGGCCTCTACGAAATGCACCTGGTCTTCGCCGAGACCCTGTTCGGAGAGAACAACACGGCGGGCGGAGGCGAGTCCAGCCGGGTGTTCCGCATCGACATCAACAACAAAATGACGCTGCCTTCCTTCGATGTCCTTTCAGATGCCGGCGGAAGCAATACGGCCGACGAGAAGGTGTTTAAGGACATCTCGCCGGCTTCCGACGGCATGCTCCACGTTCGGTTTGCCGCGCTCGTAAACAGCGCGCCGTTCCTCAACGCCTTGGAAATCGTCCCGGGTATCCCCGGCAAGATGCGGCCGGTACGCATCGTGGCGCGCGCGCGGAATTACACCGATCAGCAAGGCCATGTGTGGGGCGCGGACCGCTACTTCATGCGCGGCTTCGGCGTGGCGCGCTCGGAACCGGTAACCAACACACCTGATCCGGAGATCTTCGGCGCCGAGCGCTTCGGCAACTTTGTGTATGCCATCCCCGCGGCGGAGGGCCGGTACACGGTGACGCTCAAGTTCGCGGAAACCTGGTTCGGGCCTGGACATCCCGGCGGCGGCGGACCGGGCAGCCGAGTTTTCGACGTCTATTGCAACGGAACCGCTCTGCTGCGTAACTTCGATATCCTCCGCGCCGCCGGCGGGCCGCAGCGCGCCATCGAAGAAAACTTCCACGGCGTTACTCCGAACGCGCAGGGCAAGATCGTGCTGTCCTTCGTGCCGGTGGTCAACTACGCCTGCGTCAACGCCATCGAAGTGGTGGACGAAAGCAACTGATTTCACGGTCCGGCCTGCTATAAGCTCGTTGGCCGGATTCTGCGAATATTACCTGCACGACTTATAATGCGGGGCTGAAAAGCCTGCTTTCCGTGCGGCGGCTGGGGTCCAAGGAACGTACCGAACCGGCGCGTGCGGCGCGTCCGCACTTGACGCTCACACTCATTAAGTTGAATAATTTCCAGCAAAACTGGCGGCCATCTACCTCAAACAAGGCGGCGTGGAACCAGGCGCCTGCGCAAAATCACCGACCCTAATCAACCCTGAGGGCGGCGCTGATCTGCTGGCGGGCATGCCGTCGCAGATACCAGCAAGGCGGGTCTCCGAAATGCGGAAACAGCGAGTTCACGCATATCTGCGGAGCTGGGGGGTCGAACATGTACTCGGTCTTGCGGTCCTTTTGGGGGATCGCATAAGAGCGCTGGACCATGACGCTGCCGAACTGCTCGCGCTGGTTCGGAATCCGGTAGCGCAGCGAAAGGTAATCGCCGATGTAGACCAGTGCGGCCGTCAGGATCGTCCAGCGCGCGGCGATGAAAACGATGCGTTTCAAATCTTCAAAAACAGCTTGCGCCGGTACATCCAGAAGAGGATGACCCAATAAGTGAGCAGCACCGCCATGCCCAGCAGGAACGGCTCCAGGCCGGGGCCCAGGATCTTGAAGAAATCGGGGCCCAGGTGGATCCGGAATGAGCTGAAGATGAAGCGCTCGAACAGGTGGGCAATCATGTAGGCCGCGATGGAGTTCATGCCGATCACCACCAGCGGAAATGCCCACTTCCGGAAACCTTTCACGTCAATCACCCAACTGAAGGCGGCGGTAAACAGAAAACAGACGCCGCCGCTGAACAGCGTCCAACTGGGGGTCCAGATGCGCTTCACCACGGGGCAGATGCCAGTGAAGTGCAGCAGCAGGCCGGAGACTACGCCGATCACTCCGGCGATCCACAGGCGCCGCATGGGAATGCGCGGCGCGCTGGCGCGCAGCCATTGGCCGCAGACCAAGCCGAGAATCATGGTGCCCAGCGTAGGAATGAAGCTGAGCGTAAGGTATCCGCCTTCGTTATAGACGAAGGGATTCGTGCGCGGGAACAGGTTCAGGAACCACTGATCGAAGGCATTCCCAAAATTGGCGTTCTTGTTCCAATGCGCCGCCAGGCCGGAATAGAAATGCTGCCAGTTGGCGGGTACCCCCACGGATTGCCAGTTGAATCCCGGACCCGGCACCGGGTAGAGCGCCCAGGCCAGCCAGTAGCCGGTGAGAATTACGGCCAGCGCGATCCACTGCCAGCGCGGCTTGCAGAAGCCCAGCAGAAAGAGGATGGGATATCCCAGCCCGATCTGTGTCAGAGTGTCCTCGAAAGTGAAGTAGGTGCGCGGGCTGTACATGGAGCGCAGAAAGATGCCGAGGGCCACCAGCAGAAACGAGCGCCAGATGGCGTGCGCCCACATTTTGCCGAACGTGCCGCCTTTGACCAGGCGGCTGGCGATGGAATACGGCAGCGCCACGCCCACGAGGAAGGAGAACGAGGGCTGGATCATGTCGTGCAGCGAACAGCCGGCCCACTCCACGTGCGTCTGGTTATATCCCAGGAAGGCCCAGAACCAGTTGCCGGGGAAGGCGTGCGCCACGCGCGCCAGCTCCAGAACTTCGGCCATCATGAGCAGCATGACAAAGCCGCGGTAGGCGTCCACCGCGATGTTGCGGGCGACGGGTTGTGGTGCGCGAACGAAGTCCCGGGTGGGGGCCGCGGGATTGAGGGTTGCCTGCAAGCTTCACCTCCCGATGGGGGATTCAGAATTGACCATAGCATATCCGGCGGCCCGCGGTGGCGGACGGTATATACTACGCGAGATGGCACACATCCACACGGTGCGGGGCGGTATCGACACCGCTCAGCTTGGCGTCACCCTGATGCACGAACATGTCTTCGTGCTCTCGACCGAGATTCTGCAGAACTATCCGGACATATGGGGCGACGAAGAGCAGCGCGTGGCCGACGCCGTGGCGCGGCTCAACGAGCTTTACGAGACGGGCGCGCGCACCATCGTGGACCTGACCGTGATCGGCCTGGGCCGGTATATCCCACGCATCCAGCTTGTGGCGGCCCGGACGCCGCTGCAGATCGTGGTGGCGACCGGCGTCTACACCTATAACGACCTGCCGTTTCATTTCCACTTTGAAGGCCCCGGCACCATCCTGGACGGGCCAGAGCCGATGGACGAAATGTTCGTGCGGGATATTCAGGAAGGCATCGCGGGCACCGGAGTGCGGGCGGCTGTACTCAAGTGCGCCACCGACCAGCCGGGCGTGACCCACGGGGTGGAGCGGGTGTTGCGCGCGGTTGCGAGGGCGCACCGACGCACGGGCGTCCCCATCTCCACCCACACGCACGCAGGCACCCGCCGTGGCCTCGAGCAGCAGCGCATCTTCGAGGAAGAGGGAGTGGATCTGAGCCGCGTGGTGATCGGCCACTCCGGCGACACCACCGATATCGGCTATCTGGAGGAGCTGATCGCGCGCGGCTCGTGGCTCGGCATGGACCGCTTCGGCATCGACATGCTGCTGCCTTTTGAAGATCGTGTCAATACGGTGGTGCGGATGTGCCAGCGCGGTCATGCGGGCCGGATGGTGCTTTCGCACGATGCCGCATGTTTCAACGACTGGATTCCCGGCCGCGCCGCGCCCATGATGCCGAACTGGCACTTTCGCCACATCCACAAGGACGTGCTGCCGGCGCTGCGTGAACGCGGCGTCGCGGACGAGCAGATCCACACCATGCTGGTGGAGAATCCGAGGCGCATATTCGAAACGCAGGGGGCGTACTGATGATTCGCCCATTCGACGGCAGCGGGATCACGCGCGATGCCGGCGGCGTGGCGCACTATGGCGGCCGGCCCGTGTCGCTCGTCGAGATGTTGCGCGCCACGGTAGAGAAGTCGCCGCAGGCAGAAGCCATTGTGGAGGTTGGCGGTGAACGCGTCACCTATCGCGCCCTCTGGGACCGCGCGGCGCGCGTAAGCGGGGGACTAAAGCGCCGGGGGATTCGTTCCGGCGACCGCGTGGCTATTCGCCTGGGGAACGGTCTGAACTGGTGCATCGCGTTTTTCGGCGCACAGATGGCGGGCGCCATAGCAGTGCCGGTGAACACGCGCTTCAGCGAACCGGAGGTGGCCTACGTGATCTCGGACTCCGGATCCGCGTTTACCTTTCTGCCGGGCGACAAGTTGCCCGATGGTCCGGCGTACGTGACGAAGCATTGGGCGCCGCGGGATGTGGCCGCGATCTTCTACACCAGCGGCACTACGGGGTTCCCCAAGGGCGCCATGACTACGCAAGAAGGGTTTCTGGCCAATACCGAAACCTGCCACCGCATCATGAAGCTGCCCACCGACGGCAGCATTCGCAACCTGGTCTCGGTGCCGCTGTTCCACGTTACCGGCTGTAATAGCCAGCTATTGCCGACGTGCGAGACGGGCGGGACCACGGTGATCATGCCGGCGTTCGATGTGCAGGCGTTCTTGGCGGTCATCAGCAGCGAGCGCATCAACCTGCTGGTGTCGGTGCCGGCGATTTATTGGCTGGCGTTGAACCAGCCGAACTTCGCGTCGCTGGACACGCGGCCCATCAAGTGGCTGACCTATGGCGGCGCACCGATCGCGCCCGCGCTGGTGGGGCGCATCATGGAAGCGTTCCCCGAAGCTCGCGTGGGCAACGGGTTCGGCCTCACCGAGACCACTTCGGTGGCTACGTTCCTGCCGCACGAGTATGCGCGCACGCGTCCCGATTCGGTGGGATTCGCCGCGCCGGTGGTGGATCTGAAGCTGTCCGAGGTGGACGCTCAAAGCGGCGTCGGAGAACTGCTGGTGCGCGGTCCCAACGTGGTGAAGGGATATTGGAACAAGCCGGAAGCCACCGCGCAGACCTTCGTGGACGGCTGGCTGCACACGGGCGACCTGGCGCGCATCGACGAGGATGGCTTCGTCCAGATCGTGGACCGCAAGAAGGATATGATCTGCCGCGGCGGCGAGAACGTCTATTGCGTGGAAGTGGAAAGCGCGCTGGCCGCGCATCCGGCCGTGCTCGAGGTGGCCGTGGTGGGCGTGCCGGACGAGATGATGGGCGAGAAGGTGGGCGCGGTAATCGTGGTGCGTCCGGGTGCGCCCCCGGATGTGGGCGATATCCTGACCTTCGCGCGTCAGCGGCTGGCGGACTTCAAGGTGCCGCAATACGTGGTGATGCGGCAGGAGGCGTTGTCGCGGAATCCGGGGGGGAAAATCCTGAAGGCGCGGTTGCGCAAGGGGATGGAATGGGGAAAGCCGGTGGGATAAGCGTATTTGATCGCCCTTTAATCGCCGTGTAATGGATTTGAAACGAGCCTCACTATGTTCTGACGACAAGGAGGTTCGATGTCCACTGAGAACCGAAACATGGCGGCGGGCGTTACGTTGGCGGCGCTAGCGCTGCTGATGGGATGCGGCCCCCTGGCTTCGGTAACCACTTACCACTACGACAACTATCGCAGCGGCTGGAATCAGAGCGAAACCACTCTGACTTCGGCTAGCGTGGCCGGTCCGAAATTCGGTGAGTTGTACAACATCGCACTGGACGATCAGGTCGATACGCAGCCTCTCATTCTGCCGGTGGTCAGCGTCACGGCGGGAACCAACCAGGGCGCCCACAACGTGGTATACGTGGCCACCGAAAGCAATACCATCTACATGATCGACGCGGTGAAGGGCACCGTGCTGTTCTCCAAGAACTTTGGTGCGCCCGTTCCCACACCGCTGGGATGCAGTAATAACGGGCCAAACGTGGGTATCAATGGAACGCCGGTCATCGACGCCAAGACCATGACCATGTATGTGATCACCTATACATTGGAGGGCGGAGCGCCGGTTTACCGGCTGCACGCGCTCGATCCAGGCAGCCTGGCGGAGAAGATGCCCAACGTGGTGGTGTCGGCGAGCCACGTGCTGAGCGACGGCCACACCATCTTCAACTTCGACGCGAAATACCAGAGGCAGAGGGCGGGACTGCTACAGGCGAACGGCAATGTTTACGCGGGATTCGGCAGTTTCTGCGACTTTGGCGGCGGCCACTCCCGCGGATGGGTCCTGGGGTGGAATGCGGCCGCGCTGGCGCCGCTGGCTGCCAATCAGATGAACGACACGCAGATCTCTGAGCCGCACGGTATGTTTTTGTCGTCGGTATGGATGTCGGGATCCGGGATCGCGGCCGACGGCGCCGGCAACCTGTACTTTGTCACTGGAAACTCGGACCCCAGCGGTACGACTTACGACGGTGTGACCAACATCCAGGAAAGCGTGGTGAAAGAATCACCGGATCTCTCCAAAGTTCTAAGCCTGTTTACTCCATCCGATCAGCCAACTCTGGATCAGTTCGATAGTGATTATGGGTCCGGAGGAGTGCTGCTGTTGCCGAAAGAGCCCTCGCAGGCGGCCAGCGCGGCCGCCGCCGCGGGAAAGAACGGGAACCTGTATGTGATGGACCTCGCGAACCTGGGGGGCAAATCGGCCAAGGGGATCGGCGGGACGCCCGTGAGTATCGGCGGCTGCTGGTGCGCACAGTCTTATTTTTCCAACGGGAGCGTGCACATCGTCAGCAGCGGCGGCTCGAACGTGATTCTTTGGACGGTGCAGACGTCACCCGCCCTGTCGGTGATTCAACAGGCCAGTTCAGGCAGCATCGGAGGCTCGCAGGATCCGGGGTTCTTCACCAGCGTGTCATCGAACGGCACGGGTGGGTCGTCGGACCCGATCGTGTGGGCAGTTTCGCGGCCGGACGCGGCGGGCAGCACCACCAGTCCGGCCCCCATTGGGCTGTGGGCTTTCAAGGGCCGCCCCACGGGCACTTCCTTGCCGCAGATCTATCATGGAACGGCGGGCGGCTGGGCGGAAACCTGCTGCGCGAACGCCAATATCGTGCCGGTTGTGGCCAACGGCAGCGTGTTCGTGGCGAGCTACAAACAGCTTCGAATTTTCGGGCTTCACTAGGGAGGCGCAACATGAATCGACTTTGGATTCCGGCACTGGTTTTGACCGTGGCGTCGATGGCCGGGCAAACGGCGGAGCGGCGCGTGATCTACGGTATCGCTCACAAGGTCAATGGAACGAAGTTTGAGCTGGAGACGCGCGCCGGAAAGACTGTGCCGGTGGACGCCGCGCCGGCGATGAAGGCCGAGAAAAGCGTGACCGTCCGCGAGGGGCTGGCCGTTTCGGCCGAGGGCACGACGGATAAGAAGGGAGTGCTGCAGGCTGAAGTCGTGAACCGGGTCAAGAGCGCCCGCGCGATGTGGCCGGAAGACCGGTGATGGAATAGAGCTCCGTCAGTAGCCGTTGTCCTCGGGCAGGTGCGTGGGGATCTCGAACAATCCTTGCGGCAAATAGGCCGGCAGGAATGTGTTGGCGTCTGGGGCGATCTGGCCGTCGGAGGTGAAGAAACCTGCCACCTGGTGCTGCGCGGCTAGTCCGATGTAGATGGCATCGAGCGACGGAAACTGGATGGCGTTTCCGGAGATGCCGATGAACAACGCCAGGAACGGGTGCGGGTCCTGCGGAACTTGCAGCCCATCCGCCATGGCAATATCATGCCGGTACTCCCACGTGGTGGGGTGATTGGCTGCTTTGATCAGCCGCGTGGTGGCGATGTTCGGCATGGTGGTGTCCAGGCGCGCCAGTTGGAACAGGATTCTCTTGTAAGGAATGCCCGGCAGCGGCGAGGCCACCAGGTGCGGCGCAAAATAGACCGGATCGCCCAATGATTCGAGCCACTCGTAGAGTTCGAACTCGTTCTGAATGGCGACTGCGCCGGGCACCGCGTTCACCTTCACAGGCTGGTAGGGATACACGTAATTGTCGTTGAAGTCGTTTCCTTCGTTCAGCAGCGACGGCGTACGGTTAGCCACAGCGGCGGTTGCCAGCCCGTGGTAGGACGGACTCCAGCGCACAATGTCCGCCACCGTTCCGCCGCCTACGTTCAGCACTGAAGCACGCACACCCGGCTCGATCGCGGAGAAAATCGTGCCGTACATGGAGCCCAGCGATTCGCCGACGTAGTAAATCCTGCTGGCGTCCAGGTCCGGCTTGCCATCCCCATCCAGATCGACACCGCCGGTGATCGTGCGTACCAGCCCGGCGAGGTCGATGGCCGTCTGACGGAGACAATCGCGCAGGGCCACTTGCACAGGATTCGATGCGACGCAGCCTTCGTAGGGACCCAAGCTGCCATCGCCATTGAGGTCCACGGCGCGGCCGCCCGCATACAGGGTGGTGACGTTGCCGGATCGGTCGGTGACAATGACCTGGCTCAGGGGTCCGAAGCCGTGGCCCACGGCGTTGATGGCGATAGTGGCGAAACCGGCCTGCGCCAGCGTGGGAGCCATGGCCGTCGGTCCGCCCCACTGGCTGTCGCCGAATCCATGGCCGAAAATCACCACCGGATAACCCGTTGCGGGCTGCGCCGAGGATGGCAGGAAGACGTGGAAGGTGATGATGTTGATGGAGCCGGGGAGCGTCACATCCTGGCCGGTGGGGGTCACGGGGATCACCTGTTGATCATTGAGGAAATTCGGCGAAGCGAAGGAGCCAAAGCCCACCGCTCCGATGCCTTGAAACAACGGATTAGAGAGCGGCAGGGAGAGATCTACAAACTGTGAAGGGTTCGCGCCGACCTGTTCGTGAAGGACCAGGGAAGCAATATTGGAATACGGGATCAGAACAGGCGGTTGTAGCGGTTGCGGCGGCGGCGTCAGGTTCGGCAACTGTGCGTAGGCTTTCTCCATCCAGGTCGTTACGTTCATGGTCGTGAACACCGTGGCGCTCACAATGTTGGCCGGCCCAAACTGGGAACCTACGCTGGCGACGGCCTGTTCGAGCTCGCCGCAGTAGATGGTCTTCAGGGCGATGCCCGGAGTGACGCAATCCGTGTATCCGGGATCGGCCTGGACCGGGTTGCCGTCCAGATCGTGGATAACGTCGGTCACGATAACGGCCACCTGGCTGTGCTGGTCGAGATTGCCGTCGGGCTTGCCGTATATGGTGTTGGTAGTTGGGTCGTAGATCATCTGGGTCAGGTACATCATCTGGCCCGGCGACGTAATGCCATGCTCTTCCTGTGTCAAGTTCTTGAGCACCACGTAGTAGATGGCGTGGTGCATAGTATTGACATCGATGGGAGCGGAGAAGGTGATGCGGATGCGTGGCGCGGTCTGAAAGCCGTCCAGTTGATTGATCAATTGAACGTCCTGGCAATCGCTGGGGGCCGCGGTGCAATCCGGCATCGGCAGGTTAACGCGCACGCCGGATTTCTGGGTGCTGTCCGGCATAGTCAGATAGTCGGTGGGAAACGGGCCTGTTGTGGGGTCGCCGGGATTCCAGACGACTGTCACTCCGCCGGCAAACATCAGGGGAGCGCACAGCAACAATATGATGACAAAACCAGAGCGGCGCATCGTTGTTTAGGATAACTCAGGATTCCGTGAGGATCGGGAAGGTCTCAGACATCTCCAGTTCCAGCAGGCGCGGGTCCAGCAGGCGCTTGGTATCCACATTGCCCATGGCCGACAGGATGTTCTCTTTTAGATGGGGATGCTCTTTCTCCAACTCCGCGAAGAGGCCTCGCAGAGACTTGCGCACGGTTCCGGTGCGCTGGGAGCAGCCGCACGGCACTATCGGAACGCCGCGCGCTTCGGCATAGGCGCGGGTGATGTCTTCGGTGACGAAAACCAGCGGGCGGATCAGCCGGAACTGCCGGTCGCGCGAATGCGTGATAGGCGGCAGTGCACTCAACCGGCCGGTGAAGAGCGTGTTGCGCAGCAGGGATTCGCAGAAATCGTCGGCGGTGTGCCCGAAGGCGATCACGTTGGCGCCCAGCGCCGAACAGATCTCATAGACTGCGCGGCGCCGGTAACGGCTGCAGAGGTCACAGCCATGCTCGGGCTGTTCTTCGAGGAGGCGCAGAGACGGCTTGTCGCGAAAGTAAGTCCAGTCCACTCCGCGCTGCTTCAGGTATTCACCCAGGGGTTCAATGGGCCTCAGGAATTTACCCTGCTCGACGGTGAATGCACAGACCGAGAACTCGATCGGCGCGCGTCCGGCGAGCAGCAGCAGCGCTTCGAGCAGCGTGGCTGAGTCTTTGCCGCCCGAGAGCGCCACGGCCACGCGGTCGCCGTCGCGGACCATCTTGAAGCGGTGGATAGCTTCGCCTACCTTGCGCAGAAGTGCTTTTTCCAGTTCCACTTCCTTGATTATAACCGCCCGTCCGGGATTAATTGTGATGAAACGTACATTCGGGAAAATAATACCGGCAGACTTCGATTTTAATACCCGATACAATAAATTCGGAGAATTCTGGCCTGGATTTCAACACTTACATGCTGAACATCATCGCAAAAATCGGCAGGAATTATTGCCGGATGAGCGGTTTGCTCTCGCCGGGTTGTTGCGTAGGGCCTACACGTCGTCCTATTTAGGAGAACACTATGCGGATATCATCTTTAGATTCAAGGGCTGCTCGGATGGTTCTGGTTTTGCTGCTGTTAACGGGATCGGTAACTCTGACCGGATCGTCGAAAACGCCCTACTCACACCGCGACAAAGCCTTCTGGGCGGATCGGGCGCTGGTGGCGTTCGTGCATCCGGGGCTGACTATCACCATTAACTCGGCTCAAATCAGCAGCAGCGGCGCCATCAGCATGACGTACACCATCACGGACCCGAACGGCTTGCCCCTGGATGCGGCCGGCACCACTACGCCGGGCGCTGTTTCGCTGGCGTACGTGGCTGCTTACATTCCCAAAGGCCAGCAGCAATATACGGCGCTCACCACCGGATCGGCGACCGGCACGGCGCTGGGCACGATTACGCGGCCGGATTTCGAATTCGGCGCGCCGCCCAAGCAGGTGGGCCCCGGGCAATACACGTACACCTTCCAAGCCAAGGCGCCCGCTGGATTTGACCCCACGTTGACCTACACGGTAGCGACCGACGGCAGCCGCGATTTGACCGCGTTTAATCTGGGCACCAACTACGCCGGCGCGACTTTCAACTTCGTCCCCAACGGCTCGGCGGTGACGGTCACGCGCGACGTCATCCGCACGGCGAGCTGCAACCGGTGCCACGACCAGTTGGCCTTCCATGGCGGTTATGCCCACGGGATGGAGATGTGCGTGCTTTGCCATCAGCCCCAAAACCTCGATCCGGGCACCGGCAATACCCTGGATCTGAAGGTGATGGCGCACAAGATCCACATGGGATCGCAGCTGCCCAGCGTGAACGGGTACACATCCGGTACTACGACGGTTCCGCCGGCGCCCTATCAGATCCTCGGCTATATGAACTCGGTCAATGACTTTTCGACCGTGGTCGACCCCGCCAATCCGCAACGCTGCGAGGTGTGCCACGATCAGACGACGGGCGCAGCTCAAGCGACTGCCTTCATGACCACACCGACTCGCGCAGCCTGCGGCGCCTGCCACGATGATGTCAACTTCGCCACCGGCGCGAACCATCCCGGCGGGTTCCAGATGGACGATAACGAATGCGCCAACTGCCACATCGCCAAGGGTGAGACTCCCTTCGATGCATCTATCCTGGGCGCGCACGTGGTGGCCAACGACACGCCGGCCGCCTATCCGGCGAACCCCAATACGCTGATCTCGAGCGTGGTCGTGACCATTACAGGCGTTACCAACGGCGTCGCGGGCAAAGCCCCCACAGTGGCATACACCGTGAAGGATATCAACGGCCATGTGCTGGCGCTGAGTGCGTTGGAGGACTTGCAGTTCACTATGGCCGGTCCTACGACCGATTATGGCTACACCAGCTTCGGCAGCGACGTCACTACTCCGGGTTACGTGGGCGAAGATGGCACGCTGGGTACCTGCGACACAAGCGGCAACTGCACATACACGTTCCAGCATGCCATCCCCGCAGGCGCCACCGGGACGTACGCCATCGGTGTCGAATCTGAGATTCTGGAGAACATTCTGCCCAATACCAACGCCGCCCAGCAGGTAGAGAGTGGAACGCCGAACCAGGTGTTTTATTTCTCCGTGGATGGCTCGACCGTAGCTGCACGCCGCACTGTCGTGGCCGAAACCAATTGCAATCAGTGCCATGTGAATCTGACATTGCACGGAAACCGGCGGAATAATCCGCAATACTGTGTGATGTGTCATAATCCGTCGGATACGGACTTCTCGCAGCGTCCCGCGGGACAAACCGCCCAGACCATCAACATGGCGGTGATGGTGCACCGCATTCACGATGGCGTGAACGTGGTGGCCAGCGGCGGCAAGCCATTTCAAATTGCCGGTTTTGGCGGAAGGGCGCACGATTTCTCGGGCGTCCTCTATCCGGCGATGAGCCCGTCGGGACAAGCCACCTACACGCAGAACTGCCAGATGTGTCACACCCAGGTGAATGGCACGAACACCGAGGAGAACCTGCCCATAGGGCTGAATCCGGTGGTCGATCCCATGGGCTGGTATACTCCAATTCAGGCCACGGCATCGGCCTGTAGCGGATGCCATGTCTCGAAGGCGGAGGCGGCCCACTTCCGCGAAAACACCGATGCCACCCTCGGAGAGAGTTGCAGCGTATGTCACTCCTCGGGTGCGCAGTTCGACGTTGACGCCATGCATGCCCAGTAAACTGGCACCGGCATTATTCCTGCTCTGCTGGGCGGCGGGGGCCCAAACCACCCCCGCCGCGCCGGCTGCATCTTCGGCCGCAAGTCCGTCCGCAAGCTATGTTGGCTCGGAAACTTGCCAGCCTTGCCACGAAGACATCTATAACGCATTCCAGAAGAATCCACACAAAGTGGTGGATACCCAAAAACGCCGCGGTTGGGAAGCCCGGGCCTGCGAGTCCTGCCATGGCCCCGGCGGCAAGCATGCGGAATCAGCGGAAGCGGCGGCCATTGTGAATCCGGCCAAACTAGCCCCCGCGGATGCCGACCGCGCCTGTCTCAAGTGCCACCTCAACCAGCCGACCCACATCGGCCGCATCGAAAGCAGTCACGCCAAAAACGAGGTTGCCTGTACCGCCTGCCACTCGATCCACCGGCACGGCCCCAACGGCCTGGTGGCGCGCAGAGCGGCGGCCGTCAACGAACAGTGCGCCAGTTGTCACACAGCCGTCTGGGCGCAGTTCCAGCGACCCTACAGGCATCGTTTGCCTGAGGGAGCCATGTCCTGCGTGGATTGCCACAATCCGCACGGCAGCATCCTGCACGCGTCCGGGCGGGCCTATGCGGCCAATGAAGCGGGCTGTTTCCGCTGCCATGGCAACTTGCGCGGACCGTTCACATTCGAGCATGCGCCAGTGCGTTTGGAAGGCTGCGGCGCCTGCCACGAGCCGCACGGCTCGGCGAATCCGCGCATGCTGGCGCGCGCCGAAGTCCGCTACCTGTGCCTGGAGTGTCATGCGAATCTGCCTACGGCGCCCGGTCCAGTCAAGAATCCGCCGGCGCTGGGCGGTGTGCCGCCTGCGTTTCACGATCTGTTCCTCCCGCAGTTCCAGAACTGTACCGTCTGCCACCTGAAGGTCCACGGATCCTACGTGAGCCAGGAGTTGCTCAAATGAGGCTGGCATTGGCCGGGCTGGTTGCAATTCCGTTGCTGGCGCAGCAACCGGCTGCCTCCCCCACGCCCTCCACGGAGCCCGTGGTGACCGGCAGCATCGATCTCGGCTACCGCTTCACCAGCATCGGCGGCGACAACGATGTTTATCGCAGCGTGGTCAACCTGGGCCAGGGCCCCCGGCTGATCGGCCTGGACTTCAGCATCACCGATCCGAGGAAGCGCCTCTTCGATCGTCTGGATGTGCGCGCCAACAACTGGGGCGGCGATCCGTACAACACGGTCACAGTGAACGCCGCCAAGCAGGGCATTTACGATTTCCACTTCGATTATCGGGATGTGGCCTACTTCAACCTGCTGCCATCGTTTGCCGATCCGCTGCTCGGAACCGGCATCGTGCTGGACGAAAACTCTTACTTCACCCGGCGCCGCATGAGCGACTTCGAGCTCGACCTGCGGCCCGGCCACCGCATCATTCCATATCTCGCCTACGGCCGCGACTCGGGGCAGGGCACCGGCATCACTACGTTTGTTTCCGATGTAAATCAATATCCTGTCGCCGACCGCATGTTCGACAAGACGGATAACTTCCGCGGCGGCGTGCGCCTGGAGTTCAGCCAGTGGCACGCCACTCTCGAACAAGGCGGCACTACCCTGCGCGACGATCAGGAGGCTTACGCAGGCGGCTTCGGCGCGGGCAATAATCCGCAGCCGTATTTTGGCCAGACGCTCGATTTGACCAGCCTGGCGCAGTCTTACGGCGTTCGCGGCGACAGCATTTATACCAAGGCCTTGTTCACCGCCAATCCGTTTTCCTGGCTGGATGCGTACGGCCAGTTCCTCTACAGCCGGCCGCAAACCAATGTCAACTACAGCCAATACAATGCCGGCAGCTTCGTGCTGCTCAGTTCGCTCCTGTTCTATACCGGCGAACAGGCCCTGGGCTACACGACGGCCAAACAGCCTCATACGGCGGGCAATTTTGGCTTCGAAGTACGTCCCCTGAAGCGCGTGCGGGTGCGTGAATCGTGGTCTACTGACCGGCTGCACACTTCCGCCGCCGGTCTGCTGACCGACGTGATCCTGCAGCCGCCGTCCGCCGCCCAGACTACGCCCGCGGCGTTGACCGGCATGCTGGTAATGAATTACAGCCAGGAGCAAGTGGACGTGCTGGTGGATGCCACTCCCAGGCTCACCCTGCGCGGCGGCTATCGCTATGCATGGGGCGATGCCGAAACGCCCGGCGCATTGGTCTTCGGGGGCGGCACGCAGTCGAGCGAACTGCGGCAGCAGGCCGGGATTGCCGGAATCACCTTCCGGGCCACCCAAAAGCTCTCGTTCAACGTGGATTTCGAGGGCGCCGCGACGGATCATGCCTACTTCCGCACGAGCCTTTACAACTATCAGAAGATGCGGGCCCGCGCGCGTTATCAGCTGGCCTCAAAGCTGTCACTCCAGGCCGGCTTCACGCTACTGAACAATCAGAATCCCACGCCGGGCATCAATTACGATTTTCTCAGCCGGCAGAACTCGTTGTCGGCCGTCTGGACGCCGTCCAAGCGCGTAAGCGTTCTGGGCGAGTACACGCGGTCCACGCTGCGCTCCAACATCGGCTATCTCGAGCCGGAATTCCTCAGTCCCGAAGTGTCGCTGTATCGAGACGATGCGCACAGCGCCAGCGCGCTGGTGGACTTGGCCCTGCCCGCATATAACAAGCTGACGCCGCACCTGGCGTTCGGCGGCTCGCTATTCATTTCTTCGGGAAGCCGGCCTTCTACTTTCTATCAGCCGCTGGCCCGGCTCTTGGTGCCGCTGCACAGGAACGTGGCGTGGAAGTCGGAATACCGCTATTATGGCTACGGCGAGACGTTCTATCTGTACGAGGGCTTCCGCGCCCACATCCTCCAGACCGGGGTCACGCTCTCCCGGTAAGGAGATCACGGCGGTATTAATTCGGCGTGTTGGTTTTAGCTAGAACCTCGACCGGCACGGCCGGCGGAGGCTGCCCCGCGACATCATACCAGCGGCGTTTCTTCGCGCCGTACATCTGCGCGTCGGCAAATCGCAGCAGGGGATCGGCTTCAACGCCATCGCAAGGCCAGATGCTGATGCCCACGCTCCCCGCGACGGCCAGCCGCTGATGGTTGGCGTAGATCGGCTCGCGCAGCACGGACGAGATTTTCGCGGCGATCTGTTCGGCGTCCTCCCGCCGCGCCAGCCGCGGCAGCAGCACGACAAATTCATCGCCGCCAATGCGCGCCACCGTATCGCCGCGGCGCATGATTTGCGTCATGCGCCGCGCGGAGTGCTGCAGCACAGTGTCGCCGGCATCATGGCCGTATGTGTCATTCACTGTCTTGAAGCCGTCCAGATCGATATACAGCACTCCCAGTAGATAGCCGGCCTGGGACGCCGCCGCAATCTCAGCTTCCAGCCGATCATACAGCAGCGCGCGGTTCGGCAGGCCGGTGAGAGCATCATGCTGCGCGCGGTAGGACAACTGATCGTGGAGCCGGCGGCGATCCAGGGCCAGGGCGGCGATGTTGCACCACAACGCCAGCATTTCGCCCTGGGCATCGGTGGCCTGTTTCTCGTGCCGGAAGAAGGCCGCGATCAGTCCCACCGTTTCGGACTCCACCACGATAGGCGCCGAACAGAACGCCTTGAAGCGGGCGCTTGGCTGCGAGCCGATAAACCGCGTCCAGTTGGGGTCCGCCGCGAATTTTTCAGGCGCGCGGAGTTCCGGGCTGAATGGAATCGAGCTCATCTCCAGCCGGCCCAGCGCGTCCAGCCACCCGGCCGGAAGGGTGGGCACCGCGCAAACCCGGAGGCCCTGCTTGGAAGCCAACAGGACCACGCAAACCGCGCCTTCCGCGTGCAGCGCCACGGCTTCGGCGATGCGGTCGATAATCAAGTCCACGGGCTCGTCGCGCGCGATGAGCTCGACGATGCGCTTGCTGTCCTCATCCACCAGCTCCGCTTCGCGCGCCTTTTGCAGCGCGGCGCGGGCTCTCTGATGGGCAGCCTGCAGCTGCATGGTCTGGGCACGCAGGGCGTGGGTTTGGGTGCGCACGCGACGGCGCAGCAGGACAGCCCAAGCCAGAGCGGCCAGCACCACCAACACGGCCCCGCCCGCCGTGGGAATCAACCGCTCGGCCGATAGCCACGGTAGCGAACTGATCATGGCGGCGTCGGAAGGAGAGCGAAGAAGAAGCCGGAACCCGCGCGGCAGGATAAGATCGTGAGACTGCTCCGCGTCCACGGCGCAGATTCCGGTCAGGCGCAGGAGGGCGCCGGCTTCCAGGTTGGGCGGCGCGCCGCTGTTTGGCAGATAGGCGTTGAACACGGTTCCGCCGGATTCGACCGTCAGAACCTGCTCGGCCGGTTGCGGCACCCGGTCGATGAGCTTACCCTCGATCTCCACCAACTGACCGTCGAACCCGCCCTGCGCGGCATCTTGCGCGGTGATGCGCACCGCCGCCGGCGGGGCCCCGGACTGCAGTTTCTTCAACAGGGCGTCTCGCAATATAGGACTGTAGCCGGCGATGGCCGGGAAGCCCACCACGTCCACCAGATCGCCCGCAGCCAGGTCGTGCCCGTTGTGGTTCCGGATCATCACGCCGCCGGTCGCATCATGGATCCAGGTTGCCCCTGAGCGGTTGCCGTACGTTACCGTGCCGCGAACCCGTACCCGCTGCCCGAAGTCGGTCGAATACGAAAACTGCATGAGATCCTTGATGGAAGTCGGGGCCATCGCGAAGGGCTCGAGAAGCGGCTCGCGTACCACGCGGATGAATTCCTTCCCCGGGACAAACAGCTGGATGCCGAGCATCTGGTACCGGGAGTTAAAAAGCGCGCCGCATACGCCGCGGAGCGTCACTTCTGCGCCCACCAGGGATGCCAGCGATTCCGCGGGGGCCAGCACATGCGCGCGGTAAGTATCCCGGCCCCATGCCACCGTGAGCAGAGTATCGGCGTGTCCGTTTACGACGCGTTGGATAATGCCCCCTAATTCGATCCAATGGCAGTCGAGCCGCCCCCGGATCGCGCGATCGAACCCTCCCGGAGCCGCGTCTGGCAAGCGCGAGTGGCCCAGAACCTGGATTCGGGCCTTGTCCACGTTGGGAGCAAAATCCGCGGTGCTCACGCCCTGTACATCCACAAGGTCGCCGGAGCGCAGAGTGACCCGCTCTTTGTCGCTTAAATCCACGAAAATCGCGTCGGTGTTATCCTGCACGAACAGCAGATGGTTCTCAGGATCGAAGAACGTGACTACGGCGCGCAAGTGAACCGGGTAGGCCAACCTGGCGGTGGCCGGCGCCAACTGGCGTACTTGCAGCGCGGCCGTTAAGGTGGACCCCAGAGTGGGTCCGCCGGGCACAGCGCCATTGACGACGGCGCTGACCGGAGTGGCTTGGTCCAGAATGAGGTGTCCCTGTTCAAACGCCAGGAAACCGGCCACATCAAGCTGCGGCCGATTCGCGTCGATGCCATTCTGCCGGTTGCGCACGAGGATCTGCCCCGATTCGTCCATCAGCGCATCACCGCCCTGCACCGGTTTGTACGGAATTCCCTGGATCCGGACGCGGTGAGTGGGGATACGGCCGGGGCCGAGATCAGACGCCGCGTGGATCTTCATCACCGGCAGGGCGGCCGGTGCGGTGGCGGGGTGCCGGATTTGGATGGCTCGCGGTTCGGCGATCCATAACGTAACTTCCGCGGCGCCGCTGGTTCCGCGGACGGGCTCATCCAGCACGCCGTTGGCGCTCACGTCCGCATCGATCCACTGATCGTTGAAAAGCGCGGGCGATACGGGGACCTTCGCCCGGATCGTCGCTCCTTGCACGCCGATTTCGACCGATACCAGTCCCGGACGATCGGAGCTGATCGACTGCACTACTCCCGGCACGGCCACGCGTTTATAGCGGTACACCGCATCGGCGAGCTGCGCCGGCGAGATGGAGACAGATGCGGGCAGCCGCGCTACATCCAGTACCGTGGCGCGCGCCGCCAGGATGGTGGGCGCAGACCCGCCGGCGGCCGCGACGCCGGAGACTTCCACCTTCAATCCGGCAGCCGGCGGTATCTGCCCGGAAGCGAACCGGACGCGCACGCCGCCGCTCGAATCCTGAATGAAACAGTCACTGGAGAGCCGGTCGGCATAGGTGACGATCCCCAGCATGCGGACGGGCACGCCTAGCTTGACCTGTGCCGGGGAAAGCTGGCGGACCTGGGAGGCGCTGGTCAGGACGATTTTGGCAGCGTGCGGCGCACGCCCGCAGCTCACCAATGCGGCGACAACCAGCAAGGCGGATTGACAACGCACCGCGCGACAAGCGGAAGTGGCTGGCTTGCCCGAGGTATATATTCGCGACAATGCGAAGTACCTATCCCTAATCTCTTAATCGGCTTGATGCGGCTCGATCTGTTAATTTGATCCCTCTTTAATTTCATACATCTATGGTGGTAGGGTCCATAGCCGCAAGAGTTAACGGGTATGCATTAACCTTTGTCTAAGGTAGTCGAGGCCGGCCTATCGCAGATCCAGAGCCATCAGGCTGTGGCGGTCGCGCACATACAAGACCGTCCCGGCCAGGGCAGGCGCGGTCCAGGCATTGCTGCGCAGCAGGGCTACCCGCGAGAGCACCTTCAGACCGGCCGGGGACACCGTGGCCAGCGAGAGGCTTCCGTCTTCGTCCACCGCGATCAATTTGCCGTCGGCGTAAATAAAGGTGGCTTTGGGGAAGGAGCGATCCTGCCACAGCAGCCTGCCCGTTTTAGCGTCGAGGGCCGTCAGCGGGGCGGGTCCGAAATCGCCGCTGGATCCGTACAGCGTATCGCCGATGCGCATCAGGTTTCCAATGTGCACGCGCATGCGGTTGGTGTTCCAAAGCTCCTTGACCTGGGTCTTGCCGTTGGAGGCGTGGAGTTCGAGCGCCACGCAGCCACCGTTGTAAGCGGAGGAAACATATAGGCTATGGTCCGCGGTCCACAGCGGCAGCGCTATGTTGAGGCCCCAACTGGTCGCGTGCGGATACTTCCAGAGCAAGTCGCCTGTATCCGGATTGAGTCCGGCGATCTCGTCGCTCATTACGGCCACGAGCTGGTCCTGGCCATCCACCTGGATGAGAACCGGCGATGACGGAGAGTTCACCAGATCTTGCTTCTGCCAGACGACCGTGCCGTCTTTCTGGTTAAAGGCCATCAGCGCATGACCCGCGCCGCCGACTTTCATGATTACTGTGTCTTTCCAGGCGATGGGGCTGCCCGAATAACCTCGATCCATGGGTGTGCCGTGGAACTCGCCCCAAAGATCGTGCGACCAGCGCGGTTTACCCGTCTTTTTGTCCAGGCAGACGAGGTGCGCGAGAATGCCCACTGTGTAGACGGAATCGGCCGTGACCAGGGGCGTGGCGTGCGGCCCGGAACCGTTTTCCATGCTCATACCGGCGCGAAAAGGGGCGCGCTCGGTATATTCCCAAATTGTCTTGCCGGTAGCCGTGGCGGCGGCCAGGGTGACCTCGTCGGAACCGCGGCGATACATGGTGTAGAGCACGGGTCCGTCCACGGCGATGCCGGAATAGCCCTCTCCCAGATCGCGGCCCCATAGCTTCTTGGGTCCGGATGCCGGCCACGCGTTGGCCAGGCCTCTGGCATCGGAGGTGAAGTTGCGATGCGGGCCGGCGAACTGCGGCCACTCGAGCGACGCGGCCTGGGTGGTGGCGCACATGCATATCACGGCAAGGATTCTCATCACGGCTCCCACAGCGCGAGTGTCTTATCGTCTTTAATGAGTATGCCGCGGTCGATCACCACCGGGTGCGCCCACGTAGGGCTATCGGCCACATTGTATTTGCGGAGCGGCTCGAACGATTTGTCGTTCTGCCGGGCCACCGTCAGGCTGGCGTCGCTGGTGAGAAGCAGCAGCACGGACCCGGCCGCCACGATGGCGGCGTTATCGCCCTGGCGGCCGTCGGAGGTCCACACGGTGGTACCGTCGGCGGGCTTGAGGCAGAAGAACTGGCCGCGCTTGCGTTCGGTAAAGCCGTAGAGGAGATCGCCGCTGATTACAGGCGAGCTCATATACAACGAGAAGTCCTTGTTCTTCCAGACTGTCTCCGTGGTCCACTCGCTGCCCTGTTTCAGCACCTTGACTCCCATGATAGGATTGCCGGTACCCGAGAAGATCAGGGTGTCGCGATAAAGAACCGGGGTCACAATGTTCTGCTCGTAGGCAGTCGTGAACGGAATCCGCCAGAGCAGATCCCCGGTGCCGGCCGAGACGCCCACAATGTGATCGCGGCTCTGCGTGACCACCTGCCGCGTGCCCCCGAGATCCACCACGATCGGCGAGGCGTAGGCTGGTCCCTCCCCCTTCCAGCTCCATTTTTCCGCGCCGGTGGCGGGGTCGAAAGCAGTGAGCGCACCCTGCGAGTTGCCGCCGACGTGCACGATCAAAAGGCCGTGATCGGCCATGGGGGACGCGGCCACGCCGAAATCGGGTGAGCCGAATTCCTTGCGCCATTGCGGCTTGCCGGTCTGGGCATCGAAGGCCGAGAGGGTCCCGTTAATACCGAACGTGAAGACCCGGCCATCCTCCACCAGCGGTGTCGATTTTACGCCCTTGCCGTGCGTGGTAGCAGCCGGATTCATGGTATAGGGCGCGGGGTAGCTCTGGCGCCACACGGTCTTGCCGTCTTCCGCTCTCACCGCGGTGACCACTTCGTCCTCGCCCTGACGCGTGTGAATATAGATCTTGCCGCCGGCCACTACGGGGGATGAGTGGCCTTCGCCGACCGTCACCTTCCATTTCAGAGCCAGTTTTTCGGGCCAGGTTTTAGGCTCAGGAAAGCCTGTCGCCAGGCCGTCGCGATGGGGACCTCGCCATTGCGGCCAGTCTTCCGCGGCAGTGGGGAGCGCCAGTACGGCAAGAGCCAGGGCCAGCGATAGGGAAGCGCGCAACGTTCTCCTCCTAGATGTCAGACGCGGGGCGAAGTTGTTGGTAAGGATATCATGTTCACTCTGAGTGAAGCGCAGCTAGCGGCGGGGAGCGCAGGGCCGCGCGCGTGGCGGCCAGCGAGGCGGCCATGCCCGTCGCCAGCACCGCGGCCAGCAGCGCGCTAAGCGACCCAACGGGCAGGTGGCCGCCGCGCTGCGAAACCGCAGGCGCAATCGCCAGTAGCGCGCACACGGTTCCGCTGGCCAGCCCCAACATCAGCAGGAGCAGGTTCTCGCCCAGCACGATGGCGGCAAGATGCGCGGGGCGATATCCCACTGCACGCAGCAGCGCCAGCTCGCGGCGGCGCTCCAGCACATTGCGCAACAGAATGGCTGCCAGCCCCACGGTGCCCAGCACCAGTCCCAACGCGCCCAGGCTGCGGAATGTCGCGAGGTAGGTGTTCTCCACCTTGTGGAAACTGGCCATGCGGGCCTCGGTCGATTGGATGTCGAATCCGTAATCAGACAGAGCTTCTTCCAATGTCCCGGTGATCTCGGCCTCCTTCTTGGGGGGAACATCGAGCAGGAAGAAGCGGTAGCCTTCCACATCTGGAAACAGGCGCAGGAAATTCTTCTCGGAGATGAGCAGCTCGCTCTGGAAGATGCTGTCTTCGAGCGTAGCCACGATGCGAAAGCGGCTTTGGCCGAGTTTGAAATCTTCGCCAAGTTTCAGATGCAGAACGTAGGTCATGGAGTTGGCGTCGGCCATGACGGGAATCGCGCCGCCGGGCATTTGCGTATCGAGCGCCTCCCAGTGATTCGCCGCAACGTAGGCTGGGGGCGGCGCCAGGATGCGCGGATTACGCGGCCGGTAAAGATTCAGACAGCTGGCATCGTCGCCGGGCCGCAGGCGGAACGGGACGATGCGGACTCCCTCGAGCGGAGGGATATTCAGGGCGGCGCGGCCGGCGGGTGTGTTGGGATCGTGGATCAGCGGCAGGTCCGATTCGGCCATCAGGGGGTAACCGCCCCCGCCTTGGGGCGTGCCGGCGCGCTGGAAGGCATCCACGGAAACGATCAGAAACGTAGCACAGGCGATTTGCGCGATCGACAGCAGGCTGCGGCCGGGACGGTAAGCGGTGTTGCGCAGGGCTAAGGTTTTTAGGCCGCCGATCAGTGCTGATGAACGCACATTGAAGAAGGTGGATTGGGCGCTGAGGGCGGCGATCAGCAGCAGCGTGCCGGCCCCGAAAAAGCCGGCGGTCTGGTCGAGGACGCGCAGGAATGCGGCGATCATCAGCATCAACGCCATGGCGCCGGCGGCGATAGCGATAGAGCGCGCGCGTTTGGGGGAGCCTGGTTTTTGTTCTCCCGCCAGCAGGCCGCGCGGCGTCACGGGCTGGAGCTTACGGAGAGTCCAGGCTATGGTGGCGAGACCTGTGGCGATTCCGGCCAACGCTCCGGCGGCCAAGGATGCGATCGACGGATGCAGGGAGATCAGGCGCGTGCCGACCGCGCCGATCCACCAGGTGCGCAGCCCGAGCATCATGAGCTCGCCGTAGGCCAGCGCGCCCGCTACGCCCACGAGAGCGCCGGCAACCGCCAGCACCGCCCCTTCCTGCAGGAAGACGCCGCGCAGCTTGCCAATGGAGAAACCCAGCGCCCGCAGCACGCCGATTTCACGCATGCGCTGCTCGACCCCCAGCTTGAAAAACAGTCCCGTGAGCAGCAGAGCGGAAACCATCAGGAAGAAGCTGAAGTAGACGAAGTACTCGCCGAAATCGGTGGCGCCGTGGGAGGCCTCGAGAGCGCGCTCGCGAACCGGGATCACCTGCAGGCCCATTTGGGCGGGGTCCAGCGTTTCGCGGAGTGCGCCGGCGTAGGTTGTGGACGGCGGCGAGATGCGGATGGACGTCAGTTTCCCGAAGCGCGTGCCCCAAATCTGCTGGCCGCGAGCGAGCGCGATGAAAGCTTTCGGAGTGGTGCGGTACTGCTTCCAGTATTGTTCGTCGGCGGGGCGCACGCGGTGCAGATCGAGCGGAAATGGCGGGTCCCAATCGTGCAGGCTGTTGGATTCGGTGATGCCCGGATATTCCGGCGCGTAGTCGCGATCGGCCGCGGCGCCCGCGATGGGAACGATTTGCGCCACCCGGAACTGGGCGCTCTCAGTGCGCAGGCGTCCGTCGGACTTCCAGACGTAGTATTCCAGAGTCACGGCGTCGCCGGGCTTGGCGTTCAGGTCGTGAGCGGCCCATTGGTTGAGGGTGATGCCGTCCGCGTCCGCGGGCGCGGGTGGAGCGGGCAGCGCGGTGACCACGGAATAAGGCAGGTCGCGGCCGTTAGCGCGGATGCTGTTCGCCAGGTACGTGAGCACAGGCTCCGCATGTAGGTCGAGCGATTGGGCGGCGGCGATGGCGCGCTCCGCGAGGGCGTCGGGGACGATAGCGCTGTCGGTTTCGAGCGAGAGGCTTTTCGGTAGGATGCGGATCTTCACGCCCAAATCGTCGAGCGTAATGCCGGGCACCGGGCCGCCGCTGCCAGGAAGCGGGCCCGCCACCAGGATCGTATTCGCCTTGCCCTGCTCGCCTAGTTCCCGCTGCAGACGGGCCAGCGGCACGTAGGCGGCGCGTACATCGCCCTGTTGCGGGCTAAGGGAGAATTCGCGCGGCCTGGCAGCGCCCAGCGTGAAGCGAATGGTTTTCCCCACATCGTCCTTGCGGCCATGCAACGATTCCAACGGAATCGCCGAGGGCTTCTGGACGCGGATCAGTATCGCATCGCCGGGCTTGGCGCCGAGTTCGCCCGCCAGAGCGGAACTGAGCAGAACTTCCTGCGGTCCGGGCGCGGCTCCAAAGCGCTGATCGACGCCATAGATCTCGACGGCGCGCGCGCGGCGGCCGCTGGATGGATGCGCGACCAGGCCATTCATGGCGATGAGGGGGCAGGCATCGCCGAAGGAGGTAGCCAGCGCCTCGCGGAAGAACCCATTGCGGGCGACCACGTATTGCGTGTTGCCGAGCCGCGCCAGCGCCAGGTCGCGCAGGCTGGCGCGCACCGAATCGCCCACCAGCAGCGCGCCGCCCAGCACCCCGGCCGCCGTGGCCACGCCGAGCACCACCGCCAGGTTCGTCCGCCAATACCATGCCAGGTTACGAGCCAGCAGGGTGGATGTTCGCATTGCTTACAAAATGGTTGGGCAAGTGGGCCACGCGGCGTACCACGTTTCTCATAAGTTGCAGGCCGTAGTCTTTTTCCGAAGTCAGGATCGACTCCGGGTGGAACTGCACGGCTTCCACCGGCAGTTCGCGATGGCGCAGTCCCATGATGACGCCGTCGTCCGATTCGGCGGTCACTTCCAGGCACTCCGGAAACTCTTCCCGCACCGCGAACAAGGAGTGATAGCGGCCCACCTGAAACCGCTCGGGCAACCCTTCGAAAACTCCCGCGCCGCAGTTCTTCACCCAGGATGGCTTGCCGTGCATGGGATAGCCGAGCACCCCAAGCGTGCCGCCGAAGGCCTCCACCACACCCTGCAAACCGAGGCACACGCCGAACACCGGAACGCCCAGCCGCACCGCCCGCTTCACCAGATCGGGTACGCCGAATTCGGCCGGGCGGCCCGGCCCTGGTGAGATCAGAATCATGTGCGGCGCAATTTTGGCGATCAACTCCAACGGGAACCCGGCGCGATATGTGACCACTTCCGCGCCGGTCTGCCGCGCGTAGTTCGCCAGCGTGTGGATGAAGCAATCGTCGTTATCCACCAGCATCAGGCGGGTGCCCGCTCCCACGGGCTCCTCAACCGTAATCGGAGCGGCGGCCTGATCCCCTCCCAAGGTGCGGAAGAAGCCGGTGGCCTTCAGATGGCATTCGCGGTTTTCCATCTCCGGGATGGAATCGTACAGCAGCGTGGCGCCGGCCGGATAACGGGCCACGCCGTCGCGCAGGTAGGTGGTGCGAATCAGGATCCCGGTGTTCATGTCGCCATTCAGCGTAATCATGCCCACCGCGCCGCCGTACCAGCCGCGCGCGTCTTTCTCCAGGCGCTCGATGGCCTGCGCGGCGGCTTTCTTGGGCGCGCCGATCAACGTCACGGCCCACATGTGGCTGAGGAAGGCATCCAGCGAATCGAAGCCTTCCTTCAGGAAGCCTTCCACGTGATCCACCGTATGAAAGACGCCCGCGTACGACTCGATCAGGCGCCGCCCGATGACCTTCACCGACCCCGGATCGCAGACGCGCGACTTGTCGTTGCGGTCCACGTCGGTACACATGGTCAGCTCCGATTCTTCCTTGGTGGATTTCAGCAGCTCGCGGATGTTGTCGGCGTCGCGCATGGGATCGCCGGTGCGCTGCGCCGTGCCGGCGATGGGGCATGTCTCGACGCGCTGCCCTTCCACGCGCACGAACATTTCCGGCGAAGCGCCCACCAGTTGCTCGTCTCCCAACTGCAACAAGAACTCATAAGGGCTGGGGCTGGCGCGTTGTACGCGCTCGAACAATTCCGAGGCCGTGCCGGAGTACGGCGTGCTGAAGGTCTGCCGCAACACCACCTCGTAGTAATCGCCCTGGCGCATGCCTTCGCGCACTTTTTCCACGCCGGCCATGTACTCTTCGGGAGTGTGGTCGGAAACGATAGGTCCGGGCTCTCGCCGCGGCGGTGAGGGCACGGGTTCGGCGGTGCGCTCCAGGCCTAGCGTCGAGACCCCCTCGCGGTCGAAATCGTAGCGGTAGTGATCGATCTGTTCCTTCTTGCGGTCCATCAGGTAGATCTCGTCGCAAAGAAACAGGTGCAAATCCTTGTGGCCGTTGCGCGGCAGCTTCTTCTCGATGGGTTCGAACTGGAAAAGCAGGTCGTAACCGAACGCGCCGGCCAGCGACAGCCGGCAGTTCTCTTCGCCGCGGAATTCTTCAATCAAGGTGCGCAGGATGGAAAAGGCGGAGGGCTGCTTGCTGCGTTCTTCCTCGGGAAACAGCGCGGGCAATGGCTTCAGGCGGCCGGCCAGGGCGCCGTTCACGCAGGCAAACGATTCCCAGTGCGGGTGCTGCGCCAACACCGGCTCGAGGATCTGATTCAGGACTTCGCCGCGAATACTCAGCGGGCGGAATTCCACGCGCCGGTCATACGATACGATTTCGATCGGTGGGTGCGTGGAGGCGATGTCCCAGCGTGAATATCGCCCCGGATACTCATATCCGGAAGAGAGATAGATGCCGCGATACTGGTCGAGATCGCGCAACAGATGCCGCAGGCCCCGGCTGTACGGAGCTTTGGAAACCGTGTGCGTGACCACGATCCCGTGAGGAGTTGTAAAGCTTGTTTCACTCATGAGCAACGCCCGCTCCGAGACTATTGGCCCAGAATAGCATGGGCCGGGAGCGGCAATGGGCGAGCGTAGACGGCTTCCGCGCGGCTCTGGAAGGCTGAGGCTATTCGGCCTTCGAATAGTAGTAAGTGTACTTGCTGTACAGCTCCGAGGCGCGCGCGCCGTTGGCCACGATCCCCAGCACGTTGTTCTCGCACAGCGACTGCATGGCGCGGGTCACGTTGTCGAAGGTCGTGGAGCCGATCTTGACCACCAGGATGGTGCCGTCGGCCAGCGTCGACAGAAGGTTGGCATCGGCCGAAAACAACAGCGGAGGCGTATCGAAAATGGCCCAGTCGAAAATCTTGGGGAGCTCTTCAAACAAGGTCTTGGCCTGCCGCGTGTTGAGCAGCTCCAGCGGGTTGCGCACGGGCGATCCGGCCGGCAGCACGTACAGATTCATGCCGGAGACCTTGCGCAGCACGGTGGAGAGTTGCGCTTCACCCATCAGATAGTCCGTAAGTCCCGGAGTGCGCTCGACCTGAAACAGATTGTGGATCAGCGGACGGCGCAGATCGAAATCCCCCAATAGCACCAGGTTTTCCGATAAGTGCGATTCGGCCAGCGCCAGGTTCACGGCCGTAAATGTCTTGCCCTCGGCGGGTGAGGGGCTGCTGACCACGATGGTATGCAGCGGCTGCAGGGTCTGCAGGTGATTCAGGCGAGTGCGCAGTGTGCGGAATTCCTCGGCGGGCGTTTCGTGGGAGCGCTGCAAATCGAGCAGATGCGACTCGGGGGCGGGCTGAAAGGCTACTTCCGCCACGTTTTGCAGGATGCCCCGATTGGCTTCGGGCGCAATCTCGGCGGAGGGTGCGTGCGCGATCCCGTTTTCCGGAGTCCGCGGAGCGCCGCGATAATCGATAGGCGGTGGCGGCGGCTCTGCCGGAGCGGCGACGTTCTCCAGATTCGAGGCGCCGGCTTGCTCGGCGCGGCGCAAGGCGTCGTGAACTCGGCTCATTCAGTTCTCCGGAGATGCGCCCCCTGCGGGCCTCGGACTTCAATGTTCATGCGCTAACTCTTTCCAAAATAGTAGTAGTACATCGAACTGCTCATGGCAATGGTGCCGATAATGATGGCGGTCGACCAGCCCAACCAGAACAGACGTCGTTTGCGGCGCACCAGAAGGGCATTCTCCAGCAGCGGAATACTGCTGAGCACCGGCAAATTGGTGTACGCGCGCACGTCTTTCAGATTCTTCAGGGATGTATCCTTCATCTCTTTCACGCCGGCCATGAACACGCCAAAAAACAGTCCTATACAAGTGCCTGCTCCGGCGATCAACAGGCGGTTCGGCTCGGCGGCCTGCTCGGGCAGAGAGGCCGGGTCCAGCGTTTCCAGGTTCTCGCCGGCTTTGCGCTCCTCGAGGTTGCTGGACGTTTCCGACATATCCTTCCGCTTGGACATGTCCTCATAATTCGACTTTGTCAGGTTGTAGTCGCGCAGCAGGGCGGCGTATTTGGTTTCGTTGATGGGAACAGCCTCGATCCGCGACCGGTAGGCGGCGATAGCTCCTTGCAGCTCCTTGGCCCGCTTACTGGCTTCCTCCATCGACATCACGCGTGCTTGAATCTGGGATTGCACGCTGGCCATCCGCGCGTTCAGGCTCTCCAGCGACTCGGCTACCTGCGGGTTGGTAACTTTCTTGGCGGTACCGGCCTTGGCCGCGGCGGAGCTCTCCTCTTTTTCGAGATCGTCGCGCTGCTTTTTGAGCACGGCCAGCTTGGCTTCCAGGGCGCGGATGTCGGGATGATCCTCTTTATATTGCTGCCGGTAACCCGAGAGTTGGAGCTCGAAATCGAGGATGTTGTTGTTCAACTGGATGAGCCGCCCGTTCTTGACCTGCTCCCGGCTGGCAGTCTGCTCCAGGTTGGAGCCGATGAAAGTGGACTCGTGCTGCAGGTTCTGGAGCTGCGTCTCCAGCATCATCTTGTCCTGGGCGCCGCGGTTGAGGGTGTCGTTCACGGATTGCAACTGCATTTCCAGCGTGTTTACGGCCTGCAGGTTGGCTTGCAACTGGTCAGGCAGGCGGCCCGCGTTCTCCAGCTTGAACTTGGTGATTTCCGCGTCGAGCCGGTCCAGATTCTCCTTGGCGGTCTTGAGCTGATCGTTCAGGAACTGGGTGGTGGTGTTGGCCTGCTGGCGAAGCTGATTATTGGTTTCTTCGGTGAATTTGGACACCAACTCGCGCACTACGGCCTGCGCCTTATACCGGTCCGCATATTTAAATTCGATCTGAAAGGCCGATGCATAGCGCTGCTGCGGGCCCACCGATCCGGAATCGAGCAGGGTGATGGTGATCGCCTTGCGCATCTCCTCAATGACATCCTCCATGGGTTTGCGCTGGCGTTCTTTGGGATACAGGTTCAACGAAGGCCGCTGGATCAATTCCTGGAGCGAGGTGCGGCTCTCGATCTGTTGCTGCATGGACAGCAGCCGTTCCGCCATCTGGGTACTGATGTTGCTCGGCACCAGCCGCTCGGAAATCTGCTGCGGGGTGATGCGCATGGTCGCCTTGGAAACGAAGGTGTCCGGCCATAGGAACGCCACCACCACGGCCACCACCAGGCCCGCAAAGGTGGGCCCGACGATCCACGAACGATAGCGCCGCAGGATATCGATATAGTCCTCGATATCCGGCGGACGCCGCGAAACGCTGACATATCCTTGCTGGGGAACCATAGTGCGAAAAACTCTCTCTCCTTGAAATCGGCGGGCGCGCCGAAACCCTACACAGCCTTCCTCATGGCACGATAATCTGGTCGCCGGGTTTCACCATGATATTCTGCTCCATTTTCCGGCCCTTGCTAACCTCGTGGTAGTTGAACCTCAGCCGCTCGCTGCCGCGCAGAATCACGATCTTCTTGGTGTTGGCGAATTCGCGAAATCCGCCGGCATTGACCAGCGCCTCAAGCACTGTGGTGTCGATGACCAGCGGATAAGAGCCCGGCCGGTTTACCTCGCCCTGGATGAAATACTTCTTACTGTTGACCCGCTCCACGCCCACCGTGACTTCGGGATGCACCATGACCCTTTGCAGGCCCTGGGCGATGCTCTCACTCAGCTTCTCTGGTGTCAGGCCAGCGGCCTGAATCTCACCGATCAGCGGGACCGAAATCTTGCCGTCCGGGCGCACCACGAAATTGCCGGAGTTTTCTTTCTCCCGCCAGACCAAAACGGATATAACGTCCTCCGCGCCGATGATGTAGGCCTTGGGGTCGACCGGCGCTCCGGTGGCGGCCACATGAGGGGGTTCGACCTTTTCAGACGCGGCTGGAACTGGCGCCGGCGGCTGGTCGGGCGTTGCGGGCCGCTGTGCGAACAAACTACAAGAGAACAGTGCCAGAAAGGCAGGCACACCAATACCAATACGCATGCGTACTATACAGTTTACAGCAATCTCATGGAGCGCCGACAACTTTCCGGTCCGGTAATGGTACGATGCGGAAAACTCCATGAACTACTTTCTGGCGAAAACCGACCCGGAGACTTATTCAATCGACGACCTGGCCCGCGACCGCAAGACGGTCTGGGATGGCGTACGCAACCCGCAGGCATTGCGCGCCATCCGCCAGATGGCTCCCGGCGATCGGGTGTTCATTTATCACAGCGGGGGTGACTCTTCCGTCGTGGGCCTGGCCAAAGTGACTTCCGAGCCGCTCCCGGACCCGAAGGACGCCAAACTGACCGTGGTGGATCTGGAGTTCCTGTCGCGGCTGGAGCCTCCCGCCACGCTGCGCGAAATCAAGGAGAGCCGGTTGTTCTCGGACTGGGCTCTGGTGCGCCAGAGCCGGCTATCGACCATGAGCGCTCCGCCGGCGTTTGTCGAGTGGATGCGGGCGCGTTTCAAAAAGGCGAAGATCTAGCCGCCTCTCACTGAAAACTGGGGGACGACGGTCCTACCATTCCGCATAGACCAATCCCAATTTCTGAATTCCGTTCTCGGCATTTGCTTGTAAGTACAAGAAAAATTTACTAGTATTAGGATAAAGATTGGGGCACGAAACGTGCTATACGGGCTACTCGGGCCGTAGTGTGCCGGAGGCCTGCGGCGGTGTGAATGTTTCAGGAACTCAAATTTCAGCTCTCAACCGCGATCCTGACCATCCTGACGATTGCCGCGGGAGCTTCCGCCGTCCTTAATTTCCAGCAACAGCAGAAGTTCCGCCTGGCCGATGACGGGGCGGTGTGGGTCGATCGGGGCCGCGGCGTCGAGGCCCTGCATGTGGAAGCCGATGGTCCGGCTGCCAAGGCAGGTCTCAAGAACGGAGACACGCTGCTGAAGATCAACGGCGCCGCCACCACCAAGGCCATCGACGTACCCCAGATCCTGGCGGCCGTGGGCGCCTGGAACAAGGCGGAATATACCGCCAGCCGCAACGGAGTCGAATTCAAGGCGGCGGTATACATCCGCGAGGAGCCACTGGACCCCGCCGTCTCCTATCAATATGTAGTAGGCGCGGCGTATCTCCTGATCGGACTGTTCGTTTATTTTGGGCGGGGCAGCGCCCATAAGGCCCGCCATTTCTACATTCTATGCCTGTCGTCCTTCATCCTGTTCTGCTTCCACTATACGGGCAAGCTGAACGGTTTCGACAAGGTCGTCTACTTCAGTAATGTCGCGGCTGGACTGCTAGCCCCCACCGTCTTCCTGCACTTCTGCCTGACTTTTCCCGAACCCCACTGGTTTCGCTCCAAGGCACGCGTGGCGCTGGTCTATGTGCCTCCCGCGCTTTTGTTCACGCTGTGGCTTGCCATCACCTCGGGCAGCTTGCGTGTCGGAATCTCGCTGCTGGAGCTGCGCTGGATGCTCGACCGTCTCTGGCAGCCCCTCATGATTATTCCCTACCTGTTAGGTGGGCTGGCCTTGAGCCTGGACTCGCGCAAGACTGAAGATCCCATCGTGCGCCAGCAACTGAAATGGCTGCGCAACGGGACCTTCTGCGGAATTCTGCCGTTCGCCTTCTTCTACGTAGCGCCGTATGCGCTGGGAATGCTGCCCAATCAGTACATGCGGCTCTCGGTGCTGTCCCTGGGGCTGATCCCGCTTACTCTGGCCTATGCCATTGCGCGGTACCGGCTGATGGACGTCGATATCATCTTCCGCCGCGGATATGCCTACACACTGGCCACCCTGTGCGTGCTGGCGGCGTTCTATGGAATCGTGTTCTCGCTGGGCAGCCTGGTGCAGAAGAATTTCAAGGATGTGGGCAACACCGGTCTGATCGCCGTGATGCTGGTGGCTGCCTTCCTGTTCCAACCCATCCGCAACTGGATTCAGGAGCGCCTGGATAAGCATTTTTATCGCGACCGGTACGATTACCGTCGCACCCTGGTGGAGTTCGCCCGCGAGTTGAATTCGGAAACCGATCTGGACGCCATGCTGTCGTCGGTCTGTGAGCGGCTGCTGCAAACGCTCTCGATCCGTCACATGGCGGTGTTTCTGGCCGAGGGCGCCGCAGGCATTCAGCCCGCCGAATCCGACACCGTGTTCCGCCTGAAGATGTCCATGGGCTCCCGCCGGCGGCCGCCGGAGCTGAGCACCGATCAACTGGATTTGAGCTTTCTGAACTGGGACCTGCCGCAGCCCTACATTTTCTTCGAGCGCACGCGGCACCAGCTCGACGCCGTTTCGCGCAGTTGGCCGCCCAGCGTGCGCGCCGCCATCGCCGATCTCGACCTGACCTACTATCTGCCGTGCACCGTCCGCGGACGCACCGTGGCATACCTGGGCGTCAGCCGCACGGAGGACGGCGATTTCCTCTCCACGGTGGATGTGGAAATGCTGGCCACAATCTGCGGGTACGTGGGGATCGCCATCGAGAACGCCACTCTGTACCGGTCATTGCAGCGCAAAGTCGAGGAATACGAGCGGTTGAAGGAATTCAGCGAGAACATCGTGGAATCCATCAACGTCGGCATCCTGGCAGTCGACCTGGAAGACCGCGTGGAGAGCTGGAACACGCAGATCGAAAAGCTCACTGGTATCGAGCGGCAGTCCGCGGTAGGCCGCAAGCTGGCGGAACTGTTCCCCGCCGATCTGGCCGACCAGTTCGAACGCGTCCGCGGCCAGACCGGCGTTCACCATATCTATAAGTTCCTGATGCACCCCACCGCCTTGTCAGCGTTGCCGGCCGCGGTGCCCATCAACGGCAACGGTTCGCAAAATGGCGCTCGCTCCACGGTCAACGTGGCCATCGCCCCGCTCATCGCCAAGGATTTCGAGCAGATTGGCCGCCTGATCATCTTCGATGATGTGACCGACCGCGCCGACCTCGAGCAGCGCTTGATGCAGGCCGACAAGCTGAGCAGCATCGGCTTGCTGGCGGCGGGTGTGGCGCATGAGGTGAACACGCCGCTGGCGGTGATCTCGACCTACGCGCAGATGTTGGCCAAGCAGGTTGCCAACGACGATCAGAAATCCATCCTGCTGGAGAAGATCGCCAAGCAGACCTTCCGCGCCAGCGAGATCGTGAATTCACTGCTCAATTTCTCGCGCACTTCCACCACCTCGTTCGGCGACGTGGATCTGAACAAGGTGATCCGCGAAACCATGTCCCTGCTGGAACATCAGGTCGAGAAGGTAGGCGTACAAGTGAAGATGGATCTGGCCGACGGCATGCCGCCGGTGCACGCCAACGCCGGCAAGCTCCAACAGGTGTTCCTGAATCTGTTCCTCAACGCGCGCGACGCCATGGATGGCGGCGGCGTGCTCACCGTACGCACCTGGGCCGAGGATTCCGGTGCGCGCGTGGACGTTGCCGATACCGGGCACGGCATCTCGCCGGAGCACATCCAGCGCATCTACGATCCCTTCTTCACCACCAAGGGGATCCGCAAAGGAACCGGCATGGGCCTGGCGGTGACGTACGGAATCATTCAGGAACACAAAGGCTCCATCGAGGTCTCCAGCCGCCAGGGTGGCACGCGTTTCCAGATCAGATTGCCCTGGTCCAGAACCGCCCTAGGACAAGCCGCCGGCCTCGCCGCCAAACAACCCGTAAATGCCGCTTGAAATGATCGCACACGAACCGGCTACTGCCACGGATAAAGGCCGCGTCCTGGTAGTGGACGATGAGTTGGACATCCGCGAAGGACTGGATACCCTCCTCACGATGGAAGGCTACGCTGTGGAGCTTGCCCAGAATGGAACCGAAGGTCTGCGCAAAACTGAATCCCGCGCTTACGACCTGGTTCTCCTGGATCTGATGATGCCGGATCGCTCCGGCATGGAGGTGCTGCGCGATATCCGCGAGCGCGACCGCGAAACGCCTATCTTCATGATCACGGCCTACGGCTCCGTGGAGGCTGCCGTGGACGCGCTGAAGCTGGGCGCCAACGATTACTTCTCCAAGCCCTGGGACAACGAGAAGCTGCTCATCGAGATAGACCGCATGATCTCGAAGCGGCGCCTGGAATACGAGAACACCCACCTCAAGCGCGCGCTGAAGCAGCGCTACAGCTTCCCCAACATCATTGGCAAGAGCGAGCGCATGCTGCGCCTGCTCGACCTGGTAGGGCAGGTCGCAGGCAGCCGCTCCACCATTCTCATTACCGGCGAAACCGGCACCGGCAAGGAACTGATCGCCAAGGCCATCCACGCCAATTCGCCGCGCGCCGACCGGCTGTTTGTGCCGGTCAACAGCGGATCGCTGCCCGGCGACCTGCTCGAATCGACCCTATTCGGCCACGTGAAAGGCGCGTTCACCAGCGCTGTGCAGACCAAGAAAGGTTACTTCGAAGTGGCCGACCACGGCACCATCTTCTTTGACGAGATCGGTACGATCTCGCAGGACATGCAGGCCAAGCTGCTGCGCGTAATCCAGGAAAAGGAATTCATCCCGTTGGGCGCCACCGAGCCGGTGCGCGTGGACGTGCGCATCCTGTCCGCCACCAACGACGATCTGAAGAAGCGAGTGGAGGAAGGCACCTTCCGCGAGGATTTGTACTACCGGCTGAACGTGATAAATATCGTGCTGCCGCCTTTGCGCGAGCGCAAGGAAGACATCCCCGCGCTGGTGAAGCATTTCTTCACGAAGTATTGCCGCGAGAATGATAAGTTCCTGGACCCGCAAGGCAATTCGGTGCTGTCGTTCCAGCCGGAAGTCGTACAAATTCTGATGGAACACAACTGGCCCGGCAACGTGCGGGAACTGGAGAGCGCCGTGGAGCGCGCCGTGGTGCTGGCCACCGATGCGACGGTGCCGCTGGAGGTGCTGCCCGATCAGTTGCTCCAGTCGAGCGGCATCCGGCTGCGCCAGGGAGAGGGCGGCGCATTGCCGGTGGACGCTTCGTTGTTCGAGATTGTGGCCGACTTCGAGCGCCGCGTCATCATGGAGCGGCTGGAGCAGCACAACGGCAGCCAGACCGAGGCCGCCGCCAGCCTGCACGTGCCGCTGTCCACGCTGAATCAGAAGATCAAGCGGCTGGATATCAAGATTCCGAAGAAGTCGGAATAGCTATCTGCGGCCTCAGCCTTTCAGGTCGTGGAAGGCTTCCTCGATTTCCTTCCGGGCGTCGGGCGTGGCGGGCGTCAAGGGCAGACGCGGTGGACCGCCGTAGTAGCCGTTCAGATCCATGGCGTGCTTCAGCCCGGGAATCCCATACTTGGAGGTCACCAGCGCGGCCGCGCGCCCGATGCGGTTCTGCCAGTCGCGGCCGGCCTCCTCTTCGCGCGTGCGGTAGGCTTCCCAGATGGCGATGCAGGCGTAGGGCGCCGCGTTGGCGAACGCCAGGATGGCGGCGTGCGCGCCCATCAGCAAAGCGGGCCATAGGGTCGGCGCCGAACCCACTGTTACCTGGAAGCCGGGCCGCGTCTCGCGCAGCATCTGCATCACCTTCTCCATGTTGCCGGAGCTTTCCTTGATGCCGATGATGTTCGGGTGGTGCGAGAGTTCCGCTACCGCCGCTGCGGGGATATCCAGCGAGGTGGCCTGCGGGAAATTGTAAATGATGATCGGAATGCGTGACTGGTCCGCAACCGCGCGGTAATACACCATCTGCGCTTCCGGGCGGGTGAGCAGGTTCTTGTAGTAATGCGGCGTCTTGACCAAAGCCGCCTTGTAGCCCAGCTCGGCGGCGCGATTGGTGAGACACACGGTCTCGCGCACGCTCTCCACGCCGGTGCCCGCAATCAGCAGTTTTTCAGGGGCGGCCCAGCGCGCCACCATCTCCCACAGCTCGACTTTCTCTTCGGCCGAGAGCAGCACGCTCTCGCCAGTCGAGCCAGTGACCACGTATCCCGTGAGCGTCGTGTGATTCCACTTCTCGATATTATGCTGGACCTTCGCGGCGTAAATGTTGCCGGCGTGATCGAAGGGAGTGGTGATGGGGGGAAATATGCCTTGTAATTTCATGTCTGAACTTCCTGATAGAGAATATATTAACGAACATCGGTCATCGGCAGTGCGACAATGCCCTTGGATGCCGATGTTCTCGATCGAGATGGAGTGCCCGCCGGGCCGGAAGGATCTGTTGGTGGCCGATCTGTGGTCCGCGGGCGTCGCCGGCATCGTGGAATTGAGCGACAGCCGGTTGCGCGCCTTTTTCGAGGATCACGCGGATCGCGAGGATCTCATGAATCGCTTTCACGCCGTGAGCTGGCGGTGCGAAGAAGAGCGCGACTGGGTGGCGGAGTCGCGGGCGGATTGGGAGCCGGCCCTTGTGGGCCGGCGGTTCTTCGTGGTTCCCGAGTGGCGCGACGATCCGGCGCCAGAGGGGCGCTTTCGCATGACCGTGAACCCCGGCATGGCCTTCGGCACCGGCCGGCATGAAACCACGCAGTTGTGCCTGGAGGCGCTGGAGAGCTTCTTATGGCCGGGCGCGCGCATGCTGGACGTGGGCACGGGCGCCGGCATCCTGGCGCGGGCCGCCGCGCTGCTGGGCTCCGCTCCGGTGTGGGCCTGCGATACCGACCCGCAGGCGCTGGAGATCGCGCGCGGCAGCGCGGGGCCGAATCTGTTCCTGGGATCCGTGAATGCCATCCGCTCCGCGTCGGCCGACCTGGTCGCCGCCAACATCAGCCCGGAAGCCATCGCGATGCTGGCGCCGGATCTGCTGCGCTGCCTGCGTGAAGATGGCGTCGCCGTGCTCAGCGGCTTCGAGCGGCATGAAGAAGTCGCCGTTCGCGCCGAGCTGGAGCGCCACGGCGGCGCCATTCGGGAGGCCCGCTACAAAGGGAGCTGGGCCATGCTGGTGGTTGGAGTTAAACTCTTGAAGGGAGTGCCCGATGTCCACCACCAGACGCCAGTTTCTTAGCGCCGCCGCGGCCGCGCCTTTAGCCCGAGGGGCCGCCCAAAATGCCGGTTCCGCCAACGATCGCATCCACCTGGGAGCCATCGGGTTGGGCGGGCGCGGCACCGCGGACGTGCACACGGCGCTCGACGTTCCGGGTGTCGAGCTGGTGGCCGTCGCCGATCTCTACGCGGGCCGCCGCACGCGGGCTCGCGAGGTCTTCGGAAAGGACCTTTCTGTAACGGCGGATTATCATGAGCTGCTGGCGCGCAAGGACGTGGATGCCGTGATCGTGGCCACCCCGGACCACTGGCACGCGCAGGCTTCCATCGACGCCATGAACGCCGGCAAGGACGTCTACTGCGAGAAACCCATGGTGCACTCGATTGAGGAGGGCCATGCGGTGATCGCGGCGCAGCGTTCCACCGGACGCATTATCCAGGTGGGCAGCCAGCGCGTGAGCTCCATCATTTACCAGAAGGCCAAGGATCTCATCCGCGACGGAGCCATCGGCAAGCTGACCCTGATCGAAGCCTGGTGGGAGCGCAACGTGGACAGCGACGAGCTGGTGTTCCGTAATTCCATCCCGCCGGACGCTTCGCCCGAGACCATCGACTGGGACCGCTTCGTCGCCAACACCACGCGGCGGCCCTTCGACGCGCAGCGGTTCTTTTGGTGGCACAACTATCGGGATTACGGCACCGGGATACCTGGCGACTTGTTCGTGCACCTGTTCTCGGGCGTGCATTTCGTGCTGGATTCCGCGGGGCCTGTGCGCATGGTGTCGAGCGGCGGCACGCGGTTTTGGAACGATGGCCGCGAGATCCCAGATCTGATGCTGGGCTTGGCCGATTATGCCGAAGGCGCGCATCACCCGGCTTTCAATCTGCTGCTGCGCGTGAATTTCGAGCAGGGGTCCGAGGAGACTTCGGGCTTTCGTTTCGTGGGCGAAAAGGGAATTCTGCATATCGCAGGCGATGGCCTGCGGCTGGCCCGCCACACTCGCCGTCCCGAGCCGGGTTATAACGTGGAAACCTTTTCCGAGGCCACCCAACATGCTTATTTGCGCGAGTACCGCAAGAAATACCCGCTGACGCCGGTTTCGACGGAGAGCATGCGGATGACGCCGGTCGAAGAATTCCCGGCGCCGGAAGATTATAGCGACCATGCTGCCCACATGGCCAACTTCTTCGCCGCGGTGCGCAGCCGCAAGCCGGTGGTGGAAGATGCGGTGTTCGGGCTGCGGGCGGCGGGTCCGGCGCTGCTGGCCAACTTGAGCCATTTTGAACGGAAAATCTGCGGTTGGGATCCGCAGGCCATGGAGCGCATATGAAACCGGAACCGATGAGTAGACGCGGACTCCTGTTGGCGGCCGGCGCGGCGCTGGCTGCACGGGAAAGTTCGGCCCAGAGCGACAAACCGCGTGCCGTGCGTTTTGGCGTGCGCACGCCTTTTCCGAACGAGATAAGCCTGCGCGAAAGGGCCATGCTGGTGCGCCGCCTGGGCTACGACGGCATCGAACTGGGCCACGAATGGCTCAAACAGCCGGTGGAGTCGATTCAAGAACAGCTTGCGGGCACGGGCGCGGCCGTGAGCGCCATCGTGGGTTCCATCGGGCTGTTGGATACCGACCCGCAGAAGCGCGCCGAAGCGGTGGAGTTGGACCGCGTCCGCCTGCGGATGGCGAAAACCCTGGGCGCCGACTGTGTCATTGAGGTGCCGTGTTTCGGGCCTACCCGCTTTCAAGATATTTCGCCCGTCATGACTCCGCGCGAGATCGAGGAGAGGCTGCTGGTGGCCGGCCTCAAGCAACTCGCGGGCGACGTGGAGCGCTCGGGCGTCACCTTGTTACTGGAGCCTTGCAACCACAAGGAGACGCATTTCATGAACCGGCAAAGCCAGGCTGCCGAGAGCATCGAAGCAGTGGGCGCCCCCGGCATCCGCACCCTGAGCGATTTTTACCACATGCAGATCGAGGAGAAGGACATCGGCGAAACGCTCAGCCGCTACGGCAAGTATACGGCGTACGTGCATCTGGCCGACGGCGAGAAGCGCACCGAGCCAGGATCTTTGCCCTTCGACTATCGTCCGGGTTTCCGCGCACTGAAGAAGTGGGGCTACGCCGGCTGGCTGACGGTCGAATCCGGCTTCACGGACAATCCGGAGAACGCACTGGGACGCGCGCTCGTGTATTTACGGCGCCAGTGGAGCGAGGCATAGCGCGTTTGAGGAGTCGTGGGCGGCCAGACCCCTCTAAAGAGCCTGCGCCGCCCGCTGATCCCGTTACATGCTTTTGCGTTTGCGGCGTCGCGCGACCAGTAGCACCAGCACCACGCCGGCAGCCAGCCATAGAGCGACCTGAAATAAGGTGTTGTTCATTTTGGCTTTCTCCTTTCTGTTATTGAATCCCCTTCATCAGTGGGAACAAGTATTTAAAAACCTGTAAAATGCCGGGTCCCGCCGCCACCACCATGATGGAAGGCAGGATGAAGAAGAAGATCGGAAACACCAGCTTGACGCCTACCTTGGCGGCCCGCTCTTCGGCCTCCTGCCGCCGGCGCGTGCGCATGAACTCGGAATGCGTGCGCAGAGCCTCGGCCATGCTGGTGCCAAAGCGGTCCGACTGGATCAGGATGGCGGTCAGCTTCCGCAGTTCGGGTTCCCCGGTGCGCTGTGCCAGATTGCGAAGGGCCTCGGCCCGCCGCTTGCCGGCGCGCATCTCCAGGGTGACCAGAGTCAATTCGTCGCTGAGCTCGGGATGCGCCGAGGCCAGTTCGCGGCCGACGTTTTGGATCGCCTGGTCGAGTCCCAGGCCCGCCTCCACCGAGACCACCATCAAATCCAGTCCGTCGGGCAGCGATAACCGCAGCTTCTCCTGACGCTTGGACACCTGGCGCTGCAACAAGAAAACCGGAATCCAATATCCGCCCGCCGTGGCGGCTAAAGGCAGCACGATTCGCAGAACCGGGTTTACGGTGATAGAGTCCCGAAAAACGATGGACAGCACGGCCATCGTCAGCGCGAAGATGATTTTGACGCCATAGAATACGGCGACCGTACTTTCGGCACGGTACCCTGCCGAGATCAGGGTCCGGCGGGTGGTCTGCGCGTCCTGGGGCGATATGGGCGCATGATGTCCCAACGCCTGTAACTTCTGTGCCAGCATGGACGGCTTGGGGCGCCCGATATGTTCGAGTGTCACCGCTTCCGCCGCTGGATCGTGGCGTAGTTGCTGCAATAACTGGGATGCCTTGGCGTATCCCCGGTAGCCATAAGCGGTAATGGCAGTCGCCAGTAGTCCGAATAAAGCCAGCGAAATCAGTAAGTCCATAAATCCAGCCTCTGCGCTTACACTTTGATCCTGATGATCTTGCGAATTACCAATTGGCCTACGATCTGAGCCACGATGGACCCGGCAATCAGTTTCTTCCCGTCGGGATCTTTCACCATGGACTCGATATAAGTAGGCGCCACGATCATCATCAGGATGGCGGTGGCCGCCGGCAGAATGGTGAGCACCAGCGACGTAACCCTGCCGTGCGCGCTGGCCGCCTTCACCTGCCCCTTCAATTTGAACCGTTCACGAATGACTTGCCCCAGGCGGGTCAGGATCTCGCCCAGGTTTCCCCCAGTCTGCTTTTGCAGGATCACCGCCGACCGGAAGAAGCGGACGTCCAGCAGCGGGACGCGATCCGCAAGGTTGGAGAGCGCCGCATCCAGCGGAGCTCCCAGATTCTGCTCGTTGAACACAGTGCGGAACTCCACGCCCAACGGGTCGGGCAGGTCCTCGCTCGCCATTCGCAGGCTGATAGTGAAAGCATGGCCGGCCCGCATGGACCGCGCCAGGAAATCGAGCGCTTCAGGGAACTGCTCTTCAAAAGCCGCCAGCCGGCGAGTGCGCTTACGCCGGAGGTGGAGATACGGCAGAGCGGCCAGCAGAACGGCGATCGCCGCGGATATTTCCGCGCGCGCGAACAGGTTGGGCAGCAGCAGGGTCAACGGAATGGGGGCTACGGCGCCCCCTGCCATGGACAAGAGCAACCCGCCCGGCGTCCAATTCACTCCGGCCTGCTGTATCAGTTTCTTGATTTTGTCCAGTAGGGCCAGGTGTTCCAGCCAAACTTCGAGTAGGGGGCGTTTGGCGGCCATGTCCCGCAATAACTGCGTACCCCCGAGGATGGGGTCGGCCTCGGCGGTTCTGAGCATCGCCGACATTTCGCGTCTGCGCCACCATTCATTGAATTTCAGTCCCAACGCAATGGACAAGAGCACAAACGTGAACAGAACCAGGAATAACGGAGCAGAGACGGGCATGCTCAGGCGACCTCCTGGTAGCCCGCGAAGGTCTCGGCCGGCAATTCCAGGCCACAGGCGGCCAGCCGCTCATAGAATTTGGGCCGGATGCCCGTGGCGCGGAAACAGCCTCGCACGCGGCCTTGGTCGGTGAGCCCCTTCTTGTCGAACACAAACAGGTCCTGCAAAGTTACCTGGTCGCCTTCCATGCCCGTAACTTCGGTCACGAACGTAATCCTGCGGGAGCCGTCGCTGAAGCGCGAGACCTGCACGAACAGATCAACCGCGGAGGCCACCTGCTGGCGGATGGAGCGCACTCCCATATTGGCGTTGGACATCCCCACCATTACCTCCAGCCGGCCGACCGCGTCCCGGGGCGTATTGGCGTGGATGGTGGTGAGCGAGCCGTCATGGCCCGTGTTCATAGCCTGCAGCATATCCAGCGCTTCCTCCCCGCGTACCTCGCCCACGATGATGCGGTCGGGGCGCATACGCAGCGCGTTGATGACCAGCTCGCGGATGCGGATCGCTCCGGTTCCCTCGATGTTGGGCGGGCGGGTTTCCATGCGCGCCACGTGGGTCTGCTGTAGGCGCAGCTCGGCCGCGTCTTCAATGGTCACGATGCGCTCGGTTTCCGGGATGTACCCGGATAGCACGTTGAGCAGAGTGGTTTTGCCCGAGCCGGTGCCGCCGCTGATCAGGATATTCAGGCGGGCCTTCACGCAGTACTCCAGCAGCTGGCGCATGCCCTCCGTCAGCGTCAGACCGCGCACCAGGTCCTCGGGCCGTAGCGCCTTCCGGCCGAACCGCCGGATCGACAACAGGGGGCCGTCTACGGCGACCGGTGGAATAGCGGCGTTCACGCGCGACCCGTCAGGCAGGCGGGCATCCACCAGCGGCGTAGACTCGTCCACCCGCCGGCCAACCTGCGCCACTATTTTTTCGATAATGCGCAGCAGGTGCGCGTTGTCCTTGAATTGTACCGGCGTTTGGTGCAGCTTACCCGCCTGCTCCACGTAGACCAGGCGCGGCGTAGTCACCAGGATGTCGGATATGGTGGGATCCTGCAGCAGCGGTTCCAGCGGGCCAAGTCCGAACACTTCATCGAGCACCTCCTCGACTACCCGGTCTTTTTCCGTGCGGCTGAGCGGCGTCTTCTCCTGATCCACCAGCCGGATCAGCGCCGTGCGAATTTCCAGCCGCGCGCGCTCTCCCGGCACCGAAGACAGCGCTTCCAGGTTGAGCCGCTCCAATAATTGGCCGTGCAACGAAAACTTCAGTTGCTGATACTCCGGGGCGGAAGCTTCGCTCTGGAACAGCCGGGCCACCCATCCGGATTCCTCCGCCGACCGCATCGAGCCGTTGAGTCTGTTGTCCATGGGAACCCTGCCTTATCCGAATAACCCGAACCGGCGCTTGCTCTTCTCAGCGGGTGCCCCCGCCAGACGGATGGCGAAGCTCGCCAGTTGCCTGCCGAGATGACTGCCGGCCGGCAGGAGCTTGCCCTTGCAGAACGCGTCGTACAAAGCGTAGTAATCGTTGGACAGCATAGTATCGATCGGTAAGCCCAGAATACGTTCCAGCTCCTCGGCGGTGACATCCGGACGCTGTGGCGTGCGATTCAAAATGACGTGCAGGCGGTTTCCAAAGCCGGCGTTGATCAGGGTCTGCACTGTCTGCTTAGCCTGGTGCAACGAGGGCACTTCCAGCGTCGTGATGAGGAAGATATCGTCGATTTCCTCCAGTACGCTGACCGTGGACAGCGTGAGCATGCAACCCAAATCCACCACTGTCCAGGCGTATTGTGTGCGCACGAAGGTCAGGACTTTTCCCAGCGATTCTCCCGGAATCGGATCTTTGGGCAGATAGCCGGTTGGCGCCGCGATGATCTCCAATCCGGGCCACCCTGTGGCCACCAGGGCGTTCCAGTAACTGACGTCTAGTTTGTGTAGGTTCTGGACGGCGTCCAACATGGAATACGGCGATTTGACCTTCATCAGGAATCCCACGATTCCCGCTTGCAGGTCCATATCGGCCAGCAGACAATGCTCTGCCCGCTGCGCGCTCGACCGCCCCAGTTCCGCCGCCAGGTGGCAGGCGATCGTGGTGGCGCCACAGCCGCCCTTTGCCGAAAGGAACCCCAGGACCTTTCCGGGCGGACGGCTTTTCTGAGGCGTGCGCGACCTGGATTCGGACAATCGTTCTACCGCCTTCCGCAGATTGCCGCCCAAGGGAGGATAGAGAAACTCATTGGCGCCCGCGCGCATGGCGGCCAGAATCGTGTCTGGCTGGGCCGCGGTGTCGAGCGCAACCAACATGGTGCCTGGCAGCGCCGCGCGTATTCCCCGCATGGCCTCCTCAAGCGGCAGCGGGAGCGCCGTGATGTCCAGAAGCACGACTTCCGGCCGCAGAAATTCCAGCCGTTCCATCAACGAAGACCAATTCCGGAGATCCCGCTGTTCCATTACCACGCGCACGGCCAGGCCCTGCAGGGCTTCCTGCACGGGCTCCCATAATTCACACGACGCAATCGCCATGCCCACGGTGGCCGGCGTCGGGGAACTCTTGGAGGCGTCCTGTTCGAAGATGAGGGAGGCCATTACTTCACTCCTCCCGTTGCGCTTCCGCCCGCCGGCGCGGGCTGCGGGGCCGGCGAGAGCATACCAGAAGCCGCTTTCTGTTTTTCGATTTCCAGCAATTCCTCGAGCGGTATGTCCTTCCGCGCCGGCGGCGCGGGAACCGCTCCGTTGACATCCGTGCCCGGTGTGCGTGGAGCCGCCTTAGCGGTGCCCGGCAGGAACGCTTGGGGCATCCGCACATCCGGGAGCGCCGCTCCGCGCGGGATGGGCCGCACCAACTCGGGTGTGACGATCACCATCAGCTCCGAGTTATTGCGCGTGCGCGAATGGCTTTGAAAAAGCTTCCCCAGCAAAGGGACGTCGCCTATACCAGGAATCTTGTTCAGGCTCTCGGTGATGGTGTTGTCCAATAGTCCCGCGATGACAAAACTTTGCCCGCTCTCCAGCTCGACTTGCGTCTGCACCCGCCGGGTGGACAGCGCGGGAATCGTGAATCCCTGAAATTGCAGCGCGTTGGCATAATCGAGCGAGCTGACCTCCGGGGATACCTGCAACCGGATGGAGCCGCGCGGTGTAATCACCGGCAAAAAATTGATCCGGACGCCATATTCGCGGAACTGAATCGTGACCGCGCCTACCGAAGCGCCGCCCTGCACCACCGGAAATGGAAACTCGCCGCCTGCCACGAAGCTGGCGGGTTTGCCATCGATTGCGAGCACGTTCGGCTCAGCCAACATTTGCAGGAAATTCTTAGCCTCCAGAGCCTTAATCAGCGCGCCCAGATTCAGGTCCGGCCGGAACAAGAAGATGTTGAGCGCGTCGGAGAGCGTAAACTGCACGGAGTTGCCCTGCACCTGCGGAACCGCCGGCCCGAACTGGCCGGTGGTGACCTGGCCGATGGTGTTGCCCCCGCCGGTACTGAGCAAGTTAAAGCCCAGCGACGAGGTGGCCGCGCGATCCACGTCGGCAAAGCGAACCCGGAGCAATATCTGGGCAGCCGCAGGCGGCGTTTCCACCCGCAGCAGGTTCACTACCTTGCCCAGAGTGGACGCCATGGCCACGGCCCGCTCGGCGCTCGACAGATCCTTCACCGTGCCGCGCAGAAAAACCGTTTCGTTTTCGAAATCGAAACTTACATTCTGGCCGTCGAGGCCCTTCGCCAGCTCCCGTTGGACCGCTTCGATACGGCCGGTATGCTGACGAACCGCCAGGTTGTACATGGTGCGGGTGCCATCCTGCAGCCAGAGAACAATCGATGTCTCGCCCGGTGCTTTGCCGTTGATCAGAACTTCGCGCGGATTCACCGCCAGAGCCTCGGCCAGGTCCCCGTTGGCTACCGAAACGCGTCTCAGGTCGATGGCCGTATCCAGGATCACAGACTTGCCCACGGTGACCGCTAGATCTCCTGTGCGCGCCTCGCCCGCCTGCACGCCCGGCAAAGCCACCCATAAGAGCGCGACAACCAACCAACTACACTGCCGCATCATTGCCGCACCTCCGCCTTGGATTCAAACTGCGTTTCGGTCCGCTTTAAACCGTGGATCACTTCCACGACGGTGGGCTTCGGCAGTGGCGCTAATGCCGCGGCTGGCGCCGCAGCGTGGATCTGCGTCCGCGCTTTCGCCCCGGAGCCCATTTCAGCCGGCAGCGGAACTCCGGGATGGAAGAGTTGCATCACCGCGCTGCCCGAAGTTTGGGTGATCTCGGTGTCCAGCGGGTTCCGCAACACGAGTTGTATGGTGGTTTCGGTGCCCGCCAGGCTCAACATTTCCGCTTGCTGCGGAGTAACCAACAGGTTCACCACCGGCACGGAAATCGGTTTGCCTTCCACATCCTTCTGAAAGTTCTGTCCGGCGGAAAGAACCTGCACGTTTTGCAACAGGGTCCTGGTGACGCCGCCCGATGCCGCCGCGCCCGGCGGGCTGCCGGAGACCAACACGTCCACGCGCATGCCGGGCACCGCGAAGCCGGCCACCCCCACGATTTCATTCACTCGTATGGCTGCCGCCCGCATGCCTTTGGGGATCAGTGCCGCCAATCCCGCGCCGCCGCCCTTGGGGGCCACGCGGCTCTCCACCACCGGTTCGCCGCTGAAGATGGGCGAGGTTACGCCGCGTCCCACGATGTCTTCCCTTTTCCGTATAACACCCTCGGGAACGGCGCCCGTCCAATCGCTCTCCCGCAGATCGGCCTCGCGAATGAGAGTGCCGGGTTCCAGTGTCCGCGCCGAAACGGTCAGTTTGGCGGACTTAGACGCCTGGGTAGTCACGCGTCCGCCTAAAAGCCGGTACAGCAATAGACTCGCGCCGGCTGAGACTATCAGGGCAAATGCCAGAACAGAAATTAGTCGTTGATTCATGCTTCACTCACCGGGCTGTATCCTCGCGCGGGATCTCCAACCCGTTCCGCCGCTCCGGCTTCTCTAATCTGCTCCGGAGCTATTCGTTTTCTATATCGGCCCGGTGAGCCTGAAGCTGTAGGCTGCGCTCCTACGAGGCGGCAGCGGTGCTCAATTGCGTGTTGGCGTTAGTCCAGATGGTATTGACGCTGCCCCCCGCGCTCGAAAACAGCGCCGCGGAGGCCAACGCCACAAAGGCCAGCATCAGAGTGTATTCGATCAGGTCCTGGCCCTGTTCGTCAGCCCAAAAGCGTGTAAATAACGTCGTCATAGTTTTAAGTCCTTTCGATCAATATGGCGCCGGCGTGGCTTGTCTGGAAGATCAGCGCCACGCCATCGTCGTAAGTCAACTGCCAGGCGCTCGATTGCTTCAGCGTCCCAGCCAAAGGCGCATCCGGAGGCAGCAGGATGATTTCCACGGCGTAGCGATTCAAATACCGGTCCCATCCGGCCTCCGCCCCCATGGCCTTGATGTATTGGCCCGTGAATTCCGGGCCGTAAAAATCACTGCGTCCGTCGATGAAAACCCCGCCTCGCGGATGCCGGTAAATCAGATAGCCGCCCCACAGGTCCTCGGTGAAGATCCGGCCGTGGACGCCGCTCTTCTCCAACTGGTCCACCGCGGCCACGGGAAAGGTATGGGGGTCGTAGGTAGCGCGCCATGCCGGGGCCGCACCCGGCGCGTCCATCAACATGGCCACAACGACGACCGCCGCCGCGCTGACGGCGTGCCAGCGGGGGCCGCGGTCAAAGTCGGTCAGCTCGCTGCTGAAGCCTGCCAGGGCATCCAATCTCCGCCGCAGCCACCCGGCCAATGCCAGCAACGGCGCTTTGCGCAGGCCCTCTGACACGATCTCGGCCGCCGGAACAGCCGCCAGCAGCGCGAAGATCTCCACGTTACGGGCGGAGTAGAGCGCCAGATGTGCCCAACAAGCGAACAGCAGCGGCCATGCGATACTGCCGCGACGCAGCCGCGCCACGGCCGCCACTGTGCCCGCCGCCAGCAGAGTCTCGAAAAACCGCGCCTGCCCGGTCTGGAAATTCAGCGACTGGAATTCCATCACGTTGGCGCGATAGAACCCGTCCATCAGGTATCGCAGAAGGTGCGCGTGCAGCCGGTAGAAATAAGGATTGGCCAAGGTTGCCACGCCGCAGCCGGCGGCTGCCAGCAAGCGGGCCCGCCCGCGGCCAAGCGCCCGACGGCGATCGGCGGGATCGGTTTGCCGGAGCAATACCGCGAAATCATCGGCCGCGTACGCACCGATCAGGACAATGCCAACGAAAAACCCGCCATGCAGATTGGTCCACAACACCATCAGCGGCGGCAGCAGCCAGAGGCGCCGCGGGCGATCGGTTCGGTCGGCGTGGTCCTCCAGCACAGAGTAAAAGACCACCGTGAACAGCATCGTGAACAGGTGTGGACGCGCCAGCCAGTGGCCCGCCGAGGCAGCCGCGGCCACCAGGGTGAATGCCAGCGCCACCAATGACTCGCTGTTCCGCCGCGCCAGCCGGAACAGCAGGGCAAAGGTGAGCGCCAGAACCAGGCTGTTTGCCAGGACCACCGCCGCCAATCCGGCGTGCAAGTGCAGCCAGCCGAACAGCACATCCCACAGCCACTCCCATGCGAACCAGGGCCGCCCAGGACGCGTAAACGAAAAGACGTCCTGGTCCGGCACGCGGCCGTGCGCCAGTATCCACTCGCCCGTGCGCAGGTGCCAGCCGGTGTCTCCATCGCTCAATAGAGTCCGGGCGCCCTTCATCCCGCCAAACAGGAACGCCAGCGGCATCAAGAACGCAACGTCCGCCATGGACGGCAGCAGCCGTATTGGCGAGAATGTCCCGGTCCGCTGCATCAGTCCGGTCGATGCACGGCATATGCCAGCCCCCGCGAGTGACTCCCCACTCTATCTCGTTGTGTCTCAATCGGAAGGCTGTGATTCCATCCGGCTGGCTCCAGGCGAGTGTATCAAAGAGAGAAGGATGTCTGGAATCGAGACAGTGGCGCCACGCCGAGTCACTAACGTTCCCTGCCAGGGACGAGTGTCACAACATTGTCACGGGGTACTCGAAGGATGTATACGCTCGTAATCTCACGGAGGCCCGTTGAACACTACCTTACTACTAGGACTAAATCGCACTTCGACAAGCTGGATTTCTGTTGATGCGATCCTACCAGGCAGGTATACTAGCGCAGCGGATCAAATTCAGAGGGAAATCTTTTGAAAAACTGCTGGAGGCCGTTTCAGGCCACCTTCGAAATGGAGAAATGCCACAGTGACCGTCCAAAATCGCCATTACAAATATGTAACCAGACCCCTGCTTGTCTGGTTGATTGCCGTTGCCGCGGTGGCCGCTATTTATGCGCAAGGCCCGCGCGAGCGCGCTGAAAAAACAGCGGTGAGCGATCTCGGGCAAAAGGCCATCCGCCGGATGATCCGGGGGAACGGTTTCGTGGTGCATGCCTTTGGCTTCCAGCCCTTCGCCCGCCCTGCGATCACCTCAGACAGTTGGCTGGGCGGATCCGGTAACTGGAATACGCCGGCGTCGTGGTCGTTGGGCACCGTGCCCACTACCAGCAACGACGCCGTGATCACCACGGCGTCTTCCACGGTGCAACTGAACGTGGCCGGCGCCATCAACAATCTCACGATCGGCAGTTCCGACGTCCTGAATTTCAACAATAATACGACCCTCACTATCGACGGAACGGCCATCACCAACTCGAACCACACGGGTACGGGCGGCATCACCCTCAGCTCTGGTGGCAACAATACGGATCTGATCATAGGCAGTGCGGCCGTCACGCTTACCGGCGGCGGCATTTTGACGATGGGCGCCAACATTAACAATCGGATTTATGGCGCGGCAGCCGCCGATGTTCTGACCAACTCCAATAACACGATTCAGGGCTCCGGCCAGATTGGCGCGGATCAAATGGGTCTGGTCAACCAGACCGCGGGCATTATCGACGCAAACCAGTCGGCCGGGTCGCTGACCATCTGGACGAGCAACGGTACGACCAACGCCGGCATGCTGGAGGCCACCGCCGGCGCCAACCTGATCCTGAAAAACGACACCTTCACCAACACCGGCGGTACGATTCTGGCTTCCGGAGCCGGCTCGGTGGTGACTCTGTTGAATCCAACCATCGTAGGCGGAACGCTGAACACGGCCAGCGGCGGCCTGATTCAGGCTTCCGGCAATCCCACGCTGAATGGCGTCACCAACAGCGGCACCTATCAGCTGCCCAACAACCAGGACACCACGTTGGTGGGCACCATCACTAACACCGGCAGCATCCAACTGAACTCCGTGGGCAACGCCACCGAGTTGCTCCTGGGAGGCCCTAACGTAACGCTGACAGGCGGCGGCACTGTGACTCTCGGCAACAACAACCAAAACTACATTTTCGGCGCGGCTCCCGCCAATGTGTTGACAAACGTCAACAATACCATCCAGGGCTCGGGCCAGATCGGCGCCAATGGTTTAGGTTTGGCTCTGGTAAACCAGAGTTCGGGAATCATCGATGCTAATCAGGCCAGCCCGCTTACGATTAATACAAGCAACGGCACGACCAATACCGGAACGCTGGAGGCAACCGCCGGGGGTACCCTCATTTTTGCGGGAAACGATACCTATACCAACACCGGCGGCACGATCATGGCCTCCGGAGCCGGCTCCGTGGTGTCGATGCAGGGCGGTATGACCATCGCCGGCGGCACACTGAATACGGCCAGCGGCGGCCTGATTCAGGATGCCGGCGGCACGCCCACGCTTAACGGTGTCACCAACAAGGGCACTTATCAGGTGATCAACGCCCAGGCAACCCAGTTGGTAGGCACCCTTACCAATCAGGGGAATATCCAACTGAACTCCGTCGGCAATGCAACGGAACTGCAGGCCAATGGCGCGGTCACGCTCACGGGCGGAGGCACCATCACCATGTCCGACAATACCCAGAACTATTTGCTGCAGTCCGTTTCCGGCAGTTCCATGACAAACGTCAACAATACCATCTCCGGCTCGGGTAACATCGGCAACAACTCCATGGCATTCACGAACCAGGCCGGGGGCGTGGTGGACGCGATTTCCGCGACGGGCAACAGCCTGACCATTCAAACCGGCGCCGCCACCGCCACCAACCTGGGCCTCATGGAAGCCGGCACCGGCGGCACGCTGGTGCTGGACGGCACCATCGTCAATACCAATGGGACGACCAACGGGACGATCGAGGCGCTGAATGGCGGTACCGTAGAGGTCAATGGGTCGACGATCACCGGGGGGACCCTGACCACCGCCGGCACCGGAGTCATCCTGGTCCAGGGCACCTCGGAACTGGACGGCGCCACGCACACCGTCACCAACGCCGGGAATCTACAGGTCCCGAACGCTCAGGTTCTCGAGTTTACGGGCACTTTGAGCAATACGGGAACCATTCTGCTTAATTCCGTAGGCAATGCCACGGAACTAGCCGTGAACAGCGCTACCGCAACCCTTTCCGGCGCGGGTACCGTAAATTTTTCGGACAACAACAATAATTACATTCTTGCCGCAACCGGCGGAAACCAGCTGACCATCGCACAGAACATTTCGGGACCGGGCGGTAATATCGGTAACGGCAGCCTGGTCATCACCAATCAGAGCACCATCGACGCCACGGCATCGGCACACGGGAACTCGCTGATGATACAACCGGACGTCACGTTCACCAACAGCGGGCTGCTGGAAGCTACCGGCGGCGGGGTACTGGTGCTGAACGCGGGCACTTTCACAAATACTGGCGCCACCATTACAGCGGGCAGCGGCTCCACCGTGGAACTCGAAAATGGAGTAGATATCGTGGGCGGTACGCTGAATGGCGCGGGTACGTTCGTGGTCCCCAACAGCGCCCAACTGGACGGCTCGGGTTCGCACCCTGTGACTACGGCCGGGATTGTGCAAGTTCCGAATAATACGGTGCTCTACATTGATGGCACCGTCAAGAATACGGGCACGTTGGAGTTGCTCTCCGTTGGCAACGACACTTTCCTGGAAGTGAACAGCGCCACAGCCACGCTCCAGGGCACCGGCACGGTCACGCTATCGGACAACAACGGCAATTACATTCAGGCTGTGACTGGCGGCAATCAACTCACCGTTGCGCAGCCTATCTCGGGACCCGGCGGCAACATCGGAAATGGCAACCTTGTGCTGGTGAATCACAGCACCATCAACGCCACGGCTTCGGCGCACGGCAACACGCTGACCATCCAGCCGGATGCAACATTTAGCAACACCGGGCTGCTGGAGGCCACCGGCGGCGGGTCACTGGCGCTCGATGGCGGCACGTTCACCAATACAGGCAGCGGCGCGATTACAGCCGGCAGCGGATCCAACGTCACTCTGGAAGGCGCCGTGACAGTGACGGGCGGCACGCTGAACGGCGCGGGATTGTTCACATCGCAAAACGGTACAACGCTCAATACCTTGACCAACGCTGGAACATTGCAGGTTCCGAATAATACGCAAACGGTTTTGGAAGGAACCATCAACAATACCGGCACTCTGCAACTCAACTCCGTAGGCAACAATACGTTCTTTCTTCCGAGCGGAGCGGTTACTTTGACGGGTGGCGGCGCGCTCACATTGTCCGACAATAACAGCAACTACATACAGGCTGATGCCAGCGGCAGCACGCTGACGAACGTAAACAACACTATCTCTGGCTCCGGGAATATCGGCAATAGCAGCCTGGCTTTCACAAATGAATCTCTTGGCATCGTGGATGCCACTTCCGCTGCGGGGCATTCGCTGACCATCAACTCCGGATCCCTGGGCGCCACCAATACCGGCATCTTTGAAGCTTCTAGCGGCGGCGCATTGATTCTCAACGGCACGGTCACCAACACCGGGGGCACCATTGAGGGCCTGGCCGGGACCGGGTCGAATCCGGGCGGTAGTGTGCTCATCAACGCAGCCACCATCACGGGCGGCACACTGAATACGCTGGGCACTGGCGTGAATGCCAGTTCGATGACTGCGGAGAACTCGACTCTCAGCGGTCTGACCAATCTGGGCACCATCCAGGAACCGAATAATCAGACGCTCGATCTGAGCGGAACGATTACCAACAACGGTTCCATCCAGGTAAACTCCGTCGGCAACAACACCTTCCTCTACATGAATGGCAACGTGACCCTGAACGGGAACGGAACCATCGTGCTGTCGAACAACGCGAACAACTATGTGAGAGGCGTCGCCGGCACCGAAGTGTTGACCAATAACGGCAATACCATCGAAGGATCCGGACAAATCGGTAGCGGCATTCTCGGTTTGGTCAACAACGCCGGCGGGACCATCCTCGCCAATCAACCCACGGAGCTGGTCATTCAACCGAACGCCAGCGGCGTCACCAACAACGGGACCTTCCAGGTGAATACCGGAAGCACTCTGTACATCAACACTGCCAGTGGTCCGTTTACCAACTTCAATAGCGGCACAAGTACTCTCACCGGCGGCACTTACAATGTCAACGGCGGTACATTTCAGTTCGACAACGCCAATATCGTCACCAACGCGGCCGATATCATTCTGACGGGCGCCGGTTCGCAAATCGTCAATCAGAGTAATGCCAACGCCCTGGCCAACTTCGCCACCAACGCGGCGGGCGGCGTATTTCAGCTCGGCGCCGGACGCAGCTTCACCACCAGCGGTGCGGGCGGCGGCAACTTCACCAATAATGGCAAGCTCATTGTCGGCGGCGGCGATACCTTCGAGGTAGCCGGCAGCCTCAGCAACTTCTCCGGAACCACGCTGAGCGGCGGCACTTACTATGTCGCCGGCACACTACAGTTCGGGGCCAGCGGCAGCCATCTGGTCACCAATTCCGCGAACCTGACACTGGCCGGCTCCAATCCGAAGCTCATCGATCTGGGTGGCAACAATCTGCTTACCGGCTTCAACCACAATGCCAGCGGCGCCAGCTTCACGATTGCGGCCGGGGGCAGTTACGCCACGCCCGGCAATTTCACGAATGGCGGGACGATGGATGTGGAGCAGGCCAGTTCGCTCACGGTCGCCGGCAGTCTGACGAACACCGGCACGGTTGCCACCAACAATCAGAACCTGCAGGGCGGCGCCAATACGCTGGCGGTCACCGGCACCCTGACCAATACCGATGGCATCGTATCCATCGGCGTCAACAACGACACCAGCGACGTGGCCAACGTGGGCCTGCTGGCCAACTCGGGCACCGTCACCGTGGGGACCGGAGCGACTCTAAACCTGACATCCGCGGGCACGGATACCAACTCCAGTACCATCACGCTCGACGGCGGAACGCTGGACATGCAGGCCGGCTCCTTCACCAACACCACTTCCGGCGCCATGGACGCGGAGCAGGGTGGCAAACTTACCGTAACCGGCAACCTGACCAACAGCGGCGCGATTACCACCAACAACGCCAACCTGGGTGGCGCCGCCAACACCATCACGGTGACCGGCACACTGACCAATAACAGCGGCGCCAGCCTGACTGTCGGCGCGAATAACGACACCAGCGATGTGGCCAATGTGGGCCTGTTATCCAACTCCGGCACCGTCACGGTTGACAAAGGGGCGACTCTCAACCTGACCTCAGCCGGTACCGATACCAACTCCAGCTCAATCGCGGTGAACGGTGGAACGCTGGACATGCAGGCTGGGTCCCTCACCAACTCCGGCGCCATGGATCTGGAGAATAAGGGCACACTCACCATAACCGGCAACCTGACCAATAGCGGCACGATCACCACCAACAATACCAACGGGGGTGGCGCCGCCAATACCATCACTGTGACCGGCACTCTGACCAATAACGTCGGAGACAGCGTGACCGTCGGCGTCAACAACGATACTGCCGATACGGCCAGCGTGGGCCTGCTCTCCAACGCAGGCACTATCACAATCGACAAAGGCGCCGGTCTCAAGCTGACTGCCGCCGGCACGGATTCCAATACCGGTTCGATCGCGCTGAGCGGCGGGACCATGAGCGTAGCCGCCGGCGGTGTATTCACCAACTCCGGAACTCTCGACGAGGAAAACGGCGGTAAACTCACAGTGACCGGCGGTATGACGAATGGCGGCACGCTTTCTACCAACAACGCCAATCTCGGCGGGGCCGCCAACACCATCACGGTGTCGGGCAAGCTGACCAATAAGAGCGGCGCCACATTCACTATCGGGGCCAACAACGACACCTCCGACAAGGCTACTGTGGGGTCGCTGGCGAATCAGGGCACGGTCAATGTGGATACCGGGGCTTCCCTGACCTTGTCCGCGGCCGCTACCGACACCAACTCGGGTGCGATCGCCGTGAACGGCACATTGGATATCAAGAGCGCCACCACACTGAGCGGAACGGGCGCCATCACCCTGACGGGCGGCGCCATCACCGGGCTCAGCACCGGACCCGCGCTCACCAATAACAGCATCATCCAGGGCTCAGGCACCATTTCGAATCTGGGCATCACCAACGCGGGCACCCTGTCCGCCAATCAGGCGGCGGCCCTGGTTATTTTGCCCACCGCCGCGGGCCTGAACAATACGGGCACCATCAAGGTGAGCGCCGGCGACACTATGCAAATCGGCACATCGGCCGGTGGCGCTCTGACGAATTTCTCGGGCACCACCTTGACGGGCGGCATCTACAACATCACCGGGACCCTGCAATTCGGCGCCAGCGGCACAACGATCGCCACCAACGCAGCCAATATCACGTTGAACGGCAGTGGGCGGATGATCGACTTCGGCAGCAGCAACATCCTGGCCGGCTTCAACAATAACGCGGCGGCGGGCGTCTTCAAACTGGCTTCCGGCGCATCCCTCACCACCACCGGCGGCAGCTTCACCAATGCTGGTTTGTTCACGTTAGCCTCCCTCACCACCTTTACGATTGGCAGTGGCTTCAATTTCACGCAAACCGCCGGTACGACGACTGTTGACGGCACCCTGACCTCCACCAGCCTGGGCACCGTGTCGGTGAACGGCGGGTCGTTCTTCGGCGGCGGTACGGTGGGCGACAACATGGTGGATGCGGGCACCGTTACCCCAGGCGATTCCGCAACCAAGACCGGCAAGCTGACGGTGTCCGACACGTACACACAGGCCTCCAATGGCGCGCTGGATATTTCCATTGGCGGGGCCACCGTGGGCACCAAGTACGACCAGCTCAAAGTAACGCAGGGCGCCACGCTGGGCGGCACGCTCAACATCAGCCTGGCCAACGGTTTCGTTCCCAGTATCGGGCAAACCTTCACCATCCTCACCGCCTCTTCGCTAAATAGCACTACCTTCGCCGCGGTAAACGGGTTGGCCATTAACGGCACCGAGCATTTCAGCATCACTTACAACGCCGGCAGCGTCGTGCTGACCGTGGTGAGCGGGGCAGCTCCGGCCTCCAGCGCCATCGTGTCGCAGTTAGTGCATCCCGGCCTGCTGAACCCTGTCTACGGATCCGGCGGCAAGGGTCACTACAGCCTGGATGTGAATAATCGAAGAAGAATCTCGCAGCCTCCTGCGCTGGCTCCGGTGGCCCTTCCTGGCAGGTTTGCCGCAGTCGCACCGGCACAGCCGCTCATGAGCACGGGCATGCGCGGATTCCGGCCGATGGACGCATCGCCCGCCCCGGTCAGCATCTCCGATCCGGTGGCCGCTCCGGTTTCCGGTGCGATGGCCTCTTCCATCGGTATCTCCCCCGTTTCCGCCGCGGCATTCAACAGCTTCAGTGCCATGAATC
>Ga0070731_10000429_pt1 | contig 58326 bp, 53 predicted proteins | sample Coa_R1_2_FD_66448 | JGI IMG/M metagenome (GOLD analysis project Ga0070731, IMG submission 66448) | Surface soil microbial communities from Centralia Pennsylvania, which are recovering from an underground coalmine fire - Coalmine... | ecosystem: Environmental > Terrestrial > Soil > Unclassified ... | reverse complement strand
GTCCACGGGAAGCGGTACGCCCGATAGCTCGAGTTGGCATCCACGAACCTGCCCTCGAAGACCACGTGGCCCTGTGGGTTGAATTCGGTGAAGTACGGCTGCTCACCCCAGCCGATGAATTGGTCGCCGTTCGCGAGCTGCTGAAGGTTGCCCTCGAAACTCGTGAGCAGCGCCGGCGGGTGCTGATCGACCTTCACGGCGGTGGCGGTTCGCTGCGCCGTGTCCAGCCGCAGCGTCAGGCCGCGGGACTGCTTGTGCACGGTGGGCGGGCCGGCGCCGTCGTCGAACACGGTGACCATGCGATCGTTGTCGGCGCGGACCCGGACGTCGTGCTGGAAGGCGAAGTTCGCCCCGGCCGCGAGCTTGAACGTCGAGTGCTTGCCACCGAGCGTCCAGATGGTCTGCCCTGACACGAGGTTCACCTTGTATGCGGCCCAGGTGTTGCGCGCCGAGATGATCAGATTTCCGTCGTCGTCCTCGTCGATCGCGTTGATGTGGAAGTAGTCGTAGGGCTGTCCGGGGTCGTTGGGGATCGGCTCGTAGCTGTCGCTGAGCGGAACGTGGTCAAGGCTGTCCCACTGGAACAGCACCAGCCCGGTTTTGACATCGATCTCCTGGACCACCGAATCCAGAACCAGCATGTGACGTGACTGGTGGATCGAGGTGGCATCCCAGAACACCGGGTAGTAGGCGGTGATCAGTGCCGTGCCGTGCGGCGTCAGCTCGAATTCGTGCAGGTCGGCGGAGAGGCCATTGGCCGCCCGAACGACCGCGATCTGCCGGTACCGGGAGTCGACGATCACATCCTCGCCAAAGCCGAGCCCGGCTCCGGAATAGCCCTGCCACCACGTGAGCACGGGCCGCCCCTGGTAATGCTGGACCTGGACGTTCGCGGCCAGATCGCCAGCGGGCACCGGCTTGAACCACATCAGCTCCCCCTGCGGGCTCACGATCATCGCCCCGTTCTGGAGCGGTCCCTGTTGCGGGGTGATGAACACGTCGCCGAGCGCCGACCGCGACGCGTTCTTGACGATCTCGACCGCAGGCGGGTCGAGGTCCGGGCGTGAGTGGAAGACCAGCACGTCACCGGGAAGACGTGGCGCTGGCGGCAGAGGGCGGCTCGGCGGGTTCCCGGCCGCCTCCGCGACGAAGAAGTGCCACGACTTTCTCCCGCGAGCCAGCCCCGGGGCGCTCAGGCGGACCGTGACCGTCTCCCCGGCCGCGAACGGCTTGGCCGGCAGGAAGCTCTCGCCACGATGGTCGGAGTCGGTCAGCAGGCGACCACTGTGGGGTCCGCTCTGAGACCCCGTGACCGTGATCGAGCTGAGGCGACGCGCCGGAATTCCACGGACGACGATCTGCGTCTGTGATGAGGCAAGGCGGCTCCCGGGAAGGGGGAACACAGAGATGACGCTCTGGCCGGCCGAACCGCAGCCGGAAAGCATCAGAGCGAATAGGACAGCGAGCAGGAGTGCTATCCGCCGCCACACGGTCGAGACCGCCATCAAGTCAGATCCATTCCTAACCTCCCCCCGTCAGCTCACTGTTTTACACCTCAGCCGGCTAGCGCCTCCTCGACTGCCCTCGTCAGCCGCATGCACACGGCTTCGGTCTCCTGCTCGCTTGGTGCCTCCACCATCACTCGGATCAGCGGCTCGGTGCCAGACGCTCGCACCAGCACCCGGCCTCGCCCATGGAGACCTGAGTCCTCCTCGGCGATCGCCGCCTGCACGGAGGGATGCTCCATCGCCCCGGAGAGGGCGTTCCGGTCCTGAACCCGGACGTTGACCAGTCGCTGGGGGAGCTTCTGCATCACGCCGCGGTGCTCGAGCCGCCGCTCGCCGAGCGCTTCAAGCGCCAGGAGGGCGCTGGCGATGCCGTCGCCGGAGGGGCCGAACCTCAGATCGATGATGTGCCCGGATTGTTCCCCGCCCAGGGTCCAACCGCGTTTGCGCAACTCGTCGAGTACGTAACGGTCGCCCACGGCTGTCGTGGCCACCGTGATACCGGCTTCGCCCATCGCCTGGTGAAACCCGAAGTTGGTCATCACCGTCACCGCGACCCCGCCGCCGTCGAGCTCCCCCTGCCGGCGAAGGTGCAACGCCGCCAGCGCGATCAGCTCATCGCCGTCCACGACGCTGCCCGTCGGATCGACCGCCAGCACGCGGTCACCGTCGCCATCGAAGGCAAAGCCCAGATCGAACTCCCCGCCTGCCATCTCGGAGATCAGGTTCTCGAGGTGAGTCGATCCACAGCCGTCGTTGATGTTGCGGCCATCGGGCTGGTCGGCCAGCACGTGCACGTCCGCCCCGAGGCGGCGGAAGATCTCAGGCGCCGCCCGGAAGGTGGCGCCGTTGGCGCAGTCGAGCATGATCCGGCGCCCGGTCAGGTCGAGGTTCGAGAAGCGCACGTGAAGTTCACGCAGGTAATCCTCGAGCGCGCCGTGAAGGCGGCGGATCCGGCCGAGCCCGGCCGCGGGGCGAGACGGGCTCTCTAGCTCGACCTCGATCTCATGCTCGGTGTCGTCGTGCAGCTTGAACCCATCGGCGCCGAACAGCTTGATCCCGTTGTCCTGGTAGGGGTTGTGCGAGGCCGAGATGACGACCGCCAGATCGAGGCCATGGCGGCGGACCAGAAGCGGCGCCGCCGGCGTCGGCAAGACGCCCGCCACCAGCGCGTCCCCGCCTCCGGCGGCCACACCGGCCGCGATCGCCGCCTCCAGCATGTCCCCGGATTCCCGGGTGTCACGGACGATCAGAACCTGCGGCCGGTCGGTGGAGAGACGACCGATCTCGCCGGTGGAGAGACGACCGACCCCGCTGCTGGAGAGTCGACCGACCCCGGCCCGCGCGATCCGCATCGCCAGATCGGCGGACAGGAACTCCCCCGCCCGCCCACGGACCCCGTCGGTGCCGAACAGCTGGCGAGCCATCGTGGCGGCCCGAGTTCAGCTCAGCGCTTGGAGAACTGCGGCCGCTTGCGCGCCTTCTTCAGCCCGGCCTTCTTGCGTTCCTTGACCCGTGGGTCTCGGGTCAGGTAGCCCCGTCGCTTGAGCTCGCCGCGCAGGTTCGGGTCGGCGTCGATCAGCGCACGGGATATCCCGTGTCGCAGCGCTCCGGCCTGGGCGGACACTCCGCCGCCATGCATCCGGGCGACGACGTCCATGCGTGTGTCGTAGCCAACCGTCTCGAGTGGTTGGCGGATGATCCGCTGCAGCGTCTCCCGTGGGAAGAACACGTCGAGCGGCTTGCCATTGATCAGGTACGCCCCTGTCCCTGGCTTCAGGATCACCCGAGCGACCGCGGTCTTCCGTTTGCCGGTCGCCGTATAGCGCGCGCCGGCGGCAAGGTCGATGGCGGCATCGGCAATCGGCCTCGCATGCTCATCCTCAGCCTCGGCCCGAGCGCGCTCGGCCGCCGCCTCGGCCTCGGCCTCCGCCGCCGCCTGCGCCTCGGCGTCGAGATACTGGTCGGCGTCAGGCAGCAGGTCCGGCTCGAGATCAGCGCCGGGGATCTCCGGCTTGACCCGCGGCGTGACGTCGATCTCCTGCTCCTCCTCAAGTGCGGGAGAGGGTGCAGCCTCAGGCTCGCCAGCCGCATCGGCCTCGGTTGCCGACTCAGCTTCGGCAGCGGTCTCAGGCACCGCAGCGGTCTCAGGCTCGGCAGCGCTCTCAGGCTCGTCAGCCGCTACAGGCACCGCAGCGGTCTCAGGCTCGGCAGCGCTCTCGGGCTCGTCAGCGCTCTCAGGCTCGTCAGCCGCAGCCACCTCAGCAGCCTCGACGGACGGCTGCTCCGCGATCGGGTCCTCAGTCACGACGTCTCCTCCCGCCGCGTCCGGGGCCGCGTCCGGCGACGAGTCCGCTCGCGGAACCTGCGACTCCCCCTCGCCGGCATCAGCCGCGCCCGCGGACTCGGCGACGGGTGCGGCCTCGGAATCCGCGTCGCCCGCGGACTCGGCGACGGGTGCGGCCTCGGAGTCGGCCGCGCCCGCGGACTCGGGCGCGCCCGCTGAGTTGTCTGACTCCTCGTCGCTGATCGGCTCGTTGTTTTCCGGCGTCTCGGTCAAGACTTGATCTCCATCGGTTGAGGCTGCTGCGCGGCGTGCGGGTGTTCGGGGCCTGCGTAGACCTTGAGCTTCGTGAGCTGCTTGCGAGCCAGCCGGTTGCGCGGGAGCATGCCCTTGACGGCGAGGCGGATGACCTCTTCCGGGCGGCGCTCCAGCATGTCCTCGAGCGAGCGCGACTTCAGGCCCCCGGGATACCCGGAGTGCCGGTAGTACTGCTTGGCCTGCCGCTTGTTCCCGCTCACCGAGATCTTCTCGGCATTGACGACGATCACGAAGTCGCCGGTGTCAACGTGAGGCGTGTAGGTGGGCTTGCGCTTGCCGCGCAGCGCGTCGGCGATCTGCGTCGCCAGACGCCCGAGCGTCTGGCCTGACGCGTCGACGACGAGCCAGTTGCGCTCGCGATCCGCGGGTGTAGCTACGTAGGTCTTCATGGCATGGTCAAGCCGCGCGTGACCGCGCGGCCCGTTGGCAATGATAGGCAATTCCGCGCAGTTACCGCGTACGCTGGGCACGTGAGCCTGCCTGTGCCGGTGCAGCGACTCGGCTATCGAACGGCCTACTCGGTGCTGCGCGTCTATTGGTGGGTCTTCCGGCCCAGATCGAGCGGCGTCAAGTGCGTGCTCACCCATAGCGACGACGTGCTGCTCGTCCGCCACACCTATGGACCCCGGGGCTGGGAGCTTCCCGGCGGCTCGCGAAAACGCGGGGAGCCCGCGGAAACCACTGCCACGCGTGAGATCCACGAGGAGCTGGGGCTGTCGGTGGACGCCTGGCGGTCGCTGGGGAGGATCGAGGTGGTCGTCGACCACCATCGGGACAGCCTCTACTGCTTCCAGGCCGAGGTCGGCTCGCCGGACCTCGGCCTCCCGAGCCTGACCATCGACCGCGGCGAGCTCGCTGCTGCCGAGTGGTTTCCCAAGGCCCAGCTCCCCCGCCCCCTCGGCCGCTACACCAAAGCCATCCTCGCCCGCCTCGACGCCCTGGCGTAATCGCAACGCCCCGGAGCGTGATCGATTTCTGCCCCTATAGGGTCAGAAATCGATCACGCTCACCGCTTACGCCCGGGAGGGATCGAGGGAACGCCCCATCACCGCGCAGCGGGGTGCGTTCCGGAAGCGTTCGCGCGGACCCGAGTCAGCATCAAGAAAGCGCGCACAACGCATCCGGAACGCACCCCGCGAAGCCACGCACCCCGCGAAGCCCTACTCCCACTCGATCGTCCCCGGCGGCTTGCTCGTGATGTCGAGCGCCACTCGTCCTACGGGACGGATCTCGTTGATCATCCGGCTGGCGACCTGCTCGAGCAGGTCGTAAGGGAGGCGTGCCCAGTCGGCGGTCATCGCGTCCTCGCTCGTCACGGCTCGGATCACGATCAGGTTGCCGTAGGTGCGGGCGTCGCCCTGGACACCCACAGTCCGGACGTCCGGCAGCACGCAGAAGGACTGCCAGAGCTCGCGGTAGAGGCCCGCCTTGCGGATCTCGTCCTGGAGGATGGCGTCGGCCTCACGCAGGATTTCGAGCCGCTCTCGGGTCGCCTCACCACCCACGATGCGGATCGCCAGGCCCGGTCCGGGAAACGGTTGGCGCCAGACCAACCGCTCCGGCAACCCGAGCGCCGCGCCCACCGCTCGTACCTCGTCTTTGAAGAGCGCCCTTAGCGGCTCGACCAGCTCGAACTCCAGATCCTCTGGGAGGCCGCCGACGTTGTGGTGGGACTTGATCGTCGCGGCGCCGGTCCCGCCACCGGATTCGATGACGTCGGAATACAGCGTGCCCTGGACGAGGAAACGCACATCCGGGCCTTCCCCCCCGGTGGCGCCGAGCTTGGCTGCTTCCTCCTCGAACACGCGAATGAACTCGCTACCGATCCGCCGGCGCTTCTCCTCGGGATCGGTCACGCCGGCCAGCCGGGCCAGGAAGCGCTCGGAGGCGTCGACCGCGACCAGGGGCACCTGGAAGTGGTCTCTGAATGCCGCGATGACCTGCGCCCCCTCGTCCTTGCGCATCAGCCCGTGATCCACGAACACGCACGTCAGCCGGTCGCCGATCGCCCGGTGCACGAGCAGCGCCGCGACACTCGAGTCGACGCCGCCGGAGAGGCCGCAGATCGCCCGACCCTCCCCCACCTGAGCGCGGATGCGCTCGATCTGCTCGTCGATCACCGACCGCGGGCTCCAGGTCAGCTGGCAGCCGCACACCTCGTCCAGAAAGTTCGTCAAAACCTGTGTCCCGTACGGCGTGTGCAGCACCTCGGGGTGGAACTGGATGCCGTACAGGCCACGCTCGACCGACTCAAATGCGGCCACGGGCGACGCGGTCGATGAAGCCAGCGCAGTAAAGCCCGACGGCGCCTCGAACACCGTGTCCCGGTGCGACATCCAGCACGTCTGCTCGCCCGGGGTCCCGGCCAGCAGCCGGCCTGAGTCGTGCACCGTGAGCTGCGAGCGCCCGAACTCCCCCACCTCGGCCGGCTCGACGCGGCCGCCGAGCTCCCGGGCCAGCAGCTGCATCCCGTAACAGATCCCGAGCACCGGCACACCGAGCTCCAGGAGCTCGCGCTCGAGCGGCGGCGCGCCGGGCTCGTACACCGACGCGGGCCCGCCGGACAGGATCACGCCCTTCGGCCGGCGCCGCAGCACCTCGTCCGCGCCCACGTGATGGGGAAGCAGCTCGGAGAAGACGCCGCATTCCCGGACCCGCCGCGCAATCAGCTGTGAGTACTGCCCCCCGAAGTCGAGGACGACGACCTCTTCGGTCACCGCCTCGGGCGCACCTTCCTGGTCCGGCTCGCGTTCGAGTGCCACCGCCGCGGGAGCCGCGGTGGCCGCGGTGACCGGGCTAGTCGGTGACACCGACCGTCGCGGCCGCCCCGCGCGCGCCCATTCCGACCCCCTGGTCGCGCTGAAGTTGCTTGCCCTCGGTCTGCAGCGCCGGCGCGACGGCCAGCTCGGCCCGGTTGAACTCGGCGATGTCCCGGTAGCCGCAGGTGGCCATCGAGGTACGGAGCGCGCCCATCAGGTTGAACGTCCCGTCGTTCTCCCGCGCCGGGCCCTTGATGATCTCCTCGAGGGTCCCGTTCTGAGTGGTCGCCACCCGCGCCCCGCGTGGGAGCGTCGGATGGAAGGTCGCCATCCCCCAGTTGTAACCGCGACCGGGTGACTCGTACGCGCGGGCGAGCGCCGAGCCGAGCATCACGGCGTCGGCGCCGCACGCCACCGCCTTGGCGATGTCGCCGCCGTTGCGCATCCCGCCGTCGGCGATCACCTTGACGTAGTCGCCGGTCTCGAGCATGTGCTGCGAGCGGGCGGCGGCCACGTCCGCGATCGCGGTGGCCTGAGGAACCCCGATGCCCAGCACGCCCCGCGTGGTGCAGATGGCCCCGGGTCCGACCCCGACGAGGACACCCGCCGCCCCGGTGCGCATCAGGTGCAGCCCGGTGTGGTAGGACGCGCAGCCGCCGACGACGACCGGCGTCGGCGCGAGCTCGCGAATGAATTCCTTGAGGTTGAGCGGCGGACGCGTCTCATCCATCGAAACGTGTTCGGCTGAGACGACGGTGCCCTGGATGACCAGGATGTCGAGACCCGCCTCGAGCGCGACGTCGTAGTACTTGCGCACCTTCTGCGGGGTCAGCGAGGCCGCGGCCACGACCCCGTGCTCCTTGATCTCCCTGATCCGCTGGGCGATCAGCTCAGCCTTGACCGGCTCGCGGTAGATGTCCTGCATCTCCCGCGTCGCGATGTCCCGTGAGAAGGTGGCGATTCGCTCCAGCTGGCCCTCGGCGTCCTCATAGCGGCAGAAGATGCCCTCGAGGTTGAGCACCGCCAGACCGCCGAGCTTGCCGATGACCCCGGCGGTCTCCGGCGAGACAACACCGTCGAGCGCCGCCGCCAGGAGCGGGAGCTCAAACCGGTACGGGCCGAGCGTCCATGAGATGTCGACGTCGTCCGGATCCCGGGTCCGGCGCGACGGAACAATCGCGATTTCGTCGAAGCCATAGGCCCGACGCGCCTTCTTGCCGCGCCCGATCTCTACTTCCATCTGGGCATCGTATTTCGCGCCGCGGACGGCACGAGTTCAGCGTTGGCGAGGCAAACGAAGGCGGCAACCATCGTCGTGTCGATGCTAGCAGCGGCTCCGCGGCCCCCCGGCCGCCCGAACCCGCACGGTGGCACCTTCTCAGGTGATCTCAGCGCCGATCTCGAGCCGCTCGGCGTCGACTTCGCCAAGGAGCCGGTCGACGTTGGCCGGATCGAGCGTTCCCGCCCCGAAATGCTGGACCGATTCGGCGCCGCAGGCCACTCCGTAGCGCAGGCACTCCACCGCCGACCCGCCGTTGTAGCGCGCCGCCACGTATCCGGCCAGGAAGGCGTCCCCGGAGCCGATTCGGGATCGTGCCTCCTGCTCGCCGACCCTGACCCGATAGAGGACAGGGCCATCCTCGACGACCTGGGCAAAGCATCCGTCACGCACGGTCATGATGGCCTCGCGCGCCCCCAGCCGACCCATCTCGACGACCGCCTGAGCGCGATCATGGTCGTCGTTGAACTCCTGGCCGACGAGCTCCTCGGCTTCCAGCTCGTTCGGGGAGACGATGTCGGGCTCCGCGCGCACCCCGAGCCGGAGTGGCTCCCCCTCGGTATCGAGGATCGTGGTCACGCCGAGTCGCTTGACCTCACGGATCAGGTCGGCGTAAACGCCAGGCTCCATGCCGCGAGGCAGGCTTCCCGCGAACACGCACATGCTGGCTCCCTTGGCCAGGTAGAGCAGCTTGTCGTGAAACAGCTCGAGCTCCTGAGCGCCCACCGCTGGCCCGCGCTCGTTGATCTCGGTCTGCAGGCCGGTCGTCGGATCCAGGACCGCGGTGTTCGTGCGTGACTCTTCACGGATGCGCACGAAGTCGTTGAGGATCGAGTCGTCGTTGAGCGCCTCGACGATCTGGGTCCCGGTCGCGCCGCCGGCTATCCCGGTCGCGATCACGGGCTGACCCAGGCGCTTGACGGCCCGCGCAACGTTCACGCCCTTACCTCCCGGCATCGTCATCTGGTCGACGGTGCGGTGCCGGCGCCCGGGCGTGAAGTTGGGCACCTGAAGCGTCTTATCCAGTGCCGGATTGAGCGTGACGGTAATGATCATGCGGTCACGGGCGAGCAGCAGACCGGGTGGCCAAAGCCTAGACCTTCGCGTGGGCGGCGAACGGCCCCGCGTCGAGTGCGGGCGGAACCGATGTTAGGCAAGCATCCTAACGCGGCTCCCGGGCGAGCCGCCAACTAATGCCTGAGCCGCAGGCGCTGGCCCGTCTGCAGAGCGTTGGGGTCGATCGAGGGGTTCAGCGCCTCGAGCTCACCGACCGAGACACCGGTCTTGACCGAGATGCTCGACAGGCTGTCACCGGGACGGATTACGTAGAAGCGCTTGTGCGAACGCACGTGGGTCGCGGTGGTGGTGGTGGGGAGCAGGGCGGGTGGACTCGCGGCCGCGCGATGCGTTCCGCCGATGCCCGCCCGCACCACGAGGGCTGTGGCCACGATCACCGTCACGAGCGCAAGCAGCGCCATGTACCGCCCCGGTTTCCAAGCCCTCATCCCCTGGCGATGATACCGGCGGGATCATCGCAAATTGCAGGCTTTCCGCCGCCCCATGACCTCGGCCACCGCCGCCCGGCCAGCTCGGCCACTGCGGCCCGGCCAGCCCGGCCACCGCGGCCCTGGAGCGCTCAGGCCGCAACCTCCCAAATCATCTCCCGGAGACGTGTCGCCATCTGGCGGGCCGCCGTGGCCGGCGCACCGCCGAGCTGCTCGTACGCCGCGACGATGGCGCGCGATGCAGCCACCAATCCTCCCGCCGGGCCGGGCTCAAAGGCAGGCCCGAGTTGTTCAACTGACCCGCCCTGGGCGCCCACCCCGGGAAGCAGGAAGATGGTCCGCGGCATCAGCGCGCGGAGCGCCTTGACGCGCTCCGGCACGGTTGCCCCGACGACCGCCCCGACGTCGCTGAGGCCTGCCTCCCCAACGCCATCCTCCCCCAGCTGCCCGGCCAGGACAGCCAGCCGGTCGCTGACCGTACCGCCGTCTCGGAGCTCGAGGTCCTGGATGTCGGCGGCTCCCGGATTCGACGTGCGCACCAGGACGAACAACCCCCCGCTGGTCTGACGCGCTCGCTCCAGCAGGGGAGCGATCGAGTCGGCGCCGAGCAGCGGATTGACCGTCAGGGCGTCCGCTCCCAGACTGCTCACACGCCCATAGGGCGTCGAGCTTTCGCCGAAGAACGTCTCCGCGTAGGCCCGGGCCGTGACGTCGATGTCGCCGCGCTTGGCGTCGGCGATCACCAGCAGGCCATGCGCGTGCGCCCGCTCGGCGACCTCGGCCAGCACCCGCCAGCCCGCGGCGCCGAGCCGCTCAAAGCAGGCCACCTGAAGCTTCACGGCGACGCACTGCTCCGCGGCGGCGTCCAGCACCTGGCGGCAATGCTCCGCCACCGCCTCCGCCGCGCGCTCGTCGGGTGCGGCGCGGGACCCGGCGGCTAGCGGAGGCCCCGCGGGTCGGGGCCACAGCCGAGCGGGGTCCGGGTCCAGCCCCAGCACCAACTGAGACTTCCGCTCGGTAACCGCTTCCGCCACACGGTCACCGAACGACCGACGGCCAGCCGCCCCGGTCACGGCGTCAAGCCGCGTCACCGCGGCGCCGCTGGCCCGACTCGGTGTTACTTGACCGCCTTCTTGAGGCCGGCTCCGGCCGTGAACTTCGGCACCTTGGAGGCTGCGATCTGAATCCGCTCGCCGGTCGCCGGGTTCCGCCCCTCACGCGCACTGCGCTGCGAGACGCTGAACTTGCCGAATCCGGAGAACGAGATCTCGCTCCCTCGACTGAGCGTGTTCTCAATCGTCTCGAGCATCGCGTCCACCGCGTTGGCGGCGTCCCGCTTGCTCAGGCCGGCGCGATCAGCGACCTGGTCGACAAACTCGGACTTCGTCACTTGTCCCTCCTCGCTGGGTGGTAGGAATTTTCGACGCTAACAGGGGCTTCGGACGGGCCGCACCTCGCCGCCTGCCTCAGCCGCGGGCCAATTCTTGCCGGATTGACTTAACCGCCACATGATCGCCTCAGTCGGAATACCGCAATTTGCGGATTTCGCCGGCCGATTCCAGGCCCCGAACGCGAGAATAGAGCCGTGGATCTGGCTCGTATCGGCTGGCTGGCGACCGTACTCGTCTGTCTGATTACGGTGCTGATCCTCGTTCTTCAGGGGTATCTGGGCTACGCGGGCGTGACCTTTGCGGTCGCCGTCGCGGCCGCGATCAACCTCTTCTGACCTCTTTCGCGGGATAGCAGCGGTCGTTCGCACCTTTGCGGGGTCAGGGCGGGTCAATGCGCATCGCTCGCGCCCCGAGCGTGAACAGGCGCACGTTTGCGGGCGGTCTCGCGGTGGCGATTCGAGCCCCTTCGGGGAAGGTCACCGCCTCCGCGACAGTCTCACCTCCTCCCCGGGACGAACCTTGTCCTGGGGCTCGAGGTGGATCAGCACATCGACGGCATCGAGGCGGGCGGCGATCAGATCCTGGAGCGCGTGCGCGGTCCGGTGGGCATCCTCCAGAGAGGTGCCGGCCTGGAATTGGACGTGCATGTCCACGTAGCGCCGCGCCCCTGCCCTCCGCGTACGCAGTTCGTGGTAACCCACCACGCCGCTGTCTGCGAGCTGCTCGACGGCCTCTCGGATCACCGCCACCTCCTCGGGCGGTAGCGCCTCATCGACCAGTACCCGAGAGGAGCGGGTCAGCAGGCGCACGCCCGTGAAGACGATCGAGGCGGCGACGACCAGCGCCACCGCCGGATCGAGCCATTGCGCGCCGGTCAGTTTCACCAATGCCAGGGCAATGAGCACGCCGGCCGAGGTGAGGGCATCGGTGCGCAGATGCGCCGCGTCTCCGAACAGAGCCGCCGAATTCGTGTCCCGAGCCGTCCGCGAGATCAGCGTCGAGACGATCACGTTGACCACGATCGACACCGCCACCACAGCGATGCCGAAGCCGACGGTGTGAATCTTTCCGTGCCCCACCAGGCGGCGGATCGCCTCGAACGCGATCACGGCCGAGCCGACCAGGATCAGCACGCCCTCGATCGCCGCGGCCAGGTTCTCGAACCTCTCGTGGCCGTAGCGGTGAGTCTCGTCCGCCGGCTCGCCCGCCTTGCGGACGGAAAGGAAGGCGACGATCGACGCGACCAGGTCGATACTCGAGTGAACCGCCTCCGTGAGCAGCGCCACCGAGCCGGTGACGGTTCCTGCGATCACCTTGAGCAGGATCAGTGCCGAGTTCGACGCGACCGAGAGCGACGCCGTACGAAGCTTGACCGCAGGGGCTCCGTCCGGGCCTCCGGGCGTGTGGAGCTCGGGCTCGGGAGTCATCGCTCGAACCACTCGAGGAAGGCGCGAATCGCGTTGCCTCGGTGACTGATCGCGTCCTTCTCGGCGTCGGAGAGCTCGGCCATCGTTCGGCCGTCGGGATGGGCGTCGGGAACGAATACCGGGTCGTACCCGAACCCGCCAGTGCCGCGCCGCTCGTCGGCCAGCCGCCCCGTGCAGTAGCCGAAGAAGACTTGCTCCTCGCCGTCGGCCTCCGCATAGGCGAGGGCGCACACGTAACGCAGCCGGCTTCCCGCCGGCGCCTCGCGGACGAGCTTGGCCAGGTTTTCCTCGTCACTTGCCTCCGCGCCTGCGAACCGCGCCGAACGGACGCCCGGCGCGCCGCCGAGCACCTCGGCCTCGATCCCCGAATCGTCGGCAATGGCGGCGCGCCCGGCTCCCCGCGCCGCCGCGCGCGCCTTGGGCAGAGCGTTGGCGGCAAAGGTCTGCCCCGTTTCCGGCGGCAGCTCGATCCCCGCCCCCAGCGGCTCCACCATCACCGCAGCCGGCGCCAGCAGCCGTGCGATCTCCCTCACCTTGTGCGGATTGCGAGTCCCCAGGACGAGCGAGCGCTCGGCGGGCATGCTCACACCGCCGCGGCGGCCACCGCCTCGTCTTGCAGGATCCGGAGGTGGTCGATGCCGCCCGCGGCCAGCTCGAGCAGCTCATCCAGATGCGCCCGTGAGAGCGGCATCCGCTCCGCGGTTGCCTGAACCTCAACCAGCCCGCCGTCGCTCGCGATGACGACGTTGGCGTCGACCTCGGCCACCGAGTCCTCGGAGTAATCGAGGTCGAGCAGAGGGATACCGCCGACGATCCCGCATGAGACGGCTGCGACCGATCCGCTGAGCGGCGAGCGATCGAGCTCGCCCTCGGCAATGAGCCGCTCGCAGGCCAGGCGCAGGGCGATCATCCCGCCGGTGATCGAGGCACACCGCGTGCCCCCGTCAGCCTGTAAGACGTCACAGTCGACATAGATGGAGCGCTCGCCGAGCGCCGTGAAGTCGACGGCGACGCGCAGCGAACGGCCGATCAGGCGCTGGATCTCAACCGTCCGCCCGTCGGGACGTCCCTTGCTGACGTCGCGCTGCTTACGCTCGCCCGTGGAGGCGGGCAGCATTCCGTACTCCGCCGTCACCCAACCGCGCCCGGATCCGGCGAGCCATCGCGGGACGCTGTTCTGGGCCGAGGCCGTGCAGATCACCCGGGTCTCGCCCATCGAGATCAGCGCCGAGCCGGTTGCCGTGCGGACGAACCCGGGCTCGATCTCGGTCGGGCGAAGCTGCTCCGGACCCCGGCCGTAGCTTCTCTGCGGCTGCGCGCTCACGCCGCCGCCCTGGCTCCGAGCTCGACGTGCACGACCTGGCCGAGCGGCATCTGGAGAAACCGGGTGCCGAGCATGCGGAAGGACTCGACGTCGGCGGTGCACAGGAAGCGGTATGTGCCCTCGCCGCGCTGAGGGTTGAGGAGCCCGCGTGAGGCCAGGGCGCGCTCGACGCTGCGGGCCACTCCGGTTCCCGAGCTCACCAGGGTTACGCCTCGCCCGAGGATGCGCTGGAGCATCGGGGCGACCAGCGGATAGTGGGTGCAGCCAAGGATCACGGTATCGACCTCGGCGTCACGCAGCGGCGCGCAGTACTGCCGCACGGTCCTCACCACCGCCTCGTCGAAGGGGAAGCCGCCCTGGATGATCGGGGCGAGGTCAGGACAGGCAACGCTCTCGAGGTGGACGTGGGGATCGGCCGCCCTCACGGCCCGCTCGTAAGCCGCGCTGGCCACCGTCGCCGGCGTCGCCAGCAGGCCGATTCGCCCAGTGCGGCTCCCCGCGACGGCGAGTTGCGTCGCCGGGGCGACCACTCCGATCACGTCCACGTCGACCCGCTCGGTCGTCAGGTACTGCTCGAGGGAGGCCAGGGCAGCCGAGCTGACCGCGTTGCATGCCACGACGAGCAGCTTCGCGCCGGCATCGAGCAGCTCGTCGGCGATCTCCCGGGCAAAGCGCTCGAGCTCCTCTCGCGATCGGTCCCCGTAGGGAAACCGCGCCGTGTCTCCGAGATACAGGTAGTCCTCGGTGGGCAGCGACACCAGGAGCTCGTGCAGGACGGTCAGGCCGCCGACGCCCGAATCGAACACCGCGACTGGCTGGTTTGGCGAGAGCGCCACCCGCTGGATCCTAGAGCCGGATCCGGAGCCCGGCGGATCTCGCTCCGGCAAACCTCAGATGCCGTCTCTCAGCCGCCCGGCGCGTCGGCCAGCCTCGGCCACCACGCGCTCAGCCGCTCAGCCGCGGTGCGGGCGATCGGGAGCAACGGGGCGCGCTCAGCCGCCGCCGGCGCCTCCACGCTCAGTTCGCGCATCGTCGTGGCCACCGACCGCGCGAGCGCCGCCAACGCGTACCCGCCTTCCAACACGCACCCCAGCGCGGCCCCCACCTCGCCGGAGGCGGCCCGGATCGACCGGGTCATGGCCGCGTAGCCATCCTCCGTCACGTCGCAGGTGGCCAGGGGATCCTCGCGATGGGCGTCGTAACCGGCAGAGATCAGCACCAGCTGGGGCGAAAAGGCGAACAGGAGGGGCACCGCGACATGGTCCACGAGCGATCTGAATACGGCGTCATCGGCGCCCGCGGGAACCGGAAGGTTGACCGTGAACCCCTGGGCATCGCCGGAGCCAACGTCACTGCTCGGCCCCGTGCCCGGGTAGAGCGGCGACTCGTGAATCGAGACGAACAGGACGTCCCGTGATCGGTGGAAGATGTCGTTGGTCCCGTTGCCGTGATGGACGTCCCAGTCGAGGATCATCACGCGTTCGAGGCCGCGCACATCGAGCGCATAGCGGGCCGCCACGGCGACGTTGTTGAACAGGCAGAAGCCCATGGCCTGGTTCGGGGTTGCGTGGTGACCAGGAGGTCGATGGGCGCTGAACGCGTAGTCCGCCTCGCCATCGAGGAGCAGGTCGACCAGGCGCACCGCGCCTCCGGCCGCGTGTAGGGCGGCGTCATAGGAGCCGGCGCTGGTGACGGTGTCCAGATCCAGTGCCCCTCCCCCTTGGGCACTCATCTGCTCGATCGCCTCGACGTAGGGCGCGGGGTGAACCGCCGTGAGCACCGCTCGCTCGACAGCGGGCGAAACCGCGCGTTCGAAGCCCAACCATTCCTGGCGCGTGAGCTCCTGCTCGATGGCCACGATCCTGGCCGGTTGCTCCGGGTGGGGGCCTGTCTCGTGCTCGAGTGAGGACGGGTGGGCCAGGAACACGCGTGCCATTCGCGGGTACCGTACTTGCCGTTGGATCCAGTGGAAACTCAGGTTGCCGTGGTTGGCGGCGGCGCGGCCGGCTTGTACACCGCCATCCGTGCCGCGCGTGAAGGCGCGGCCGTCGTTCTCGTCTCAGCGACGCCCCTGGCCGAGTCATCGACCTACTGGGCTCAGGGCGGGCTGGCGGCGGCGCTGGCGGACGGCGACAGCCCTGAGCGCCACCTGGCGGACACGCTTGCCGCCGGGCGAGGCGCGGTCCGTGAGTCGGCCGCGCGCGTGCTCTGCCAGGAAGCCCCGGCGACGGTGGAGGACCTGGCCGGTCTGGGCGTCGCCTTCGATCTCGATGCTCATGGGGCGCTCGCCCTCGGGCTGGAGGGCGGCCACAGCGCCCGGCGCATCGTCCACGCGGGCGGCGCGGCCACCGGCCAGCGCCTGATCCGCCGGCTCAGTGAGCTCGTGGCTCGCGACGATCGGATCCAGGTCCTCGAGCGAAGCCGGGCCGTCGCGCTGGCCGTCAGCCACGGCCGCTGCGTCGGCGTCTCGCTTCAGGACGGCCGCCGCGTGGTCAGCGCTGCCACCGTCCTCGCCACTGGTGGCGCTGCCGCCATGTGGGCGCGCACCACGAATCCCCCCGCGGCGGTGGGTGGCGGGTTGCTCCTGGCCTTCGCTGCCGGCGCGACGCTCGCCGACCTCGAGTTCGTCCAGTTCCACCCCACCGCCGTAGCGGCGAGCAACGGCGCCGACGGGCTGCTCGTGACCGAGGCGATCCGCGGCGAGGGCGCGCTGCTTCTGGACGGCGAGGGAAACCGGTTCGTCGACGAGCTCGCGCCCCGCGACGAGGTGGCCCGCGCCGTCGCCCAGCAGCTCTCGCTCACGGGTCCGGGCTCGGTGACCCTGGACATGCGAAGGGTTGACCCGCGGCTGTTTCCGAACGTCTTCGATGCCCTCTGCCGCGCCGGGATCGATGCTCGACGTGAGCTCGTGCCCGTCGCGCCGGCAGCTCATTACGTGATGGGCGGGATCGCCACCGACCTCGAGGCCAGAGCCACCCTGCCCGGGCTCTACGCGGTCGGCGAGTGCTCGTGCACCGGCCTGCACGGCGCGAACCGGCTGGCCTCCAACTCGCTGACCGAGTGTTTCGTGTTCGGGGCTCGTGCCGCGCGCTCGGCGGCGCGTGGATCGCAGCCAGCGCCGGGGATGAGGGTGGAGATCGCCGCCGCCGATTCACCGCTGCCCTCTTCCGAGACCCGCCGTGCCCTGTGGGCTCACGCCGGGCTCGAGCGGGACGCCGACGGCCTCAAGCAGTTGATCGACGATCCCCATCCCCTCGCCTGCCTGATCGCGCGCTGCGCGCTCACTCGGCGTGAGAGTCGCGGCGCCCACCGGCGGCGTGACTTTCCCCAAACCGAGTCCGCTCTCGATCGGCGCCACGTGACCATCAGCCGCGGCGGCGAGCCGCGCTACGAGGCGTGGGACTGAGCCGCTAGAGCGGCGATCGGCGCTGGCCGTTGCACCGCCAGGCGGCGCCTAGCCAACACCCCCTCACGCCTCCGCCTTCGCACCGTCTTTCTGCTTAACGTGGAGTTAATACTGAGGACCAGTGCAATTCACAACTTGTCGGCAAACTGCGCCGCCATCATGAGGACGCTGCACCCAGGCAGGGTGCTTCGAAAGGAGTAGGGATGTATCGATTCAGCCGCGCGATCTACCGGGAGCTCGCGCGCGACATCGTGGAGGACCCGCACTGCGGCCCGCACGCGAATCACGAGCGGGTGCTGCGCGCGTGCGAGGCCGCCGTCGAGCGGCTGGCCACCGATCGGCGTTACTTCGCGCACCCGGCGCGCACGCTGTTCGCCGATATCCGGATCTACTTCCCGATGAACGCCCAACTTCGCGTTCTCCGGGTGGTCGAGCGGTATCTCGGTCTGGCCGATGAATTTCTCCGTCGGCTGCCTCAAAACGGCTTCGACGCGTACGGGAATCCGCTGCAATGCCGGGCCAGTACACGAAAGGGGACGCCATGCCAGCGCATGCCGCTCCCCCACAACGGCTATTGCCCCTCGCACCAGCATCTCGCCGAGACGGAGGAGCTCGAGGTCGACCTCGCGGCCGCGTAGCCGCGGCGTAGGCGCGGTCGACCTCGCGGCCGCGTAGCCGCGGCGTAGGCGCGGTCGACCTCGCGGCCGCCGCTTAGCCGCGGCGGCTGACGGCTCCCGCGTGAGCGTGATCAAGAAGGGGCCAATATGCCCCCTTTTTGATCACGTTCAAATCACGCCCCCCCGCCCGAGCCCCGCTCGTGGCATAACACGGCGATGCTCCTCGGCGTGGACGTCGGTGGGACCTTCACGGACGCCGTGTTGGCGCTCGACGGCCGGCTGGTGACAGCCAAGGCGCCGACGACGCCTGAGGACCAGTCGCAGGGCGTCCTCTCCGCCGTGGAGGCTGTGCTCGAACGCGCCGGCGCCACCCCAGACCAGATTCAAGCCTTCTCGCACGGGATGACGGTGGCGACCAACGCGCTGCTCGAGGGCCGCTGCGCCCCGACAGCCCTGATCGCCACGGAAGGCTTCACCGATCTGGTCGAGCTCGCGCGCCAGAACCGGCCCGAGCTCTACCGCCTGTGCGCGGAGCGCCCGAGACCTCTCGTCCCTCAGGAGCTGCGGTTTCCCGCCGCGGAGCGGATGACGCCCGACGGACCGCTGCGCTCACTCGAGGACAAGGATGTGGCCGCCCTCGTCTCCCGGGTCAGGGACGCGGGAGTGGAGGCGGTCGCGGTCATCCTGCTGCACTCCTATCGCCACCCCCAGCACGAGCTGAAGCTCGGCGACGCGCTCGCCGGGGCGCTGCCGGACGTGCACGTGTCGCTCTCGCATGAGGTGGTCGGAACCTTCCGTGAGTACGAGCGCGCCGCGACCACCGAGATCGACGCCGCGCTCTCGCCGTTACTCGCCGGCTACCTGAGACAGCTGGCCAGCCGCGTCGAGCCGAAGGGCCTACCTCGGCCCGCGATCATGCAGTCCAACGGAGGTTTGATCGACCTCGAGGCGGCCGCGGGACACGCGGCCTGGACTGTCCTCTCCGGCCCCGCCGGGGGCGCGGCCGGCGCGGCCTACGTGGCCCGGTCCTCAGGTGAACCCCGCGCTCTCTGCTTCGACATGGGCGGAACCTCCTGCGACGTCTGCGTGGTCGAGGAGGGGTTGGTCCAGGAGCGGGGCAGCGGCGAGATCGCCGGCCGTCCCCTCGGCCTTCCGATGCTCGCCGTGCACACGGTGGGCGCCGGCGGCGGCTCAATCGCCTGGCGCGACCCCGGCGGCGCTCTGCGCGTCGGTCCGCGCTCGGCCGGGGCGGACCCGGGTCCGGCCGCCTACGGGCGGGGCGGAACCGAACCCACGGTCACCGACGCGAACCTGCTTCTTGGCTACCTCGACTCGGACTCGCCGCTTGCCGGAGGGGTCAGGCTGGATCGCGCGGGCGCCGAGCGGGCCGTCACCGCCCTGGCCTCGGAGCTCGCGATGGATCCGCTCGACTGCGCCGAGGGCATCCGCCGCATCGCCGGCGCGGAAATGGTCCGCGCCCTGCGCGTGGTCACGGTGCAGCGCGGCATCGATCCGCGTCGCTTCGCGCTCCTCGCCTTCGGGGGCGCCGGGCCGCTGCACGCCGCCCAGATTGCCGAGGAGCTCGGGATCGAAAAGGTCCTCTGTCCCCGGGCGTCGGGCGTTCTCGCCGCCGTCGGCCTGGTCGTATCGCCGCGGCGGCGTGACGCGCAGCGCAGCCTCCTGTGGAGCGGTGCTGAGATCACGGCGGACGCGATCGAGCAGGCGGCGAGCGAGCTCGGAGAACAGGCCCGACGCGCCCTCGGCGAGCCACAGGCTGACCTCGAGGCCACCTTTGAAATGCGCTACCGAGGGCAATCGTTCGAGCTTCCGGTCACGGGCGATACCCGGACCTCGCCGGAGCAGCTCCGGGACGCTTTCGAGCGCCAGCACGAGGAGCGCTACGGCTATCACGACCCCGAGCAGACGCTAGAGCTCGTCACGCTCCGTGTCACGGCCACCACCGCAGGCGCCGACGTGCAACTCGCGCCTCCGGGCTCGGACGATGAGCCGCGCCGAGCTCGCAGGGCGGGGCGGCTCGGATCAGAGGCGCTCGAGTTCGAGGTCCTGGGCGGAGCGCTGCCTCCCGGCGCTGGCGCCGAGGGGCCGGCGGTGATTGAGCTACCCGAATCAACCGTGCTGGTGCCGCCCGGGTGGTCCGCGCAGATCGACCGCCTGGGGAGCGTCCGACTGGAACGGAGCCGATGATCGACGCCGTCGAGCTCCAGTTCATCACTGGCGCACTTCGCGCCATTTGCGAGGAGATGGGCGCGGTTCTGATCCGCTCGGCCCACTCGGCCAACATCAAGGAGCGCCGGGACGCCTCGACCGCGCTCTTCGATGCCCGGGGTCAGATGCTCATGCAGGCAGAGCACATCCCGGTGCACCTGGGAGCGATGCCCGCGGCCGTCGAGGCGGTTCTCGGAGAGGAGCACGCACCGGACCGGGCGTGGATCCTCAACGACCCGTATCGCGGCGGCACCCATCTCCCGGACATCACGGTGATCCTTCCGATCTTCTCGGCATCGAGCCGCTCCGGCGAGCAGGGAGAGCTGATCGCCTTTGCCGCCAGCCGCGCCCACCACGCCGACGTCGGCGGCCCGACCCCCGGCTCGATGCCCGCGGACAGCCGGACTCTGGCCGACGAGGGCGTCGTCATCGAGCCGCGGGTTCTCGACCAGCGCGCGATCGAGGAGCTGGTCACCCGGATGCGTCAGCCGGAGCAGCGCCGGGCCGACCTCCGCGCCCAGCTCGCCGCCGGCCGCGTCGGCGCCCGCCGCCTGTCAGAGCTCCAGGAGCGGGTCGGTCGCGCCCACCTCGTGGAGGCGTTCACCGAGGTTCTCGACTACGCCGAGCGGCGAACGCGCGCCTGCCTGAGCCAACTCGAGGACGGGGTCTATGAGGCGCACGACGTGCTTGAGGCGCGCGAGGGGGATCTGCCGATCGTCCTGGCCGCACGCGTCGCCGCCGACCAGCTCACGCTTGACTTCACCGGCACCACGGCCCAGCACGGGGGCAACCTCAACTGTCCGTTGGCGGTCACCCACTCTGCTTGTTATTTCGCGGTTCGCGTCCTCACCGACCCTGAGATCCCGGCCAGCGCCGGCGCATACCGACCGATCGAGGTCATCGCCCCCGAGGGCTGCCTTCTCAATGCTCGCTCTCGCGATGGCCCCTCGGAGAAGGCTCCCGCCGTCGTCGGCGGAAACGTCGAGACCTCCTCACGGGTGGCCGACGTCGTCCTGCGCGCCTTCGGCCGCGCGCTCGGCCAGGGCACGATGAACAACGTCACCCTGGGCAACGAGCAGGTCGTCTACTACGAGACGATCGCCGGCGGCCAGGGCGCCTGCCCGGACGCCGACGGGCCGACGGGGGTTCACGTCGCGATGAGCAACACGCTCAACACGCCGGTGGAGGCGCTCGAACTCGAGTTTCCGATGCGGGTGGTGCAATACGCGCGGCGGCGGGGATCCGGCGGCCGCGGCCGGCACTCGGGCGGCGATGGGGTCATCCGGGAGCTCGAGGCGCTCGAGCCGCTCTCCTATTCGCTCATCACCGAGCGTCGGCGCCATGCCCCGCCCGGGGCCGACGGAGGCGCGGACGGTGAACGCGGACGAAACCTGCTCGACGGCGAGGAGCTGCCGGCCAAGGCGATGGGAACCATGCAGCCCGGTCAGCGCCTGCGGATCGAGACGCCCGGAGGCGGTGGATATGGTTCCGCCTGATGCGCGTCGCGTTCCTCGGCCTGGGCATCATGGGCTCCCGGATGGCGGCCAACGTCACCCGTGCCGGCTTCGAGCTGACGGTTTGGAACCGCACCCGCGCCACCGCCGAGACCTTCTGTTCCGAACACCCCGGGGTACGGATGGCCGACACCCCGGCGGACGCCGGGCGGGAAGCCGAGATGGTCGTGACGATGGTCGTCGACGGCGATCAGGTCCGAGAGCTCCTGCTCGGAGCCGACGGTGCCGCCACGACCGCGGCCCCCGGGACATTGTTCGTTGACTGCACGACCATCGGGCCCCTGGCGGCCCGCTCGCTCGGGGCGGCGCTCGTCGAGCGGCAGCTGGAGCTGATCGATGCGCCCGTGACCGGCTCCTCGCCGCGGGCCGAGGATGGGACGCTCACGATCATGGTCGGCGGGAGCGACGAGGCATTCGCGCGCGCTCGGCCGCTGCTCGACGCCATGGGTGAGGTGATCGTCCATGCCGGCCCGCTCGGCCACGGCCAGGTGGTGAAGGTGATCAACAATGCCGTGGCGGCCACCAACGCCGCCGTGCTCGGTGAGGCGTTGCTCGTGGGCGCCCGCGCCGGCGCCGACCTCGACGCTCTGATCGCGGTGATGGCCGCCGGCTCCGGAGCCTCGATGATGCTCACCCTCAAGGCCGACCCGATGCGCCACCACGACTACTCGAGACTGTTCAACGTCGAGCGCTCGGCCAACGGGGAGGAGATCCGCACCATCCGGCCGTTCTTCAAGCTCGAGCACATGCTCAAGGACGTTCGCCTCTGCCTCGAGGAGGGCCAGGCCGTGGGCGCGCCCTTCGCCTTCGCCGCCCTCACGCGAGAGATCCTCACCGCCGCCATGGGGCGCGGCCTCGCCGAGGCCGACTTTTCCGCCCTGATCGAGGTGCTCGAAGGCCAGGCGGGTTTCCAGCTCTAGCCAAAGTCGCCTGAAAACCCCCACATTTGCAGCAACATTTGGGGTTTTCGAGAATCTCAACTACAATCCCCGCTTCCTGTTGCTGGTTGCACTTCGGTGCGCGCACGGGACCAGTCTGCCCCAGTAAACCTTCGTCTTACCCCCAACTGATACATGCCGATTGCCTTTAAAGAATGGGCCGTCACCGTACGGGCTTTGGCCGAGGGTGAGCAGCTGCTCACCCTCCGCAAGGGCGGCATCCGCGAGCCCGAGAAGCACTTCAAGCTCGAGTACGAACGGTTCTTCCTGTACCCAACGTTCGACCACCAGCGCCCCGATTTGGTGCGCCAATCCCACCGCCCTGAGCTTGTCCGGGCCCTCGAGGAGGGCGTCTGGACCGACGATGAGCCGGCTCCCGACGCGCTTTACCGCGGGCTTGACATTCCGCATCCGGATCGGGTGCGGATCCGGGCCTGGGCCGAGGTCGCCGCGCACTTCACGGTCACCGACCGCCGCGCGGTCGACGCCCTGGCCCCGTTCTACGTATGGACGACCGACTACGCCGAGAAGCGCCTGGCCTGGAAGCGTCGCCATCCGCTGCACGTGATCCTGTTGCGGACCTACCGGATCCCCCGCCCGGTGACCGTCAAGGTCCGCGACGAATACGGCGGCTGTCGTTCCTGGCTGGAGATCTCGCGTGAGCTGCCCTTCGAGGGGACGCCGGTCCTCTCCGACGAGGAGTTCGACCGCGCCTCGGAGGAGATCGCGGCGATCGCGTCAGACCGCCAGCCGGTAATGGTCTGACGCACCCTCGCGGGTGACGTGGGTTGAATCCGCCTCGCGCTCGTTTCGCGCGCGCCACGACTCGGCAGCCCGGGATGACGTCGAACGGGTCCTCTACGCGCTCGAGCTGACCCGGGAACGAATGAGCGACTACTTCCCCGCCACCCCGGCGGGGATGAGCATCGTGCTGCACCGCAGCCCGCTTTCCCTCTGCCTGGCCTGTCCGTGGGTGCCTGTGGCCTGGCTGGCCACGGCTCCTGCGGCGCGGCGCTACATGGCCGGCTGGGCCGGGCGCGATGAACTCCATATGCTCGAGCCGAGCGCGCTCGAGGCGCGGGCCTCAGCCGTCCCGGGCTCTCAGGAGATGCTCGAGCTGAGCGCGCCCGCGCTCTATGCGCGGCGCGTGATCGATCTCAGCAACCGCGACCTCGCCCAGCGGCGGACGCCGCGGCGCGCCCGTCAGGAGCTCCGCTGGGCCTGGCTGCTCGAAGGAGCCGCCCGCTGGTTCTCCGGCCAGACCGACTACGCGCGGCCGGCCATCGCGCGGAGGCTCCACGAAGGCTCGCGGCCCAGCTTCCCCCCGGGTGTCAGGGACGCGCTCCTGCTCGGCGGCACGGTGATCGATCTGCTGGCGTTAGAGCGCGGTGAGCGGGCGGCGGCCGCGTTTGCCTCCGGTCTTCACCCGCAGGGGACACGCGGTGCGTTATCTCGCGCTTTCGGAGGGCGGCCGTTTCGGGATATCGAGGCGGGCTGGCGGGCTCACCTGAACCGTCTCGTGAGCGCGGTTTAGAGCGTCTACGCGGTGAGCTGGAGAGCGCCCCATACGATCAGCGCGCCGAGTACCAGCGCGGCTACCAGCGCCGCCGCGAGGCGCACCGGCGCGACGGTCGGCTCCGGTCCGGCTGGGGAGATCAGCTCCGCCTGAAGCAGGACCTCACGGGCCGTCGGCACGCCTGACTCGGGCACGAGAATGTCGCGCGGGCCCGCGGCCAGAAAATCGGGCACGTCGAAGCCCGGGCTCCGGCGGAGCACGCTCGGGACGCCTTCCTCCAGCAGCAGGCTCTGGATGAACTCGGCCTCGGCCTGGTTACGCGCGCCCGCCACCCGGATGAGCCTTCCCTCAGCCAGCTGGGGCTTGATCTTGCGGGCGCGGCGGTGCAGATCGCTCGCCGGGTCACCCTGGGCCTCCGAACCCTCGTAGGTGAGGGGAAGCTTGCAGCTGGGGCAGAAGCGCTCGGCCGCTTCGTATCTCTCGCCGCAGCCCGGGCACAGCAGGCTCGGCCCGGCTCGGCTCACGCCTTACTCCACGACCAGGTCGGTCTCGTCGACCTGGCCGTCGCGGATCGAGAACGCCCGCACCTGAGGCTCGGGGCCAGCCAGCCCGACGATCACGTAGAGCGCCTCGGGGTAGAAGGCGAGGTTGATGTCGGTTTGAGAGGGATAGGGCTCTGTCCGGGTGTGCGAGTGATAGATCGCGCCGAGCTCGAGGTCCGAGTCGTCGATCTCCATCTGTATCCGGTATTGATCGGCGCCGTCGATCTCGTAGCGCAACGGGCTGGCGGCGGCGTTTCTCGCCCGGTAGAGCCGCAGCACCCGGCCATCCCGGGAGCCCAGCATCCCGCAGCACTCGTTCGGCGCCTCCTCCCGGGCATGCCGGATCATCTCGTCGTAGAGGTCTCGCCCGATTCGCATCGCGGCCGAGGTTACGCCCCCTCCACGAACGGATAGGGCACGGCCTTCTTCGGATCCCGGTGGTTGAGCAGACCACTGAGAATCGTCCAATGCTGGGCTTCACAGCCCATGATCTCCGCGCACATCCGAACCAGGGTGGCGTCGGCGACGCTTCCGATCGCCTCGAAGTAGGCGTTCTCGACCAGCGACTCGACGTCCACGAGCAGCTTCAGGCAGTCGTGCTGATTGGTCAGGTGCGTCAGGCTCCAGTGCACGTTCTTGCTGATCAGCATCCGCTGGGCGGCGGCCAGGCTGGGCGGTGAAGGCGCGCTTTGACCCCGGGCCCCCAGCACATGCGCGAGCAGCGCCATATGCCTCAGCTCCTGCCCGAGCATCATCTGTAGCTGCTGCCTGACCGGAGGCTTGAGGACCGGCGAGGCCACGACCTGCCGGTAGGCGATGACGATCAGCTGCTCGGTCTGGAGTGCCTGCGCGAGGCTCGCCGTCCCCTCGGGGGCGGCCGCAGCGATGGCGTTCTCGGCGGGGGCCAGGCTCGCCACCAGCGCCCCGGCGGCCAGCGCGCCGCCCCCTGTGGCGCCCCGCCGCAGCATCTCTCGGCGTGTCGGTGGCGCGCCCACCCGGCTCAGCTTCCGGTCACCAGCGCGGACGGCGCCGGTGACTCGCCCGCCTGCCAGCGGAGCATCGCCAGATGCTGCGCGTCATTGGCGTAGATCGCGGCGATCGTCGAGCGGACCTTGCCCGGCGAGAGTCGGGAGAACGCCCCCAGATAGGCTCGGAGCTGGGCTTGCTCGAGTTCCTTGAACAGGGCCAGCACCTCGGCGGGCTGCGTCGGATGGCCGAGGTCATAGCTGGCGGCGGGGCGGCGCGGCTTGCCTCCGGCCCGGTGGATCAGGTCCGAGAGCTGGACCGTGTGGGCCAGCTCCTGGCCGAGGAAGCGCATCGCGGCCGTCGACTCCGGCGCCGCCAGGAGCGGTATCCCGGCCGCGTAGGCGGCGATCGCATGGTGCTCCACGTCGAGCAGATCGTTCAGCGGCGCCACGTCGGAGGGCGCCACGGTGGCGCTCCCGCGGATCTTCTCCCGCAGCGGCTTACCGCCGCATGCCGCCAGCAGCGCCGCCCCGGTCACGGTGCTGGCGCCGGCCAGGAAGCCCCGGCGCGAGCGCTGAGATCCCACCGCCCACGGGCCGTCCTCGCCGCCCGCTTCATCTGCCATCCCCGGTCCCCGCCCGCTGGGGCCTACCACCACACGGTGGATTCCAGGTTCTCGATCTCCTCGACGGGACGCGTGTAGATGCCGGAGGACAGGTATTTCCAGCCATCGTCGGCGACGAGGAAGACGACATTTCCCTCCTCGAGCTCGCCCGCGATTCTCACCGCGACGCGAGCAATCGCCCCCGACGAGACACCCACGAACAGGCCCTCCTCCTCCAGCAGCTTCCGGGTGAAGGTGATCGCGTCGGCGTTGGTGACGAAGATCTTCCGGTCCAGCACGCTCAGATCAATGATCGGGGGAATGAAGCCATCCTCGAGCGAGCGCAGGCCCTGCACCGGCTCTCCCTGCATCGGCTCGGCGGCGACGATCTTCACCGAGTCGCCCAGCTCCTCCTTGAGCCGGCGGCCATTGCCCATCAGCGTGCCGCCGGTGCCGAGGCCGGCCACGAACGCCGCCACCTCGTCGAGCTCCTCGAGGATCTCCACCGCCGTGCCGTTGTAGTGGGCAAGCGGGTTGGCCTGGTTGCCGTACTGATAGGGCATGTAGTACGAGGCGTCACGCTCGGCCATCTCGAGCGCCAGCTCGACGGCGCCATTGGAGCCCTTCGCGCCCTCGGAATAGACGATCTCGGCGCCATACATCCTCAGCAGCTGGGTCCGCTCCTGGGTCACGTTCTCCGGCATCACGACCTTGAGTGGATAGCCCTTGCGGCGGCAGATCATGGCCAGCGAGATCCCGGTGTTCCCGGAGGTCGGCTCGAGGATCGTCTGCCCGGGTCGGATCAGGCCCTTCTCTTCGGCATCTTCGATCATCGCCCGGGCGACGCGGTCCTTGACCGAGCCCGTCGGGTTGCGGGACTCCAGCTTGGCCCAGATCCGGACGTCAGGCTTGGGGCTCAGGCGCTTGAGCTCGACCAGCGGCGTGTGGCCGATCGACTGGACGATGTCGCCGTAACGGCCCCCGCAGGGCTTGTTCTGGAGGCGCTCCGCCGCCATGCTTTACGAAGTGTAGCTAGGCGACGGAGCGCTGACGAGCGTCAGTACGGGTAGCTGTACGGGGTGGTCGTCGTCGGTGTGCTCATGGTCGTCGACGGCGTGCTCGTGGCTCCCCCCTTGGCCGCCGGACCAACCTTCACGATGTGCCAGATCGACCCGAAGGTCTTCAGCTCATCGCCGGTCGCCCGCGCCTTGTTATGAGACGTGAGGTCAGGCGTGAAGTAGTAGAGCGGCTGGCCATTCAGGGTGAGCTGGCGCGTGCCGTGGTTGCGGAAGGTGCCGAGCTTGCCCTTGATCCCGGACTGCTTGCTGAGCCCCTTGGCCGAGCTCACCGAGACCGGCGGCCAGAAGCCCCAGCAGTTGGTGTTGGGGTTGCTCGTCTTGTGGCAGATCAGATGGCGCGTCGTCTCCCCCTGGAAGGTGTAGACGGCAAACCCGGAGGGACCCACCGCGACCGCCTCGTGCGTATTCACGGCCTTGACCGCGAACTGCATGTTCGGGGCATTGGTCACATGGACGTTCTTCTCGACTCTGAGCGTGAACGACTTGGCCGAGGCCAGGGCCGCGAACGCCACCGCCCCCGCGCTCAGGACGACTGCGACGACGGTCCCCGCTCGCGCGTGGCGCCGGTTCGTGAAACGAGGCATCAGGCTCCCTCCGATCGATTTGCTGATGCGTCTAAGACGCCGGGTCGCCCCCCCGCCTTCCCGCCGGGTCCCCATCCTCGGTTGACAGTCCGCATCGACGGCCTCTACGCTGGGTTAATCCAGGCAGTGGGGGTAAAGATGACTCTCAGCAAGCGGTTGCGAAGGCTGACGCCTCTGGTTGCCCTGACCGCGTTCCTCACCCTGGTGCCTGCGGTGGCCCAGGCAGCGGCGGCCAGCATCTCGCTCGGGCCGAGCAGCGGATCGCCCGGGACGCGGATCATGGTCGACGGCAAGGGATTCCTCGGCCCCGCTCCGATCACCATCAAGTTCGACGGCGCGACGGTGGCGAGCACCAACACCGACCTGGCGGGCAACTTCCAGGGCGCCAGCTTCACCGTGCCCGCAGCCCCGGCCGGTCCCCACCAGGTCGCGGCGAGCGACGGGACCAACTCCGCGACGGCGACGCTCACGGTTCCTGCGCCGTCCGCGGCCTTCAGCCCCGAGTCCGCCGAGGTCCTGCCCGGAACCGTGATCCAGTTCGACGGGACACTGACGACCGATCCGGGCAACTCGGTCACCTCCTACGGCTGGGATTTCGGCGATGGCTCAAGCGCCACCGGCGCGCGCCCCGCGCACGCCTACGCCAAGGCCGGCACCTATACGGTCTCGCTCACGATCTCAGACAGCTCCGGTAACACCTCCAGGGTGAGCCATCGGGTGACCGTCGACCCGCTCCAGACGTTGATCGAGACCGTCGCGCCGGCTCCCACGGTGATCCAGGCCAGTGCCCCGTCGATCACCAACTCCGGCAGGTTCGACCTCGGTCAGCGCATCTTCTGCCCGGGCAGCGGCCCCTCGTGCACCTCCGCGATCAAGGCCACGAGCGGGCTGAACTCGCAGATCCGCCTCGCCTCGGCCAGCTCGGTCCTCAGCAGCTCCACGGTCAACACGCCTGCGGACGGCAGCTCGGAGATCATCCTCAAGCTGGGGCGCCAGGCCATGCGGACCTTCCGCGCCCACAAGCCGTTGCGGCTCACGATCGTGATCAGCTCGCATCGCGGCGCCGAGGCGACGATCACCAAGCTGAACGTCGTCCTGAAGAAGAAGCGCTAGCCGCCGCGCCTCAGGGGCCGCGCCCCTCTCTGCGCCCTCAGTGGCCCCCCGCCATCGCGGGGAGGATGACCAGCGTGTCCCGGTCGTCGACCGCCGTGTCGAGCCCGTCCAGGACCCGCACGTCCTCGTCGTTGAGGTAGACGTTGACGTAGCGATTCAAATCCCCATCAGGCGAGAACAGCTGCGACTCGGTCTCCGGATGCTCGTCCGCGATCGAGCGCAGGATCTCGCCCACCGAGGACCCACCGGCGCTCAGCTCCTTCTCGCCGCCTACCGATGGGCGCAGTACGGGTGGGATTCGGACGGTCGCCATCGATCCCAACCCTAGTGAGCGCCGGCGCAGAACGCTTCGTAGTCCGGGAAGACGCCCAGCTCCTCGTCGGCGATCTCCTCGGGATGCCGGGAGCAGATCGGGCATTGAGGATCCCGCCTGACCTTCACCTCGGTGAGGGTCGCCGCGAGAGCGTCGTACATCGCCAGCCGGCCGATCAGCGGATCGCCGACACCCAGGATCAGCTTGATCACCTCGGTCGCCTGAAGCAGGCCCATCGTGCCTGGCAGGACCCCAAGGACGCCATTGGCACCGCACGAGGGCGCCAGCTCGGCCGGCGGCGGGACCGGGAACAGGCAGCGGTAGCAGGGCCCGTCGTAGGGCTTGAACACCGAGAGCTGACCCTCGAACCCGAGGATCGCCGCGGACACCACGGGAATCCCCAGGCGGACCGAGGCATCGTTGAGGAGATAGCGGGTGGGGAAGTTGTCCAACCCGTCGACCACGATGTCGTAGCCGGGAAGGATCTCCATGATGTTCTCGGGGCCGAGGCGGAGGTTGTACTTCTTGACCGTGACGTCGGGGTTGAGCGCCCGAATCGTCTCCTCGGCCGAGTCGACCTTGGGCACGCCCACGCGCTCAGTCGAGTGGATCACCTGACGCTGGAGGTTCGAGACGTCAACCTCGTCGTTGTCGACGATCCCGAGTGTCCCGACCCCAGCCGCGGCCAGGTACAGAGCCGCCGGCGATCCGAGGCCGCCGGCCCCCAGCAGGAGGACCTTCGCATCGAGCAGCTTCTGCTGCCCCTCCGGGCCCACCTCGGGCAGGAGCAGGTGGCGTGAATACCGATCGCGCTGCTCTGCGGACAGCGTCCGCGGGAGCTCGACCTCGTAGCCTCGGTCCTTCCACAGCGTGAAGCCGCCGGTCATGCTCTCGACGTGCTCGTACCCGAGGTCCTCGACCAGCGTCCGCGTCGCCCACGCCGAGCGATTGCCTGACGCGCAGTACAGGATCACGTGCTGCGAATGGTCCGGGACCGCGCCCTCGATCCGTGACTCGAGATAACTCTTGGGGACGTGCTTGGCGCCCGGGATGTGCCCGGCCGCCCATTCCTCGGGTTCGCGGACGTCGACGATGACGGCACCGTTTGACAGCTGCTGGCGCGCCTCCGACGGATCTACCTCGTCGATTCGGTTCTTGATCTGCCGGAGCACCTCAGCTCCAGAAGGCGGCATCGAGAAAAACTCCTAAAGACGGTCGGGATTCAATACTTCACGGAGTATAGCGCCTGGTTCGCGGCGGCCAGCGCGCAAAGTGTCGCGGTTTTCGAGCTTGGTCCGCAACAAATCCTCCGAGCTTCAGAAGGCGCGCTGCGCACCCGGGCGCGCCACGACGCGGATCCGGCCGAACCCGGCCGTCGCGCCCCAGAAACGCCTGCGGGGCGCCCCTTTGGCGGCGCCCCGCAGTCAAGACCCAATCTTCCTCGTCGTCGCACCCCGGGGCTTCACCTGCGAAGAAATCTCCAAACGGGGCGCACGAGGATTATCGAGCAACCGGCGATTGGCCGATATCGGGCCTAGACCCCATCTTGTCCGGCATCCGACCGGCCGACGTCCCTACTGGATGGGTGTGTCCATCACGATGAAGTCCCGCTCGCTGCTCACCCAGGTCCTGGTCGTCAATATCTTCCTCATCGCGGCCACGGTCCTGCTGGCCGCGGTCGCCGTGAGCCCGAACCTCCATGGCGCCCTCCGGGGCCGCGCCGCGTTCGTGCTCGGCGGGGCTCTGCTGGCCACGATGCTCGGGAACTGGGTCGTTCTGCGCCGCCGCTTCAAGCCGCTGGACGACGTCATCTCGGCCATGGAGAGCATCGACCTCGCGGCGCCTGAGGCGCCCCCTCGCGTCACCTCCCGCCGCGATAGCTCGGAGGTTCGCCGGCTGGGCTTGGCCTTCGAACGGATGCGTGCGCGGCTCGAGGCTCAGCGACGTGAGGCGGGTCGAGCCGCGATCCAGGCCCAGGAGCGGGAGCGTCGCCGGATTGCCCAGGATCTCCACGACGAGGTCAACCAGGCCCTGACCGCGGTCTCGCTCCGGCTTCAGGCCTCGATCGAGCGCGCCTCGCCGCAGCTCAGGCGAGAGCTGACGGAGACCAAGCGCCTGGCCACGCAGGCCATGGAGGAACTGTTGGCTCTGGCCCGCCAGCTCCGGCCTGCCGTGCTCGACGATCACGGGCTGGTTCCGGCGCTCCACAGCCAGGTCCGAGACTTCGCCGAGCAGACGGGAATCGTCGCCACCTTCAACACTCGCGGGACGATGCCGAGGCTGACGCCCGAGCAGCAGCTGGTGATCTATCGGGTCACTCAGGAGGGCCTCTCCAACGTCGCCCAGCACGCGGGCGCTCACCGGGTGGACGTGGAGCTCTCCTTCATCGGGCGCACCGTCCTGCGGATCTCCGATGACGGCTGCGGCTTCAACCAGCTGAACGGCGCCACCCGTAACGGCGGCCTTGGTGTCCTGGGCATGCGCGAGCGAGCGCTCCTGGTCGGGGGTCACCTGGCGCTGTGGTCGGCCCGGGGAGAGGGAACGCGAGTCGAGCTGACGATCAACCGATGACCGGAGATTTGCAACCACTTGAGCGAGGATGGAGAGGAGGCCTTGATGAAGATCCTGGTCGCTGACGACCACGGCATCGTGCGGGCAGGTATCAGGCTCCTGCTGGAGCGACAGAGCGACCTTCAGGTCGTGGCCGAGGCCTCGGACGGGGTCGAGGCGGTCGAGCAGGCGCTGGCGCTGCGGCCTGACCTGTGCATCCTTGATGTCGGAATGCCGCGGCTGACCGGCCTCCAGGCGGCACGCGAGATTCGCGCGCACCTTCCCCACGCGCGCGTGCTGATGCTCTCCATGCACGACGACGAGCACTACCTCTTCGAGGCACTCAAGGCGGGAGCCTCCGGCTATGTCCTCAAGCGTGAGGCCGACCAGGACCTGGTGGGCGCTGTTCGCGCTGTGGGCAACGGGGAGGCCTTCCTCACCAACGCGGCCGAGCGGTCGATCATCCGGGAGTGGATGGACGATGGCGCCCAGGGTCCCGCCATCCCCCTCACGCCGCGTGAGGAGGAGGTGGTCAAGCTGATTGCCGAGGCCTACACCAATACGCAGATCGCCGAGATCCTCCACCTCTCGGAAAAGACGGTCGAGTCCCACCGCGCCAACGTCTTGCGCAAGCTGGGCATGCGCGACCGCGTCGAGCTGGTCCGCTACGCGATCAAGCGCGGCCTCGTGGAAGCCTGATCGGACTCGCCGAGGCGGGCCGACTCGCTCCCGCCGCCTACCATCGCTCGGTGGTGCGAGCCCCGGTGGACCACATAGCGGCACCTCCGTTTCCGACCGGGCTGCCCTGGATCAACTCCGCCCCGCTGCGCATGGATCAGCAACTCGGCCGGCCGGTGCTGATCGAGTTCTGGGACTTCTGCCGCGCCAACTCGATTCGCACGCTGCCCTACCTGAGGGCCTGGCACGAGCGCTACGGCGCGGACGGGCTTCGGATCATCGGCGTCCATGCCTCAGGCTTTGGCCCCTCGGCCGATCCCACCGAGGTCGCCGCCGCCGTGGCCCGGCTGGGGATCGCCTACCCGGTGGTCGTTGACAGCAAGCTTGAGATCTGGGAGCGCTACGGCAACCTCGGCTGGCCCGCCCGCTACCTGTTCGACGCCCGGGGCATGCTCTTCGAGCAGCATTACGGGGAGGGCGCCTACGACGAGACCGAGACCGCCATCCAGGAGCTGCTCGGGGTCGACCGGCCGCGGCTCGAGCCGCTGCGCCCCGAGGACGCCCCCGGAGCGGTGCTCAAGCCCCAGAGCGAGGATGTCGAGGGCCCCTTCAGCGGGCCCTATCGGGCCGGAGGCGTGTGGGCCGTCCTCGCGGGCAAGGGTTGGGTCGAGGTGAACGGGCGCCGCCTCGCCGTCGATCATCCCGGCGCCTATGAGCTGATCAGCCATCCCCACAGCATCAGCGCCGAGCTGCAGCTCGAACTCGGCCCCGGGGTGGAGTGTCACGCCGTCTGCTTCACGCCGGGGCTCGACGTGAGCTCACCTCACGCCGAGTCGAGAAGGTTGACCAGGCGTGGCGGCTCGCCGTCGTCGAGCACGGCGCAGAACCCCGGGCGATAAGGCCCGGAGGGCCGCTCGCCCACCCACCCCGGATCGTGTACCCAGCTGCCGGTGTTGAGCATCGAGATCCCGCTCGACGTCTCCCACTCTGAGGTGACGTCGCCCGGCAGCGGCCCGGCGCGGTGGGTGTGCCCGAAGATGACGTGGCGCGCACTCACGCCCAGCCGCTCCAGCACCGCCTCGAATCCGCGCAGGCCGCCCCGGCGAAGCTCCGGACCGCTGACGTCGGCCTCGAGTGGGCCCAGACGGGCGCGATTGAGCAGCGCCACCACGCCTGAGAAGGCGGCGGAGACGCCGAGGCTGCGCACGGTCCGGCCGCCGGGCTGCTGCAGGGCACGCCAGGCGCGGACCTGAAGCCCGCCCCCGCCACGCCCGCGGATCCCGCCCCACTCGGCGATGTTGTCGATCCAGGCGTACAGGGGCCCCAGCGTGAGCTCGTAGTCCTCGGCCGCCCGCGGCCCGCCCTCGGGCTCACTCACCAGTCGGCTCATCAGCCCCGCCCCCACACGCTCGAGGATCGGAACCGTGTTGTGGCGGTCGCCGTAATGGCCGTGCGTGGCATAGACGTCCTCGCGCAGCCAAACACCCGGGTAGGCCGCCCGCACCGACGCCGGCCCGAGCCAGCCGGCCAGGATGGCCAACGGCTCGCCGTCCCGCCAGTCGACCGCGGCTTCGAGTCCCAGCGGAGGCCGGCCGTCGCTCGCCCGGCGCTCCAGCCAGCTTCGCAGCAGGCGGTGGTCGTGGTTGCCCGGCACGATCACCACCTCGCCCGCCGCGCCAACCGCCTCGCCGAGCGGACGGAGCACTGGTTCGGCCAGCGCGAGCGCGTCGCGCAGCGGACCGTGCCTGAACTCCAGCGCATCCCCGAGCAGCACGACACGGTCGGCCTGGCCGGCGGCGTCGAGGAGCGCCGTGAGCGCCTGCGGTTGGCGCAGGATGTCGACCCCGGTGCGCGCACCGAGATGCAGGTCGGAGACGACCAGCGTGCGGCTCAGCCGCGTTCCCTACGCAGACGCCGTCGCCAGCGCCTGGCGAAGCGACTTGGGGAGCATGAAGCGGACATCCTCCTGCACCACCTCGAGCTCACCGATGTCGGCCGTGCCGCGTGCGCGGAAGAACTCCACCAGCCGCTGGACCAGGGCCTCGGGAGCGCTGGCACCCGACGTGATCCCGATCACCCGCTTGCCCTCGAGCCACTCCTCGCGGACCTCCTCGGGGTAGTCGATCAGGTAGGCCGGGCACCTGTATTCCCGCGCCACCTCAACCAGGCGGTTCGAATTCGACGAGTTGCCCGAGCCGATCACCAGCACGAGGTCGCACTCCTGCGCAAGTTGCTTGACCGCGGCCTGGCGGTTGGTCGTGGCGTAGCAGATGTCATCCGTCCGCGGTCCCACGATCTGGGGAAAGCGCTCCTTGAGCCGCTGGATGATGGCGCGGGTCTCGTCCACCGAGAGGGTGGTCTGAGAGATGTAGGCCATCTTGCCGGGGTCCTCGACCTCGAGGGCGTCGACGTCCTCGACGCTCTCGATCAGCACGATCCGGTCCGGCGCCTCGCCCATCGTCCCCTCGACCTCCTCGTGGCCGGCGTGGCCGACGAGCACGATTGTGTAGCCCTCGGCGGCGAACTTCAGCGCCTCACGATGCACCTTGGTCACCAGCGGGCAGGTGGCGTCGATCGTCTGGAGGCGGCGCTTCTCCGCGTTTGCGATCACGCTGGGCGCGACCCCGTGGGCCGAGAACACGGTCGTCGCCCCCCGAGGGACCTCGTTTTCGGAGTCTACGAAGATCGCCCCGCGCGCCCGAAGCTCGTCCACCACGTGCTTGTTGTGGACGATTTCCTTGCGGACGTAGACCGGAGGACCGTAGAGCTCGAGGGCGTGCTCGACCGTCTGCACGGCGCGGTCCACGCCCGCGCAGTAGCCCCGCGGCGCGGCCAGCAGCAGCTTTTCCGGAAAGCTCGGCATCAGGCCAAGTGTAGGCGGCCTCATCAACGCCCCGTGAAGAGCTGATGTGCGTAGAGTTGGCGGCGTGCAACGCCATCTCGACCGCCTGTCCTCGATCGACGCCTCGTTCCTGCACCAGGAGGGCCCGACCTCGCACATGCACATCGGCGGCCTGCTGACCTTCCACGGGCCCCCGCCGGACTTCGAGGAGTTCCTGGACCACATCCGCGGGCGGCTCCATCTCGTCCCGCGCTACCGCCAGAAGCTCGCCACCCCGCCCTTCGAGGCCGGAAACCCGCTGTGGGTGGACGATCCGACCTTCAACCTGGAATACCACGTCCGCCATGCCGCGCTCCCCACGCCCGGCACCGAGGAGCAGCTCCTCCAGATGGTGGCTCGGATCTTCTCGCAGCCGCTCGACCGCGATAAGCCGCTGTGGGAGAACTGGCTCGTCGAGGGGCTCGCGGGCGACCGCTTCGCGATGATCTCGAAGACCCACCACTCGCTTGTGGACGGGGTGTCCGGAGTCGATCTGGCCACCGTGCTCTTCGACATCGAGCCCCACCCCACGCGCTCTGAACCCTCGAGCGAGCTCGAGCCATGGCAGCCACGGCCCGAGCCCTCACCGCCCGAGCTCATCGTGGCCGGCCTGCGCGGAATGGCGGGCGCGGCGGCCGGCCTCGCCGGACGCTTTCTCACCGGAGCCGTGGCCAGCCCGGAGGCCACCGCGGCGCGTCTCCGTGACGCGGCCGAGGGCCTGGGCGAGATCGTATGGGCCACCCTCAACCCCGCCCCGCCGACGCCGCTGAACGTCGAGATCGGGCCGCACCGCCGCTATCTCTTCGTTCGCCACCAGCTCGAGGACTACAAGCAGGTCAAGAACGTCCTCGGCAGCACCGTGAACGACGTGGTGTTGAGCGTCGTCTCGGGCGCGCTGGCCAACTGGCTGGACTCACGCGGGGTTCGGACCGAGGGGCTCGAGATGCGCGCCCTCGTCCCGGTCTCGGTGAGAACCGAGAGCGACCAGGGGAGCTTGGGCAACCGCCTGACCGTGATGCGCGGACCGCTCCCGGTGTACATCCGCGATCCCCTCGCCCGCCTGCGCTTCGTGAAGAAGGCGATGGACGGCCTCAAGGAGTCAAAGCAGGCGGTCGGCGCGGCGACGCTGGCCGCGGTCAACAACCTTGCCCCCCCGACGATCCTCGCCCAGGCCTCCCGTCTGAACTTCTCGACCCGGCTGTTCAACCTGATCGTGACCAACATCCCGGGCCCGCAGCTGCCGCTCTACGTCCTCGGACACGAACTCGAGGACCTGTTCCCTATCGCCTTCCTGCCCAAGGGCCACGCCCTCGCCGTGGCGATCATGTCCTATAACGGCCGCCTCGAGTACGGCCTCCTGGCCGACTACGACTCGCTGCCTGACGTTGACGTCATCGCCCGGGGTATCGACGACGCGCTGGAGGAGCTCCTCGACGTGGCGCGCGGGCGGGCCGGGGCGAAGACGGGCCGCTCCACCGCGCGCAGCCGGAACGGATCCAACGGCAACGCTCCGCTCACCATTCTTCCGAGCGCCGGGGCGCGGCCCAAGCAAGGCCCGGCGGCGGATATGCGCGCCAAGCGCCAGCGGACCCGACGGCGCTCACCCAAACCTCCACCAGGCTAGGAACCGCGGTGACCGACGACCTGATCAAGCCGGGCGAGATCGCCTACCACCTGAACCTGACTGCGGTCGAGCTGAAGATCGTCCATACGGCGCTGAAATCGCTGCGCGACGGGCTCGGCCACGAGGAGCACGACATCAGGCGCATCGTCGCCGACGTCCTCGACAAGCTTCCCGACGAGCACGACATGCGCGCGATCGACCTGCGGCGTGAGCTCAGGCGCGAGCGGCACGACTGACGCGCGCCGGCAGTCGCCTCAGAACCCGAGCGCGAACTTGGCGTCCTCGCTCATCCGGTCCGGCGTCCAGGGCGGCGAGAACGTCATCGTCGGTTGAACGTCCTCGACCCCCTCGAGCTCGGACACGAACTCCTCTATCTGTTCGGAGACCTGCGGCCCGATGGGACAGCCTGGGCTGGTCAGCGTGTAGGTGACGCGGACAGTCCCGCCCTCGATCTCGATGTCGTAGATCAGCCCGAGCTCGACGAAATCAAGTCCTAGCTCAGGATCGATGACATCTCGCAGGACGTCGGTGACGGCTTCGACAGTCGGCATGGGGTGAAGTGTAGAAAGCATGCCCGTTCTGGTCCGTCTGGCCTAGCCCATTTTGCTCACCGGTGACTGCCGGACGCCGATCTGCCCTTGCCACACGTGACTCGGGCTTGTAGCTTCCCGACATCGTCGAGTTCGATGACAGCTCAGCGGTGTTGCGGTGTCGCGGAGACGAGGACCAGACGACGCAGGGGTACCGGCGCCGTGCCTTCGCCCGCGCCATCAACGCCCGCCGAGACGTGGTCGTGGATCTCAGCGAGCTCGTATTCGGCGACTCCTCGCTGATGCTCGACCTCGCCGCGCTGGCCCGCCGGCTGCGGGCTCACGGCTCGATGCTGCGCCTGCGGAACCCCCGCCCGCCCGTGCGGACCCTGATCGAGCAGATGGGGCTGCATCGGTTGCCCGGGGTACACCTCGAGGGTCCGGCACCGGCGCTCGCCTACTGAGCACCCAGCGCCGGGTAGTTACTCCATCGTGCTGATCGCGCTGCTCGTGGCCGACGGTTGGGCGTGACGGTGTTGCACGCGATCGGTTTCGGCGAGCCTGACGGGATCTGGGGCTTCGGCTGGCTCGCTGAAGGCGAAGCGCCGATCCTCGTCGCGGTCCGGCACGGAGCCGCGGCCGAGGTGCTCGAGGCCCGCTTGGCGCCCGCGGCCGCGGAGGAGACGTGGCGTCTGGATGGCGAAGCGGTCTCGCTTGCCCTCGAGCCGAGCGCGCCACCCGGCCACGGGGGGAGCTCCGGCTCGCTGGAGACGACCGACGTGCTCTGCCGCGTAACCGGCCGCCTCGCCATCGGCGGCGAGGCGGCCGAGGTCGGGTGCCTGGGCTGGCACGGTTCGGTTCAGGGCCTGGACGACCTGTTCGGTATCGCGTCACTGCGGTGGCTGGGCGCCTGGCTTGAGCCCAGCGCCGGGTTCTCACTGATCGCCCTGCGCCCCGGGAAGGCGCGCGGCCACGCATCCGATCTGATCGCGGCCTCGCTCATCGACGACCCGCCGCCCCCGCCGATCGACGATCCGCGCCTCTCCACCACCTACACCGACGCCGGCGTTCCCCTCCGTACCGGATTGGAGCTCTGGCCCGAGGTGCATGACGACGACGATCCCGATGCAGACCGCACGCCTCACTACCCCCGGCGGGCCACCGGGGAGCTCGCCGGCGAGCGCATGGTCTGGGACGCGGGCGGGTTTCGGCTGAGCGGCTCGCCGCTGCTCTGGCGCAGCCATGGCCACTGCGGTCCCGGGGTCTACGTCCTGGGCCAGCGACCATGACTCGGTTCGAGGCGGTGATTCACATCCTCCTGCGTCAGCGGCGATGAGTCGGTTCGAGGCTGTGATCAGCGACTTCGGCGGCGTGCTCACCTCTCCCCTGCTCGACTCGTTCGCCGCCTTCCAGGACTCCTCGGGCGTTCCGCTCGAGGCCCTGGGTCACGCCATGGCCACCATCGCCCAACGCAACGGTGTCAATCCGCTGTTCGAACTCGAGAAGGGGCGGCTCAGCGAGCGCGAGTTCCTTGCCGACCTCGGTCGTCAACTCACCCTCGACCTCGATCGGCCCGTCGAGCTTCACGGCTTCGCCGAGCGCTACCTCGGGCACCTGCGCCCGAATCAGCCGATGATCGACTACATGCGGGAGCTGCGTGGGCGCGGCTACCGGATGGCGATCTGCACCAACAACATCCGCGAGTGGGAGCGCATGTGGCGGGCCAAGCTCCCGGTCGACGAGATTTTCGACGTCGTCGTCGACTCCTCCGTGGTCGGGACCCGCAAGCCGGAGCGGCAGATCTACGAAATCACCCTCGACCAACTCGGCGTGGACGCCCAAGCCGCTCTGATGGTGGATGACGTGGAGCTGAACTGCGACGCCGCGCGAGAGTTCGGGCTGGCTGCGGTGTGGTTTCGGGAAACCGAGCAGGCCATCGCGGAGCTGGAGGCCGCGCTCAGCGGATAGCCGCTGAGCGCCCCCGGCGCCCACCGGCCCCTCGCTCGCGTGCGAGCCTAGTTTTCGACCCCCAGCCGGTCCCAGCAGTAAAGCTCGAGGCACTCGTGCGCCAGCTCCACACAACGCGCATCAGAAAGCCACGGCAGCACGGTGTCGAACGCCTCCTCCTCACCAACTCCGGCTTCGAAGGCATCCTCGCCGCGGAAGCTGGCCGCGATCTTGAGCGCCTCACGCCGGTTCTCTCCCAGCGAGGGAAAGACGTTGACCAGGAATTCCTTGTTGGGGAGCGGATGCCCCACCTCGAGCGAAGCGTGCCAGGCTGCGAGCAGCGACAGGTCGTGTTCGTCGAGGTCAGCTACGGCTTTGGCGTAGTGCGAATCAAGCTCCGATTCGGGAATCTCGTCCACCCACGCACGCACGACACCGTCCAGGATCTGCCGCCGCGCCTCCCTCCCAACCGAGTCGGCGATGACCCTTATGGCGTTCTGCGGCTCGATGAAGCAGAGTGACATTGCGGCTCCGGGCGGGGGCTCGGGGATCGGACGCCGCAGAAGGTAGGCGGTGCTTCGGACGTAACCACCGGGGGCGCAAGAGGACGGCCGGCGGCATCCGCGCGACGACCCCGCCCCCACCTCGGATCAGGGCGGGGTCGATGCCGGCCCGGGAGCCGGGTGAACCGGAAGGATGATCGGCGGCCGGGGCTTCTGGCTGAAGTTGAAGTCCTTGAGCAGGTCCCCGAGGAACGGGCTCGCCTCCCGCACGTTGGTCCGGGGATCAGGCCGCCCGTCGGTCTGGGGATTCAGACGCTGACTGTTCAGGAAGTCATCTTCGATGAACTTGTTGTACAGGTCGTGGCTCAGCGTCTGGTGGTCGATGTAGCCCTGTTTCGCGTACGGGCTGATGACGATCCCGGGGACCCGGAGCCCCAGGCCGTTCTGATCGATCTGAGGCGGAACCACGTGGTCATAGAACCCGCCCCAGTCATCCCAGGTCAGGAAGATCGCGGTACTATTCCAATCCGGGCCGCGCATGATGGCGTTGATCAGTCCAGTGACGTAGGTCTGGCCGGCGCTCACCCGGGCCGGCGGGTGCTCTGAGACGGTGCCGTTGGGATCGATCCACGACACCGCCGGCAGCGTCCCCGCAGACGCCGCCGAATAGAAGTTCGAGAGCGACTGGACGTTGCCAAGCTGCCCGTCCTGGCTGACGTCGGTGAACGACGGCAGCGGGTTCCAGATCCCGGGCGTCTGGGCGCTCTGCTGGACCGGCGTACACGTCTCGGACTGGTCGTTCTCGCAATCCGGCTCGCTGCCCTGGAACACGTAGTAACCCCAGGTGACGCCGTACTTGTGCAGCAGGTAGGTGAGGTCGGTCCAGGCATAGTGGAGCTGGCCGTTGTTCACCTGGCCGAACTGGTCATAGGGCATCGTGCCCGGACCGTTCTGGTCGCTGTTGGGATTCTGCAGCGCGTTGCGGCACGAGAATGGGTTCATCGGATCCGAACAGAAGGCCGACCATTCCGAGACCATGAACAGGTGCTGGGGCAGGCTCCACGACGCGTTGGGCTCGAACATGTGGTCCTGAAGGACGAAGTCCTCGGCGTAGGTCCAGTAGTTGGGGATCTCACGAGCGTCGTGGTAGCCCATCACGTCGACGCATTTGGACTCTGAGGCCTGGATCGTGCTCGACTCGGTGCAGGGGCTGCAGTCCGGATCGCCGGTCTGGCATCCCGACCCCTTCTCGGCCTGGGCGACGAAGCCGTCCATTCGCCCGCCGTCGATATCCGCGGTCGCGTTGCCCTGGCTGTGCGGTCCCCCGTAGTTGACGTCGGCCGGATCGTGGAACGGCGCGTCACATCCGCCGGTCAGGGGATCCGGGATACACACGCCGGGAGGGATCCCGTCGGCCCCCGGGAAGGTGCCGAAATAGCTGTCGAAGGACCGGTTCTCCTGCATGATGATCACGACGTGCTTGATCTTGTGAATCGATGAGACGTTGAGCGACAGGCTCGGCGAGGAAGAGCCGAGGTTTCGCGGGTCGCTGGCCACCAGCGCACGCACCTGCAGCCGGCCCTGACCGAATCGCCGCGAGAAGGAGAAGCTTGAACGGCGACTGAGGATCGGGCGCGCGAGCATCCGCCAGCCCCCGCGCTGCAGGCGCTCGATCAGCACCCGCTCGCCCGCGTGGGAGGGCATCACGTGGCCGCTTAGAACCAGCCGGGAGCCGGGAACCGGCAGGGTCGGTGAGGAGACAAGGCTGATCAGGTCCCGAACCGGCTGAGTCACCCGCCTGCTGTTCACACCGCCCGCGGCCGCGTACCACTCGGCGGTCGTCCTCACCCCGCCGGGCGGCACGGTGACCAGGTAGTGGCCGGTGGCGTCGGTCACCGCCCGGTACGCGACCTGGAACTGCCTTTGCCCGGCGACTCGCCGCCACAGGGTGACGGGTGCGTTGACCCCGCGCGGGCCGCCGACGTGACCGGAGATGACGACGGCCGACCCGGCGATGCCGGGATTGGGCGATATCGCGATCGTGACCGCGCCGATGCCGTTGTGTTTCTGCGGTGGCGCGGCCTGGCTCGCGCCGGCGAGCGCCAGGCAGGCGGCCGCGACTGCGGCCGCGATCAGCCCCCCGGCGAGGTAAAGCAGATGTCGGGTCCGGGGTGTTGGCACCGCCGGCCTCGGCGGCCCAGCAGACACAATTACGCCTAACCCCTCGTGATCGGCGAAGTTGCGGGACTCGCCTAGAGGCCCAGCGCCTCGCGAGCGGCGGCCGTAATGGCGGGGTCGGCCTGCGCCGAGCTGCCGAGGCCCGCGGTCACCCGCTCACCGCGCTCCCAGTTGTAGAAGGCAAGGTCAAGCGCAGCCAGCGGGACCTGGCAAGCCTCGGCCAGCTGAGCGGCGCGGCGCTCGAGTAGGAGCGGGTCTCCGATGCCGAGAGCTCGCTTCGCCGCCACCGTCACATCGTCGGATCCTCCAAGCTCGAGCCCGCCCGCCCGGACGTCGTAGACACCGAGCACGCCGAGCGATACCAGCAGCTCGAAGCGCGCATCGCGGTTCATCCCGGGGAGGGCCAGACGCTCGTAGGCTCGCTCGAAGCGCCGCTCGGCTCTCCAACCCGGATCGCCGCCCAGTGCGGCGGCCTGCGAGCCCGACCGCGCCGCCCACGCCCGGTAGGCCTCGGGCGTGCGGGCGCCGCGAGCCGGATCGTGAGCGCTCCGAGGCCCGGTGTCCACGTCGCCCAGATGCGGTGCCTCGCCTGACGCCCAGCTGGTGCGCGCGGCGGAGACCACCGCGAACGGATCCCCCTCCTCGAGCGGCCCCAGGTAGGCGATCAGAAAGGCCAGCCACGTGCGCTCCTCGAGATCCGTCTCAGGCGCCGCCACCTCGGCGTAGAGCCCGGGCGGATCCTCGCTCAGGACCCGCAAGCGAGTGCCGGCGAAGCCGACCTCCTCGGCCAGGCGCGCCGCCTCATCGCTCGACTTGAGCCCGGGCACCAGGCCTGAGCGAAAGCCGTCGTCGGCCGCGCTCCGCAGGCGCCGGACCTTCAGCCCCGGCCCCGACGGCGCGCGCCGGGAGGGGTCACGCCGCAACGAAGCCGGCCGGCTCCGCTCACGCGGCTCTGAGACCCGTGGCGTTCCCGAGGAGAGGATTGGCCGTAGCTCGATCGCTTGCTCTCGCGTGCAGATTGGGCAGTTCTGAAGCAGGCGGTTGTGGCGGCAGAACTTCGGCACCGCTACAACGTAGCCCAGCGGGGCCGCAGCGACCCAGGTCGGGCGCCTCCGTGCGGACGGGCGGTTCCGGGTTTCGCGGAACCTCCGCACCGTTTCCGCGCGTTTCGCGGAACCTGGGCAAAAAAAGTCCCGGGGGCCCAGATCCATCTGGAACCCCCGGGGAGTCAGGGAAGTGGGGGCGCAGTTCCCTGACCGTACAGGGGCGAGTTTCCCCGTCCCAAGCTTGGATAAACCGGCCTCGCGCGAGGGCAGCCCGAACGCGCAGGAGATCCCCCCTCCACACTAGCACTCCGCGCCAGAGACGGTTCTAAAGCAACCTGGCCGACGCCTCTCCGCGGCCGGCCAGCAAAGGCCGCTCGCGAACCCCGACCGGCCCTACTACCGGCGCGCGCCCGGGCCGGTGAAGAACTCCTCCCCGGGGCGTACGGTGCCTGCGGCCTCCGCCTCGTGACGCAGGGTGCGATCGGCCTCCCCGCTCCACGCTCCCAGAGCGAGCATCTCACGGTCCGCGTCCATTGGGCTGCCCCCGAGGTCCTTGTTCACGATCCTGGCGCACTTTCGCCCCTCGGCGATCGCGGTCACGATCAGCGACTGGCCGATCCGGGCATCGCCGCAGGCGTAGATCCCCTTGGCCGAGGTCCGGTAGGTCTGTTCCGTGCGAATGTTTCCGCGCCGGTCGAGCGAGAGCTCGAGCTGCTCGACCAGTCCCGCGTGCTCAGGGTGCTCGAAGCCGATCGCGATCAGCGCCAGGTCCGCCTCGAGCACGAACTCGCTGCCGGGGACGGGTGTCAGATCGCGTGACGAGGTGCCGGTGACCTGGCGCGCGTACACATGCGAGAGCTCGCCGTCACGACCGCCGAACCCGGTCACCTCGGTGCCCCAGCGCCGCTTGCCGCCCTCGTCGAGCGCGTAGGTCGTGACCGTGCGCTTGGGCGGCAACGGCCACGGGTGGCGAGGATCCCGCCCGTCCGCCGGCAGCGCGGCATAGACATCGAGCATGATCACGCTGCGCGCACCCTCGCGGTGCGAATTGGAGATGCAGTCCATGCCGGTGTCGCCACCGCCGATCACGATCACCTTCTTGCCCGCGGCGCTGATCTGGCGCGCGGGCTCGGTCGCGCGGAACCGCCGGCCCTCCTGCGCCGCCACCCAGCGGTTGCGCTGGTAGAGATAGTCCATCGCGAACTGGATCCCGCGCAGCTCCCTACCGGGCACGTCGAGATCGCGTGAGACCCGGGAGCCGATCGCCACCACCACGGCGTCGTGGCGTGCCGTCAGCTCGGCCGCCGAGATGTCGCGACCCACGTCGGTGTCATAGACGAACTCGATCCCCTCCTGTTCGAGGATCGCCACACGGCGGTCGATGATCCACTTCTCCAGCTTGGCGTCGGGAACGCCGAAGCGCATCAACCCACCCGGCCCCTCGTCACGCTCGTAGACGGTGACCTTGTGCCCACCGCGGTTGAGCTCCGCCGCCGCGGCCAGGCCCGCCGGCCCCGAGCCGACAACGGCAACCGTCTTGCCGGTGCGCCGGTCCGGAGGCTCGGGCACCACCCAGCCCTCCGAAAACGCTCGCTCGGCGATCGCCATCTCGATCTGCTCGATCGTGACCGGGTCGTCGTTGATGGCCAGCACGCAGGCTGACTCGCACGGGGCCGGACAGATCCGTCCGGTGAACTCCGGGAAGTTGTTCGTGAGGTGCAGCTGGTCGGACGCTTCGTGCCACTTGTCGCGGTAGACGAGGTCGTTCCATTCCGGGATCAGGTTGCCGAGCGGGCATCCTTCGTGACAGAACGGGATCCCGCAGTCCATGCACCGCGCGCCCTGTCGGCTGAGCTCCTCATCCGGCTGGAGGCCGAAGTACTGGTGGTAGTCGTGAACGCGCTGCCGGGGATCGCGCTTGTCGAACCCGACGCGGTGAATCTTCAAGAACGCTCCGAGCTCGCCCATGGCCGCTCAGATCTCCACCGGCGCCGCCGCGGCGCTCGCCTGCTCGTCAAGGACCCGCCTGTAGTCGCGCGGCATGACCTTGACGAACCGCTCCACAGCCCGGTCCCATGACGCCAGCAGGTTGCGCCCCACCATCGAGCCGGTTCGCGCGACGTGCTCAGAGATCAGTGCCTTGACCTCCTCCTGATCGTCCTCGTCAAGCGGCTCGAGGTCGACCAGCTCGAGGTTGCACCGGTCCGCGAAGCGGCGTGCCTTGTCGTAGACGTAGGCGATGCCACCGCTCATGCCGGCGGCGAAGTTGCGCCCCGTTGGGCCGAGGACGACGACCCGGCCGCCGGTCATGTACTCGCAGCCGTGGTCTCCGACGCCCTCGACAACGGCATGGGCGCCCGAGTTGCGCACCGCGAAGCGCTCCCCCGCCAAGCCCCTGAAGAAGGCCCGGCCGGCAATCGCCCCGTAGAGCACGGTGTTGCCGACGATCATGTTCTCCTCGGCCAGGAACCGGGCCCGCTCGGGCGGCCGGACCGCGATGATCCCGCCCGAGAGACCCTTGCCCGCGTAGTCGTTGGTCTCGCCGCGCAGCGACAGCGTCACTCCGGCGGCCAGCCAAGCTCCGAAGCTCTGCCCGGCCGATCCGGAGAACGAGATCTCCATCGTCCCCTCAGGCAGGCCCTTGGCTCCGTGACGCCGCGCGATTTCGCCCGACAGGATCCCCCCGACTGTGCGGTTGACGTTGCGTACGGGGATCGGGCCGAGCTTCACGCGCTCACCCCGCTCGAGGGCGGGCTCGCACCTGCGCACGAGCTCCCAGTCGAGCGCGTCGTCGAGCACCGGAACCTGTGGGCGCGTCCGGCAGCGCGGGGTGCCCGGCGGGAGCTCGGGTTCGCTCAAGACCATCGAGAGGTCCACGTGTCGCGCCTTCCAGTGCTCGATCGCGGCGTCGCGGTCGAGCATGTCCGTACGTCCGATCAGGTCCTGGAAGCGGCGGACGCCGAGCCAGGCCATCAGCTCGCGCACCTCCTCGGCCACGAGCATGAGGAAATTCACCACCTGCTCGGGCGTGCCCCGGAAGCGCCGCCGCAGCTCGGGGTCCTGGGTGGCGATCCCGACCGGGCAGGTGTTGAGGTGGCAGACCCGCATCATGATGCAGCCCATGGCGACCAGCGGCGCGGTCGAGAAGCCAAATGTGTCCGCCCCGAGCAGCGCGGCGACGACGACGTCCCGGCCGGTCCGCATCCCCCCGTCGACCTCGAGCGTGATCCTCGTGCGCAGGTCGTTGAGGAGCAGCGTCTGCTGGGTTTCCGCCAGCCCGATCTCCCACGGGATCCCGGCGCCGTGGATCGAGGATTGCGGGGAGGCGCCGGTGCCGCCGTCGTGCCCTGCGATCGTGACGTGGTCGGCGTTCGCCTTCGCCACCCCGGCCGCCACCGTGCCGACACCCACCTCGGAGACCAGCTTGACCGAGACCGACCCGCTGGGATTGGCGCAGCGGAGGTCGTAGATCAGCTGCTTGAGGTCCTCGATCGAGTAGATGTCGTGGTGCGGCGGCGGCGAGATGAGACCGACGCCGGGAGTCGAGTTGCGGATCCGCGCGATGTACGCGTCGACCTTGTGCCCCGGGAGCTGCCCGCCTTCGCCGGGCTTGGCCCCCTGCGCCATCTTGATCTGGAGCTGGTCGGCGTTGACCAGGTAGTGGACGCTCACGCCGAAGCGGCCGGAGGCGACCTGCTTGATCGCTGAGCGGCGCAGATCCCCGTTGGCGTCCGCGGCGTAGCGGCTCGGATCCTCCCCTCCTTCACCGGTGTTCGACCGCGCGCCGATCCGGTTCATCGCGATGGCCAACGTCTCGTGGGCCTCGCGACTCAGCGAGCCAAGGCTCATGGCTCCGGTGGTGAAACGCTTGACGATCTCGGTCGCCGGCTCGACTTCCTCGAGCGACACAGCCTCGGCCGCGGGGCGAAGCGTCATCAACCCGCGCAGCAGACCCTTGCGCACCGCCTCCTCGTTGACCATCTCCGCGTACTCCCGATAGGTGTCACGCGGATCCCGGATCGAGTCCTCGCCCTCGCTGAAGAGCTCGCGCCGGTTCGCCGCAGCGCCATGGGTTCCCACGGCATGTTGCAGCTTCGCCACGGTGTCGGGATTCCAGATGTGCAGCTCGCCGTCACGCCGCCACTGCATGACGCCGCCCACGGGCAGCAACTCGCGGTGCGTCCGCGGGTAGGCGCGGAAGTGGCGCTCCATCGCCTCGGTCGAGATCTCGTCCAGACCCACGCCGCCGATCCGCGATGCCGTCCCCGTGAAGTGGTGCTCGATGACCTCGCGGTTCAGCCCCACCGCCTCGAAGATCTGCGCCCCGCAGTAGGACTGGATGGTCGAGATTCCCATCTTCGAGATCGTTTTCATCAGGCCCTTGCCGATCGCCTTGACGATCCGCTTCTCGGCCTCCTCCCGCGTAAGGTCCTCGGGGAGCAGCGAGCGATCGGCGAGCTCGTCGATCGACTCGAACATGACGTATGGGTTGATCGCTGCCGCTCCGTAGCCGATCAGCGTGGCCATGTGGTGGATGTTCCGCGGCTCTCCAGACTCGATCACCAGCCCGGTGCGCAGCCGCGTGCCTCGGCGCACCAGGTGGTGGTGAACCGCCGCGACGGCCAGGAGCGATGGCATCGCCACCCGCTCGGGGCCGAGGTTGCGGTCCGACAGGATCAGGATGTTGGCGCCGTGCTCGACGTGGTTGGCCGCCTCAGCGCACAGGTCATAGAGGCGGATCTCCATCCCGTCCGGCCCCTGCTCGATCGGCCACGTGATGTCGAGCGTCGCGGCGTCGAACACGTCGTGCGAGACCTGGCGCAGCTTCTCGAGCTCGTGGTTGCGGAGGATTGGCTGGTCCATGACCAGGATGTGCGCCTGCTCAGGAACCTCGGCGAGCATGTTCACCTCGGCGCCGACGCCCGCCTGGAGGCTCATCACCACCTGCTCGCGAATGGGGTCGATCGGCGGGTTCGTCACCTGGGCGAACAGCTGCTTGAAGTACGAGAAGAGCGGGGGCTGGCGGTCCGAGAGCACCGGCAGCGCGGCGTCGTGTCCCATGCTCCCGAGCGGCTCCTCCCCGTTCGTCGCCATCGGAGCGATGACCAGTCGCAGGTCCTCCTGGGAGTAGCCGAAGGCGAGCTGCTTGGAGCGCAGCGGCTCGATCCGCGGCGCGCGCGGCTCGCGCTCGGGCAGGTCGTCGATGTGCACGACCGAGCTCTCGTACCACTGCGTGTAGGGCTTGCGCCGGGCGATCGAGCGCTTGAGCTCGTCGTCCTCCACGATCCGGCCTTCGCCGAGGTCGACCAGGAACAGCTTGCCCGGGGCGAGCCGGCCCTTGCGCTGGATGTGCTCGGGGGCCACCGTCATCACCCCGGCCTCGGAGGCCAGGACGACGTAGCCCTCGGTGTCCTGGATCCAGCGGCCGGGCCGGAGGCCGTTGCGGTCTAGCACGGCACCCGCCACGCGCCCGTCCGTGAAGACGACGGCGGCCGGGCCGTCCCACGGCTCCATCAGGCAGGAGTGAAAGTCGTAGAAGCCCTTGACGTCCGGATCGAGATCGGTTCGCGTGCGGTATGCCTCGGGCACCATCATCATCACCGCATGGGGGATCGATCGGCCGCCGAGCACGAGCAGCTCGAGCACGTTGTCGAAGATCGCCGAGTCTGAGCCGCCCTCGCGAACGACCGGGATCACCTTCTCGAGGTCGTCGCCGAACAGCTCGGAGGCCAGCTGGGACTCCCGCGCGCGCATCCAGTTGATGTTGCCCCGCAGCGTGTTCACCTCGCCGTTGTGGGCGATCATCCGGTAGGGGTGGGCGAGCTCCCAGCTCGGGAACGTGTTGGTGGAGAACCGGGCGTGAGCCAGGGCGAGCCGGCTGGCCACGCGCGGGTCCCGCAGGTCGGTGAAGTAGCGCGGCAGCTGCGGCGCGGTGAGCATCCCCTTGTAGACGATCGTGCGGCTCGAGAAGCTGGGCAGCGCCAACTCACCTCCGGCGGCGCGCTCGATGCGGCGGCGGATCACGTACAGCTTGCGCTCGAAGGCGTCCTGATCGCGAACCTCCGGCGCCGCTTCGACCAGAACCTGCCGAATCACGGGCGCGGCGAGCCGCGCCGTCACACCGACGTGCCGGTCATCGACCGGAACGTCGCGCCACCAGATCGCGCGCTGTCCCTCGGCCTGGATCGTCTCCTCGATCAGCTGCTCGAGCAGCACCCGCCGCTCAGCGTCCGCCGGCAGGTAGCAGACACCCACGCCGTAACGGCCGGGCGGCGGCAGCTCAACACCCGCCGCCGCACCGCGGAGGAAGGCGTCCGGGATCTGGAGGAGTATGCCGGCGCCGTCGCCCGTGCCCGGATCGGCGCCCTCGGCGCCGCGGTGCTCGAGATTCTCCAGGGCATCGAGCGCCTTCTCGATTACGGCGTGGCTTGCCTCGCCCCACAGCTTCGCCACGAGCGCGATGCCGCACGCATCGTGTTCGTTCTCAGGGTGGTAGAGGCCTGTGGCCCCTGGGGCAGAGGTTCGAGACATACTTGATGAGCGAGGGCGCCCAGGGGGTCGAGCGCGGCGGCAGACTGGACGCGAAAGGCTACCAGCGGAGCAGGCGCGCGCCCCGGGCGTCGCGACCTGCTCGCCGTCACGCCATTCGGCGCTTCCTAGGTGGCGGAAAGCCTCACTGACCGCGCGCCATGCCGAACGCGCGAGCTAGCGGCTGCGGGTGCGGCGGCCGCCCGTCGCGGCCGGCTCCGGCTCGGGCTTCTTGCGCTGCGGTGCCCGCTTCTTTGCCGGCTTCTCATCCCGGACCGCGGCCAGGCTCGCCTCGAGCGCGGCCATCAGGTCAGGCGCGGCGGCCGGCTCCTCCACCTCAGGCTGGATCGCGATCTCCTCGCCGGCCGCTTTGCGCTCGATCAGGTTGAGCACCTGCTCGCGGTACTCGTCGTGAAACTTCTCAGGCTCGAACTCCGCCGAGAGCGACTCGATCAGCTGCTCGGCCATCCGTAGCTCACGGTCTGAGGCCTCGGCCTCGTTGACCGACTCGAGTTCGTCCAACCGCTCGGGCGAGAGCACCTCGTCGCCCCAGAGCATCGTGGTCAGCATCAGCACGGCGCCGGTGGGACGCAGCGCGCAGAGCTGCTGCTTGGAGCGGATCACGACGCGGCCGATCCCCACCTTGCCCGCCTCCTTCATCGCGTCGAGCAGAAGCCGGTAGGCCTTGGCGCCCCCGGCGCTCGGCGCCAGGTAGTAGGAGTGGTCGTAGTAGATCGGGTCGATCTCCTCGAGGTCGACGAACTCTTCGATGTCGATCGTCTTCGTTGCTTTCGGATCGAGCGCGTCGAGCTCCTCGGGCTGGATCACCACGTAGCGGTCGGGCGTGATCTCATAACCCTTGACGATGTCCTCGTAGGGCACCTCTTCATCGGTCGAGGGATCGACGCGCTTCTGGCGGATCCGCGCTCCGGTCTTGCCACTGAGCTGGTGAAAGCGCACCGTCTTCGGCGAGGTCGCCGAGTACAGCCTCACCGGCACGTTGACCAGCCCAAAGCTGATCGCGCCTGACCAGATCGCGCGAGCCATTACTGGTTTGTATACCCCATGGCCGCCGCGCGGCAAGGCGTGGGTGGAGTCTTGCCGCCCGTCACCATCTCACATCGTGACCGCCGTCCGCGTTTCATCACCAGTGAGACTCCCGCCGTTCCAAAAACTCATCGATGGCCACGGTCGTGACGTCCACCGCCTGCTCATCGGCCTTGTGGGCCGGGACGCCGCGGACGACTGCTACCAGGAGACGTGGTTGTCGGCGCTGCGCGCCTATCCGCGGCTCCGTGATGCGTCGAATCTGCGCAGCTGGGTTCTCACGATCGCCCACCGTAAGGCCCTCGACCACCTGCGCGCCCGGCGCCGCGTGCCCGCCCTGATCGGCGAGCATCCCGAGCCGACCGCAGAACCAGCTGCCCCGCGCGACGAGGCTCTGTGGCGGCGGGTCCGCGAGCTTCCGGACAAGCAGCGCACCGCGCTCGTGCTGCGGTATGTCGTCGATTCGTCCTACGCCGAGATCTCAGCCGTCATGCAGACAAGCGAGGAGGCGGCCCGGCGGAGCGTCCACGAAGGCCTCAAGCGACTACGAATGGAGTACCAGCCATGACCCCTGACGACTTCACGGCCCTCGAAAGCGACCTCAGGGCGTCGGCCAACGACGCACCCCAGGCCACCATCGAGCTTTCGCCGACGCCGCCGCTCGATCTCCCTGACCGGGCGGCCGCCGCCGGGCTGCTCGACGTCGCCTACGCCACCTACGACTCTCCCGCGGGGCGGCTGCTCCTGGCGGCGACGCCGCGAGGCCTGGTGCGACTGGCCTACGTCGATGCGGCCGGCGAGGAGGACGCCGTGCTCGAACAGCTCGCCGCCCGCGTCTCACCTCGCGTCCTCGCCTCGCCGCGAAGCCTCGACGAGCCCCGGCGCGAGCTCGACCAGTACTTCTCCGGTGCTCGGCGTGACTTCGAGCTGGCGCTCGACTGGCAGCTGACGCGTGGCTTCGGCCGCCGCGTGCTCGAGGCCACGGCGCGTATTCCCTTCGGCTCGGTCTCGACGTACAAGACGGTCGCGGCGCAGGCCGGAAGCCCGCGCGGCTCCCGTGCCGCCGGCAACGCGCTTGGCGCCAACCCGATCCCGATCATCGTCCCCTGTCACCGGGTGCTGCACACGACCGGTGGCCTCGGGGGCTACACGGGCGGCCTGCACCGCAAGCGTCTGCTGCTGGGATTGGAGCGCGGGCAGCTCGCGATGTAGGGGCGAGCGAGCGCCCGCACTTTGCGGGTATAACGAGCCTCGCCATGGACATCCTCAGGCCGGTCCGCCGCTTTGACCGCTACCAGCAGCAGCACCGCTGGCTGGCCATCCCGATGGCCGTGCTGAAGAAGTTCTCCGACGACAACGGCGGGAGCCTCGCCGCCCTGCTCGCCTACTACCTGTTCGTCTCCCTGTTTCCGCTTCTCCTGGTGATGGTCACGATCCTCGGCTTCGTGCTCCAGGGGTATCCCGGCGCCGCCAAGTCGATCGAGCATTCGGTGCTCGGCCAGTTCCCCGTGATCGGCAAGGCGATCACCGTGCACGCCCTGAGCGGCCACGTGGCGGCGATCGTCATCGGGGTGCTCATCTCGCTGTGGGGCGGGCTCGGGGTCACCAACGCTGCTCACAACGCCTTTGACCATGTGTGGGCGGTGCCGATGAAGGATCGACCGGACTTCCTCCAGTGGCGCCTTCGCGGGCTGCTCCTGCTGATCTCCCTCGGCCTCCTGTTCGTCGTCTCGACCGTTGTCTCGGGATTGATCACGGGGCTCGGCGGACCGGCCGTCAAGGTCGGGGCGATCCTGATCTCGCTGCTCGTCAACTTCGCCCTCTTTCTCGCCGCCTTCAGGTTCATGACCGCGGCCTCGATCAGGACGAGCTGCCTGTGGATCGGCGTCATCGCCGCGGCTGTGTTCTGGGAGATCCTCCAGCTTGTCGGGGGCATCTACATCAATCACGTGTACCGGCACGCGAGCAGCGTCTATTCCCAATTCGCGCTCGTGATCGCACTCTTCGTCTGGCTGCACCTGGGTGCCCGGGTGACCCTCTATGCGGCCGAGATCAACGTCGTCATAACCCGCCGGCTGTGGCCGCGAAGCCTTCTCGGCCCGCCGAAAGCCCCGGCCGACCAAGAGACGCTGAGGGCGCTGGCGAAGGTCGAGGAACGGGACAAGATCGAGCAGATCGACGTCAGCTTCCAGGACTCGGAGGAACCCGACCGCAGCGGCCGTCCCTAGCCGCTCAGAACAGCCGGTCCGGCGCCTCCCGGCGCGTCATCTCGAGCGGCCACGAGCACAGCCCGCCCTCGGCCGGGCAGCCGTGGCAGGTGCCGCGCTGCGGAGTGTCGGTGACCGAGAAGACCCCGGCTCGCAGGTCCATCGTTCTCCGGCTCAGCTCGGCCTCGAGCCCGGGAACCTCCGAGCCGGTGAAGCTCACGGACACCGGCGCCTCGGCGGCCTCGAGGAACAGGTGGACGACCTCGACCGCCTCGGCTCCCGCGCGGAGCGCCGCCAGGGCGTAGATCAGCTGCTGGGTTCCGTACGCCTCAGCCACCACATCCTCGGGCCGCACCTCACCGATGCGATCGGTCTTGTAGTCGACGATCAGGGTCCGGTGCCCGGGCTCGACGGCGATCGCGTCGAACATCCCGGTGATCAGCAGGGCATCCTGGACGAAGGCGAAGCGTTGCTCTCGCCGGACGCGCATCGAGCGCCCGAGCCGCTGGCGAATCTCGCTGCCCGCGAAGCGCTCGAGCAGCCGGCGAATGTCCTCGACCTCCGACGCGCTCGGCTCGCGGGGCGCGGCGGCCCGGATCGCCTCCTCCCCGGGCAGTACGGGCCGGCGGAAGTCAAGCCGCTCGAGCAGTGCATGGACGAGGGTGCCGCGCTCGGCGGCGTCGAGAACCGCGTCCGAGCCGCGAACCTCCCGACCCCGGACGTCGGTCGCCGGGATGCCGAGCACCCGCTCGACGTAGAAGCGGTAGCCGCAGCGCTCATACGCGGCGAGCGAGGTGTAGCTGAGCGAGGAGACGGCGTCGGTCGGTGGCAGGACCACCGGCGGCAGCGGCGCGAGGGCCGCCGCGGAAGGCACGACCGCGCCACCTTGCGGCTGCCAAGCACGCGCCTCCCCGGCCTCGTCCTCGATCTCAGGGCGCACGACCCTGAATCGGACACCCTCGCTAACCCCCTCGCCGGCCGAGATGTCGCTGACCAGGCCGGGCCCCAGCCACGACATCGGGGCGCCGCCGTTGGAGGCTCCCCAGGCGTCGACCTTCGCGGCGCCGCTCAGGATCAGCCGCTCACGCGCACGTGTGACGGCCACGTAGAAGAGGCGACGCTCCTCGCGGGCCGCGCGGTCTCGCGCCTCGTCCCCGAGCTCGTCGTAGGCCAGCGCCGGCTCGCGACGACCGGAGCCGGGACGGGCCAGCCGAATCCCCAGCCTCCCGTCCCGCCCGACCCGAATCACGTCACCGCCCCAGCGAGGTCCCCGGCCCAGGTCGGCGATGCAGACGACCGGGAACTCGAGCCCCTTGGCGCGATGGATCGTCATCAGGCGCACCGCATCCAGCCCCTCGCTCTCGACCGGGGCCTCGCTCGCATCCGGGTCCGTGAGCCACGAGCTCGTTCGCAGGGCCACCAGGTCCAGGAAGCTCCGCAGCCCGGGTCCGTGTGCGATCAGGTGCTGACGCCCCAGCCGCATCAGCTTGCGGACGTTGGCCAGCCGGCGCTGGCCACCCGGCAGCGCCAGCACGTAAAGGTCATATCCGGTTCGCTCGAGCAGCCGGTCGACCAGCGCCTCCACCCCCAGCCGAGCGGCCGCCGCTCGCTCCTCGCCCGCCCACCGGCCGAACGTGAGCGTCCGCTCCCGATCAGCTGGCGCCAGGGCATCGAGACGCTGCTCGGGGTCCCGCAGGACCCACCACGGGTCGCGGCCACTCTCGCGGCCGGCCGCGGCCAGCATCACCAGCCCGTCGGTCGAGACACCGACCAGGGGCGAGGCGAGCACCGTGTAGAGAGCCTCCTCGTCACGCGGGTTGGCCAGGACGCGCAGGTAGGAGACGAGGTCCACCACCTGGGGATGTGACCAATACCCGCGCCCTCCGATCAGATACGTCGGAACCCCCTGCTCCTCAAGCGCCCGCTCGTACGCGCGCAGATCGGAGGTCGCCCGCGTCAGGACCACCACGTCGGCGGCCGGCACCCCGTCCGCCAACAGCTCAGCCACCCGGCACGCCAGCGCGCGAGCCTCGGCGAGCCGCCATGGCGAGGCCAGCCCGTCGGCCGCCCATTCCGCCTCCTGGTCGATGACCAGCAGCTCCACCAGCGCTGCGTCGGCCCCGGCGACACGCCGCCCGGCAATCAGCGGCCTGAAGCTGGCGCCGAGCTCGCCCTCGAACACGCGGTTGATCACCGCCAGGATCTCCGGCCGGGAGCGGAAGTTCGTGGCCAGGGTAAGGCGCTCATCCCGCTCCGCCATCGCGCTCCCGCGCTGCGCGAACAGCTCGACGTCGGCGTGCCGGAAGCCGTAGATCGCCTGCTGTGCGTCGCCGACGGTGAACAGGTTCCCCGCTGAGACCATGTCGATCAGCTCGAGCTGGACCGCGTTGGTGTCCTGAAGCTCGTCGACCATCACGCGCGCGTAGCGGTCCCGGAAGCGTTCGCGCAGCTCGGCACGCTCACGCAGGAGATCTCGACACAGCAGCTCGAGGTCCTCGAAATCCAGACCGCCGCGCTCGCGCTTGAGCCCCCGGTAGCGAGCCGAGAAGTCTCTTAGGAGCCGATCGAACAACGGGTACGCCCGCTCGGCCCAACGGTGTGCGGCGGCGGCACGCAGCGCCTCGAGCGCCTGCGTGTATGCGGCGCACGCCTCTGTGCTGAGGGCTGCCCCGTTGCCACCGGGGAGACGGAGCCGGCCGAGCTCGCCGGGCCAGGGGTCTTCTGGGTCGACCACGGCGTCGACGGAGGCCAGGCGATCGAGCGCCTCGAGGACCCGGCTCGAGGGCTCCGGCACCTCACGGAGCTCGATCGCGAGCTCGTTGGCGGCGGTCTGGAGCTCGGCGCGCAGCGGATCCAGCTCGAGTGCGGCGGGGATCGGCGGCAGGCGTGGCTCGGTCTCGCCGCGCGAGCGCAGCTCGTGGTAGGCCGCGGTGACCGCCCCTCGTAGGTCCCAGCGCCCATAGCCCGCGGTCAGGGTCAGCGCGCCCGGAAGGTTCTCGACCGCGTCGATCAGCGCCGCTTCAAACGCCGCTTCCGCCAGCTGCCCGCTCTCGAGCTCGTCGAGGACGCGGAACGTGGGGTCGATCCCCGCGCTCAGGGCGTGGGCGCGCAGGACGCGGGCACAGAAGCCGTGGATGGTCGAGATGAAGGCGTTCTCGGTGGCGCGCGCGGCCTCGATCGCGTCGAGCTCCCGCAGCCGGCCGCGGATTCGCTCCCGCATCTCGGCCGCGGCCTTGTCGGTGAACGTGATCGTGAGGATCGCCGTGGGCTCGACCCCGTCCTCGACGACCGCTCGCGCGAAGCGCTCGACGAGCACCGTCGTCTTGCCGCTGCCCGCCCCGGCGTCGAGGAACAGATCGCCCTCGCGTCGGCGGACCGCCTCCTCCTGCTCGACCGTCAGGCCGTTCGCCCGCTCGGCGCCGAGGGCGCTCATGAGTTGCGGCAGATTGCGGGGTGACGGCAGCCCACGGCGCTCATGACACTCGGCAGATCCCGGGGTACCGGCAGCCCTGGCGGGAGCACGTCTGAGGGCAGGGCGAGATCTGCCCCGACCGCAGCCGGCCCGCCAGCTCCAGCGCGCGGGCCGCGGCGTCATTCAGCTCGGCCTCCAGCCCGGCGGGGTCGCGGCCATCGTTGGCGACGCATTCGCCGCTCACCGGCGCGCCCTCCACGAACACGCCGCGAGCGCGTAGGTCCCGGCCCCCCAGCGGCTGGTAGAGGCCGGCGACCGGTTCGACGTCCAGCAGAGCCCGCGCCGCGAGCATGTAGAGCGCCACCTGGAGCGTGCCGTCGACCCGCCAGCGGGCGGCCTGATGCTCCGGCCGGGTGCCGCCACTCTTGTAGTCGCGGATCACGGCGGTTCGCCCGTCGGGACCCACGTCGATCCGGTCGATGGCTCCCCGGAGCGATATCCGCTCGCCGCCCTCACCGAGCTCGAACGGCGGGAGCGCGCCCTCCTCGCCCTCGAAGCCGAAGCGGAGCTCGAGCCACCGGGGTTCCCAACCGCAGCCGTGGGAGGCCTCCCACTCGAGATACCGCCGCAGATCGGCGGCGATGGCCTCGAGCGTGGCTCGGCGCAGCCCCTCCGGCCGCCCCGGGGCCAGCTGCGGCGGCAGCTCCTGGACCAGATCGTCGAGGATCCGCAGCGCGTCCGGCAGCGTCTCCGAGGTCACCGCCTCCCCCAGTCCCAGCAACACCTGCTCGAGCATGTCGTGCATGTAGCTCCCGCGCACGATCGCCTCGGATTCCCCGCCCAGCTCGGCGGGCTGAAGCTCACGCTCGACCAGCCACTTGACCGGGCAGGACGCGAACTGCTCGAGCGCGCCCGCGGACAGGACTCGGGTGTGCCTGACCTGAGCCAGCGCGCGTTCGGAGAGATCGAGCTCCGGGGCGAGCGCCCCGCCCGCGGCCGGGGCGCTCGCCGCGGCCAGCGATCGCTCCCGCTCCCGCGCCGTCGGCGCGGCCTCGACGGGCCAGACCACGTCGCCCAGCAGGCGACGGCGCCGGTTCGAGGCCCAGCTCGGCTCGAGCAGGTCGGCGACGTCGGCGACGAACGGCGACGGGAGCTGCAGGTTCCCCTCCTCGTCGGAGCTGCAGTAGCTCAGCACAAGCCGCTCCGTGGCGCGTGAGACGGCGGCATAGAAGAGGTAGCGCTCGGCGGCCAGGGAGTCCTCAGACAGGCGCAGCCGGAGTCCGGTCAAGGACGCGAGTTCCCGGCGACGCTCGTCGGAGAAAAACGGCTCCGGCCTCCCGGGGCGCGGAAACTCGCCCTCCTGCAGGCCGCAGATGAACACGGCGCGGAAGCGACGGGCCCGCACGGCCAGAGGCTCGCTGACGACGATCGTGCCGGTCGCGGCGCCGGCGCTCACCGGCACCTCGAGCCGCTCGAGCAGCTCCAACAGCTCGTGTCTCGGCAGCTCGCCGCCGAGCTCCTGGACCTCGCCCAACGCCCCCATCAGCACGGACAGCGCACGCGCATCGACCGCCTCAGGGTCGTCGAGCACCGCGGCCTGGCGACGGTGCGGGCCGGCCTGCAACCGGCGAGCGACCCGCACAAGTTCGGCGCCTGGGTGGCGCGCGTCGCGCACCGCGTCGATCTCATCGACTCCGAAGCTCAGCCGCTCACGCGCCTCCTCGGCGGTCGTCAGGCCGCCGCGGCGCACCTCGAGCTCGAGGGCGTCGGTCACCTCGGCCCGCTCCAGCAGGCCGGGGGTCCGGAGAAAGTCGATCAGGTCCTGGGCGGTTGCCTCCCCGACGGGCAGGAGCGCGCATCTCGCCAGCCCCACCAGCCCTCGTCCCAGCGGGGTGTGCGCGAAGCCGACCCGCCGCGTCACCGCGGCGGGAATGCCGTAGGCAGCGAACACCTCCGCGAGGACGGGCGCCGCCGCAGCCAGTGAG
>Ga0070731_10000428_pt1 | contig 58393 bp, 58 predicted proteins | sample Coa_R1_2_FD_66448 | JGI IMG/M metagenome (GOLD analysis project Ga0070731, IMG submission 66448) | Surface soil microbial communities from Centralia Pennsylvania, which are recovering from an underground coalmine fire - Coalmine... | ecosystem: Environmental > Terrestrial > Soil > Unclassified ... | reverse complement strand
GGTCGGCCGGCTGGCGGAGCAGAAGGGGGTCGACCTGTTCCTTCGCGCGGCCGACGGGATCCTTCGCGACGATCTGCAGATCGTGATCCTGGGCTCCGGGGAGGACCAGCTCCAGCGGGGCGTGGATCACCTGGCCTCCCGGTACCGCGGGAAGGTGTCGGTCTACATCGGCTTCGACAACGGGCTGGCGCACCAGATCCTGGCCGGCAGCGACGCGCTGCTCGTGCCCTCCCGGTACGAGCCCTGCGGCCTGACCCAGCTCTATGCGCTCCGCTACGGGACGGTGCCGGTCGTCCGGTCGACCGGCGGCCTGGTCGACACCGTGGAGCCGGGCGTGACCGGCGTGCGCTTCGACCACTATACGGTCGATGGGCTTCAGTGGGCGGTGCGGGAGATCCTGGGGCTCTACCGCGACACGGCCCGGTGGACGAGGATGCAGCAGGCCGGAATGGCGAGGGATTTTAGCTGGGACGCGTCCGCCCGGGAGTATTTGAGCCTCTATTCCTCGCTGGTCCCCCCCTCGGGGGGGGCGGCGGTGGGCGACGCCTGATCGATCACGGGGATCCCCATCCCCATCACCCGGAATGTATAATCTGTTCCGCCTGGGAGGGCCGATCCGCATCACATCGTGAACATTCTCATTCTGTCCCGGAAACGCTCGCTCTATTCCACCAAGCGCCTCCGCGAGGAAGGAGAAGCGCTCGGCCACCGGGTCGACATCGCCGATCCCCTCAAATGCGTGCTTCGGCTGAGCCACGGCAAGCCGTCGATGCTGGTCGGCGCGCGCACCTTGAAGCCTCCGGACGCGGTCCTGCCCAGGATCGGGACGGCGGGAACGACCTACTCGATCGCCGTCGTGCGCCACTTCGAGCTGATGGGCGTTCCGGTGGTGAACCGGGCGTCGGCAATCGAGCACGCCAAGAACAAGCTGAGCTGCCTGCAGCTGCTGGCAAAGAAGAGCGTGCCCGTCCCGGAGACCCTGATGTCCCGGTATCCGCGGGACCTGGACAAGCTGATGAAGCTGGTGGGCGGCCCGCCCCTGATCCTCAAGCTGCTCCGGGGGACGCAGGGCACCGGCGTCATCTTCGCGGAGAGCAAGGCCTCCGTCGAGTCCATGCTCGAGACGATCTGGAGCCTCGGGGAGGACATCCTCATCCAGCGCTTCATCGCGGAATCGAAGGGCAAGGACATTCGCGTGCTGGTGATCCACGGGCGGGCGCGGGCGGCGATGCGCCGCATCGGGCCCGAGGGGGAGTTCCGGTCCAACATCCACCGCGGCGGCGTGGGTCAGGCCATCGACCTGCCCAGGAACATCGAACGGATCGCCGTCAAGGCCGCCGAGGCGGCGGGCCTCGACCTGGCGGGCGTGGATGTCCTGGAATCCGCCTCGGGGCCGATGGTCATCGAGGTGAACGCGTCCCCGGGCTTCGAGGGGCTGGAGGAGGCGACGAAGCAGAACATCGCGAAGCTGTTTATCGAAGCCGCGGTCAAGGTGGGGCGGACGCGCCGATGAGCATCCTGCTCCGAACCCGGGCCAAGCCCGAAGCGGCCGCCGGCTCCCTCTTTCCGGAAGCACCCCTTCGGGAGGCGGAGGGGGGAGGGCTCTCGCCGTGAAGGCGTTCGAAATCGCCGGCATGAAGGTGGCCGTCGGCCATCGCAAGGACGTGAAGATCCGGATCAGCGAATTCTATACCGCCACGCCGGTCTTCATCCCCGTCACCGTCATTCACGGGGCCAACCCCGGACCCGTGCTCTACATCGTGGCCGCCGTCCACGGCGACGAGATCAACGGGATCGAGATGGTGCGCCAGATCCGCGCGGGAGTGGATCCGCACAAGCTGCACGGGACGCTCATCCTGGTCCATATCGCGAATCCCATCTCCTTCACGTCCATGACCCGCGATCTCCCCGACGGGCGGGACCTGAACCGCTTCTTTCCGGGTCGGGACCGGGGCTCGATGGCGTCCCTGATCGCGGACGCGATTTTCACGAAGATCGTGCGGATCTCGAACTACGGGATCGACCTCCACACCGCGGCGTCGGGGCGCACGAATCTGCCGCACGTTCGCGTGGACATGAGGAGCCCCATCCTCCGGAGGATGGCCGGGGCGTTCGGGTCGGAGGTCGTCTTCGACATGGCCGGGGAGCCGGGGATGCTCCGCCGGGCGGCGACGGACGAGGGAGTGCCGACCTTGGTCTTCGAGGCCGGGGAGCCCCTGAAGTTCCAGAAGAAGCTCATCCGACGGGGCGTCGAGGGGATCCAGAACGTCCTGGCGGACCTGAAGATGTTCCCCTTCGAGCGGACCTCGCCGCTGTTCCAGATTGTGGTGACGGATCACCGCTGGATTCGGGCGCAGAAGGGCGGCATCCTTAATCTGAATGTGAAGCCGGGTGATATAATCGAAAAAGGTGAAACGATCGCCGTGAATACGAAGCCGTTCGGCACCGAGGTGAGCCGGCTCCAGGCCCCGCACAGCGGGCTGGTCGTCGGGTGCATCACCGTGCCCATGGTGCTCCCCGGGCAGGCGGTCTGCCATCTGGTCCACCTGGGGTCCCGGACCCGGGTGCTTCAGAAACTGCTCTCGCGTCAGGAACTCCCCTTCGAATAGGAACGCATGGGATCTGAAGACTTGGTGATGGCCGGGCGGCTCTCTCTCTCGGCCCTGCTGGGCGGCATCGTGGGATTCGAGCGGGAGATGCATCACCAGTCGGCCGGCCTTCGGACGCACATGATCGTGGGCATCGGGGCCTGCCTGGTGATGCTGGTGTCCCTTCACATGAACGACATGTCGCCGACCAAGGCCGACCCGGGACGCCTGGCGGCCCAGGTCGTCGCCGGCGTCGGCTTCCTCGGCGCGGGGGCCATCATGCGGTCCGGCCTCTCGATCCGGGGCCTGACGACCGCCGCCTGCCTGTGGACGGTCGCGGGGATGGGCCTGGCGGTAGGCTGCGGATTCTGGAAGGCCGCGGTCATGGCGACCTTTCTCGTCCTGGTCGCGACCTACGTCTTCCAGAAGCTGGAGACGCGGCTGTCGAGGGGGCGCTACTTGCGGCGCTTCGTCGTCCACGCTCGGGAGTCGGCGGGTCTGGTCGGAGCCCTGGAAGCGGTGCTCCACCGGGCGGGCAGCGAGGTGCGGGAGGTCGACATCCAGCGGAGTGTGGTCGACAAGACGATGCAGGTGGCGATCACGGCCAGCTGCCCGGAGAACCACGACGTGGATCAATTGAGCCTGGCCTTCAGTGCGCTGCCGGACGTGGAACGGGTGGAGATCGAATAATCCCGGGGCGACCCGAAGCAACGCGGGGGAAGAGGATGGACCTGAACCGAGTGGCGGCCGTGATCCTGGCGGGCGGCAAGGGCCAGAGGCTGGAGCCGCTGACGCGCGACCGCGCGAAGCCCGCCGTGCCGTTCGGCGGCATTTACCGGATCATCGACTTCGCGCTCTCCAATTGCGTGAATGCGGGGCTGAAGAAGATCTCCGTCCTCGTCCAGTACCGCTCGCGGTCGCTGAACCGTCACATCCGCGACGGCTGGCAGATCATGTTCAATCCCGCGGTGGGCGAATACCTGGAGACGCTCCCGCCCCAGTATCACGCGGGTGATTCATACCTCGGCACGGCCGACGCCGTGTATCAGAACCTCTTCGCCGTCAAAGAGGACGAGCCCGAAGCCATCCTCATCCTCGCGGGCGACCATATCTACAAGATGGACTACCGGCATCTCCTCAAGTGGCACCTTGAGAAGGGCGCCGACGCGACCGTCGCCGCGGTCGAGGTCCGCCGCTCGGAGGCCGCCGGCCAGTTCGGCGTCCTGCAGGTGGACGAGCAGAGCCGCATCATCGGCTTCGAGGAGAAACCGAAGGATCCCAAGCCGCTGCCGTCGAACCCCGAGCTCTGCCTGGGCTCGATGGGCATCTACGTGTTCAAGCCCTCGGTGCTCTACAAGCTGCTGGAGGACGATGCGCGTGACCCGAAGAGCTCGCACGACTTCGGCAAGAACATCATCCCCAAGATGGTGGGGAGCCACCCGATCTTCGCCTTCAGCTTCATTGACGAGAACAAGAAGGAGGCGAAGTACTGGCGCGACGTCGGAACCATCGAAGCCTACTATGCGGCGAACCTCGACCTCGTCCAGGTGACCCCCGAGCTGAACCTGTACGACAATGAATGGCTGATCCGGACGATGCCGATCACGGCGCCGCCGCCGAAGTTCGTCTTCGCCCAGGCCGAGCCCGGCCGCGTGGGCGTGGCGCTCGACTCCATGGTCTCGCCGGGCTGCATCGTCTCGGGCGGCCGCGTCGAGCGGTCGATCCTGTCCCCCTTCTGCCGCATCAACAGCTACTCCCTGGTGACCGACTCGATCCTCTTCGAGAATGTCAGCGTGGGGCGGCATTCGAAGCTCCACCGAACGATCGTCGACAAGGACGTCGTCATCCCCGAGGGGATGCAGATCGGCTATTTCCCCGAGGAAGACAAGAAGCGCTTCACGGTGACGGAAACCGGCATCGTGGTCATCTCGAAGCGAACGGTCCTGTAGACTTCCCCCTCCCGGCCGAGGAAGGGGGGCCGCCGTTACTTTCCGGCCCTCCCGGACCACCCACCAGGGATCGGTTCACGGGGAGGCCGGACGATGGGGATCACGGTCGTCATGCTCGCGGGCATCGTCGGGACGGGGATTCTCGTGCGGCGGCTCCGCCGCCTCCGGGCGGGGAACGGGGCTGCTCCGGCCCCCCAGATCTGCTTCGACCTCCGGTTCCTCCGTCCGCCCAGGCCGATTCCCACGTGGCGCCGGAAGAACGGCCGCCGCTGGGTCCAGTCCTGAGCCGCCCCGCGGCGGACGATCGGCGCCGATCCTCCCCGAATGCATGTTGCTTGATGCAAGATGCCGGATTTCCGTATAACGGCTCCACGTTTCACCTAGGGAGCAGCGAATGCCCGACTTCGACGTCATCGTGATCGGCAGCGGACCCGGCGGCTATTCCGCCGCGATCCGCGCCGCGCAGCTCGGACTCAAGACGGCCTGCGTGGAGAAGGGTCCCAAGGCCGAATGGGGCGGCACCTGCCTCCACTGGGGCTGCATTCCCACGAAGGTGCTGCTGCACGACGCCTACCTCTTCGAGCAGATCAAGCACGCCGACAAGTACGGCATCGAGGTTCAGAACCCGACCGTCAATCTCGAAAAGGTGATGGCCCATAAGGACCTGGTCGTGAAGCGCGGCTTCATGGGCGTCGATGGCCTGCTCCGAAAGTACAAGGTCACCCAGATCCTCGGCTTCGGCAAGGTCGTCAAGCCGGGCGTGGTGGAGGTCGAGGGTAAGCAGTACTCGACCAAGTTCACCCTCCTGGCCACGGGCTCCTCGGTGAAGTGGTTCCCCGGGATGGAGCCGGACGGGAAGGGCATCCTCACCAGCAACGAGGCCTTGATTCTGAAGAAGGTGCCTCAGTCGATGGTCGTCATCGGGGCCGGCGCCGTCGGCTTGGAGTTCGCCTCCGTCTACCACCGCTTCGGGGCGCAGATGACGGTGGTCGAGGCGATGCCCCAGATCCTGCCGATCGAGGACGAGGAGATCGCCGCCGAGACACAGAAGATTCTCACCAAGCGCGGGATGAAGTTCTATACGGGCTCGAAGGTGGAGTCGATCAAGCCCGCGGCCGGAGGCTATGAGACGACGGTCACGAAGGACGGCAAGTCCGAGAAGATCGCAAGCGAGCTGGTCCTCGTCGCCGTCGGCCGAAAGCCGAATACCGAGAAGATCGGCCTTGAGAACACGAAGGTCCAGGTGGACCGCGGGTACGTCAAGGTCGACAGCTTCATGCGGACCGACGAGCCGGGCATCTACGCGATCGGCGACATCATCCCCACGCCGCAATTGGCGCACGTCGCGACCGCCGAGGGACTGGTGGCGGTGGAGCACATGGCGGGCAAGCCGGTGAAGCCGATCAACTACGACCGCATCCCGGGGGTGACCTACTGCGATCCGCAAGTCGCGTCGGTGGGCCTGACGGAGAAGAAGGCGAAAGAGCGGGGCTACAAGGTCAAGATCGGGAAGTTCCCGTTCCTCGCGGTCGGCAAGGCATCGGTCGACGACGAGCGCGAAGGCTTCGTCAAGATTGTGGGCGACTCCAAGTACGACGAGATCCTGGGCGTCCATATCGTCCATGCCCATGCCGGCGAAATGATCTCCGAAGGCGTGGCCCTCCTGAACGGCGAGATGACGGTCGAGGATCTGATGCACTCGATCCACCCGCATCCGACGCTGTCCGAGGGGATCATGGAAGCCTCGCATGCGTATTACGGTCACACGATCAATCTCTGACGGTCATACTCCAGTGACGCAGGAGCGACCGCGATGAGAAAGTGCCCGTTTTGCCTCGCCGAGATCCCGCTGGATGCGAAGGTCTGCACGGCGTGCCAGTCGACGGTCGTCAAGAAGTGCAGCGCCTGCAACGCCGAGATCCTGGCGACCGCGAAACGCTGCCGCTATTGCGCGGCCGACCTGGAGGGGGCCCCGCCTCCGGTGTCGCGGCTCGCCGACGCTCCCTGCGGAGAACGCCGCGACATCCTCCTGACCCTGCTGCTGGTCTTCCTCACCTGCGGATTCTGGAGCCTGATCGTCCAGTACAAGATGGGGTGCGAGATCAACCGGCACCTCGGGAGGGAGCGGCTCAATCCGGGCATGGATCTGGCGCTCGTCTTCCTGACCTGCGGGTTGTGGATGTTCTTCATCATGGTCAAGTACCCCCAGGCGATGCAGGAGATGATCGCCGGGGAGGGGGAGCGGGTCTCCGATCTGGTCCTTCCCTCGATCCTGCTGACGTTCCTGGGGCTGCATCTCGTCGCGCTCCTCATCCTCCAGGACGAGCTCAACAAACACTGGACCCTCCACGCCCTCCCCAGGTCGTAAGCCATGGTCGACTGTCGTTGGTGGGACGCGGGGCGCCTGTCGTACGCCGACGGCCTGGCCCTCCAGAAGGAAACGGTCCGTCGCCGCGTCGCCCGGGAAATACCGGACACGCTGATTCTCGTGGAGCATCCGCCGGTCATCACCATGGGCAAGATGTCCAAGCCCGAGCACGTCCTGGCCGAGCGCGCGGGCGTCGAGGTCGTCCGGAGCCCCCGCGGGGGCGACGTCACCTATCACGGGCCCGGACAGATCGTCGGGTACGCGATGGTCGACCTGACCGCAAGCCATCTCGATCTGAAGAAGTACCTGGAAACGCTGGAGGAGGTCATGATCCGCGCGGTCGCGGCCTACGGGATCGAGGCCGGCCGGCAGGCGGGCATGACGGGGGCCTGGGTGGGGGAGCGGAAGATCGGGGCGATCGGGGTCCGGGTCGAGAAATGGGTCACCTCCCACGGCTTTGCGCTGAACGCGAACACGGATCTGAGCGGCTTCGACCTGATCATTCCTTGCGGGCTCCGGGGCAAGGGGGTAACATCCATCGCGCGGGAAATCGGCCGCGATGTCGATCTCGACGAGCTGCGCCGCACGGTGGCGGCGACCTTCGGGGACGCGTTCGGTCGCCGCATGATTCATGAAGGCGAACCCCGCCACTGACGCCCCGCCCCGCGCTCTCCAGCTCGAGATGTACTACCATCTCCGGCTGACCCGGGCCCTCGACGAGCGCGCCCAGATCCTCTACCGCCAGGGCAAAGTCATCGGCGGGCTGTTTTCCAGTCTCGGCCAGGAGGCGATTTCGGTCGGTTCCGCGTTTGCCCTCGACAAAGGCGACTATGTCGGCCCGATGATCCGCAACTCGGGGACCGTCCTGGTCCGCGGGCATAGCGCCCGCGACGTGATGTCGAACTACCTGGCGAAGGCCACGTCGCCGACGGGAGGGAAGGACAACTCGCAGCACTTCGGGGACATTGCGCGCACGGGTGTCGTCTCCTGCATCTCGATGCTGGGCACGCTCGTCCCGGTCATGGCGGGCATGGCCCTGGGCGCGCGGATGAAGGGGGAAAAGCGGGTCGCGATGACCTATGTCGGCGACGGCGCGGCCTCCACCGGGGACTTCTATGAGGGGCTGGTCTTCGCCTCGGTCCAGAAGCTCCCCTTGGTCGTCATCATCGAGAACAACCAGTACGCCTATTCGACTCCGACGTCGAAACAGTCGCTGCTGAAGAACCTGGCCGACAAATCCAAGGCCTTCGGAATCCCCGGCTACGTGGGCGATGGCAACGACGTGCTGGAGGTGTACGCGATCACGAAGAAATGCGTCGACGACGCCCGCGAGGGGCGGGGTCCCCAGCTGATCGAATTCAAGACGCTGAGGATGCGCGGGCACGCGGTGCACGACGACGCGTCCTACGTCCCGCCCGAGCTCTTCGAGGAATGGAAGAAGAAGGATCCGATCGCGCGCTTCGAAAGAAAACTGAAGCTGAGCGGCGGGGAGAAGGAGGAGATCGGCGCCCGGCTGAAGGCGACGGTGGACGACGCCGTCGAGTTTGCCGAGACCTCCCCCGCGCCGCCGGGCGAAAACGCGTATAAGGGCGTGTTCGAAGACGACCGCATCGTCCAGTTCACTCCCTGGTGGAAGAGAGATGCCTGAATTAACCTTTCTGCAGGCGATCTCCCGGGGGATCTGGGAGGAGATGGAAGCGGATCCGACCGTGTTCCTCATGGGAGAGGATATCGGCCGTTACGGAGGAGCGTTCAAGGTCACCGAAGGCTTTCTCGATCGGTTTGGCCCCGGACGGGTCATCGAGACCCCGCTCGCCGAGGAGGGCTTCGTCGGCGCGGCCATCGGCGCCGCTTATGTGGGGATGCGCCCGGTCGTCGAATTCCAGTTCATCGACTTCATCGCCTGCGCCTTCGACCAGATCGTCAACTTCGCCTGCACCAGCCGATACCGCTGGGGGCAGGGCGTGCCTCTGACGATCCGCGGGCCCTGGGGCGGGGCGACGAAAGCCGGCCCCTTCCACTCGAGGAACGTCGAGATGTGGTTCGCCCACTCTCCCGGGATCAAGGTCGTCGCGCCGTCGACGCCGGCCGACGCGAAGGGCTTGATCAAGGCCTGTATCCGCGACAACGACCCGTGCCTCTTCCTCGAACACAAATCCCTCTACCGGCGCCTCAAGGAGGACGTGCCCGATCAGTCGCCGCCGATCCCCATCGGCAAGGCCCGGATCGTCCGAGAGGGCGGCGATCTGACGATCGTCACGTACGGCCTGATGGTCCACCGCTGCCTGGAGGCGCTGGCGGAACTCCAGGGACTCTCGGTGGAGCTCATCGATCTGAGGACGATCTACCCCCTCGACCGCGCCGCCGTCGTGGACAGCGTCAAGAAGACCAGCAAGATCATGGTGGTGCACGAGGATACCCGGACCGGCGGCATCGCCGGCGAGATCGCGGCGATCGTCAACGAGGAGGCGTTCGAATACCTGGACGGACCGGTGGTCCGGGTCACCGCCCCCGACACCCCGGTCCCGTCGGCGCCGTCGATGGAGGAGGTCTTCCTGCCCTCGGTGAAGGACATCTCGGAGGCCGCCCGCCGGCTGGCGGCATACTAAGGTTGATGGAATTCGGGTCCCGTTGTATCATGCCAACGTCCAGTTCCTGAGGAATCTGAGCGATGCCCACCAATATCGTGATGCCCCAGATGGGCGAGTCCATCTTCGAGGGCACGATCACCAAGTGGCTGAAGAAGGAAGGCGAGCCCGTCAAGCGCGACGAGCCGCTCTTCGAAATCTCCACCGATAAGATCGACACCGAGATCCAGTCCTCCGTCGGCGGGGTTCTCAAGAAGATCCTGATGCCGGAAGGGTCCAAGGTCCCGATCAACACCGTCGTCGCCATCATCGAGGAAGCCGGCGCCGCGGCGGCTCCGGCCCCGGCCCCGGCCGCGACCCGAACGGCGGCGCCCCCGACTCCCGCGGCGGCCCCCGCGGCCGCGCTCGTTCCGGCATCGACCGTCGGCGGGGGGGACGGCGGCCGCGTCTTCGCGTCTCCCCTGGTCCGCCGCATCGCCCGGCAGGAGAACGTCAACCTGAACCAGCTGGAAGGCTCCGGCTGGAAAGGCCGCATCACCAAGAAGGACATCGAGGATCACCTCGGCCGCGGCGGGCCGGCTCCCGCCGTCCGGCAGCCCGCGCCGATGACGTCCCCGGACCCACGACCCGCGGTGCCTCCCCCCGTGGCCCCTCCGGCTCCGGCCCCCGCCCCGCGCCCGGCGGCCGCGGCCGGCCGCACCCAGGTCGTGCCGATGACCAATATGCGGGCGAAGATCGCCGAGCATATGGTCAAGTCGAAGGCCACCTCGGCCCATGTGACCACCTGCCACCAGGTCGACGTCACCAAGATCGCGGAGCTCCGCGAGCGCGAGAAGGCGGATTACGAGACCGTCTACGGGACGAAGTTGACGCTGACGCACTTTTTCGCGGGCGCGGTCGTCCAGGTGCTCAAGGAATTTCCTCTTCTCAATGCCTCGGTCGACGGGACGAACGTCGTCTATCACAACTACATCAACCTCGGGATGGCCGTCGCCGTGCCCGAGGGGCTGATCGTCCCCGTCATCAAGAACTGCGAGGAGAAGAGCTTCCTCGGCATGGTCCGCGGGATCAACGACGTCGCCGAACGCGCCCGGACCAAGAAGCTCGCCATCGATGACATCCAGGGCGGGACGTTCACGGTCACGAACCCCGGCCCGTACGGCGCCGCGATGTTCACCCCGATCATCAACCAGCCCCAAGTGGCCATCCTGGGCATCGGATCGGTCGAGAAGCGGCCCGTCGTCGTCAACGACGCGATCGCGATCCGGAGCATGTGCTACCTGTGCCTGTCGTTCGATCACCGCATCGTCGACGGCATCGATGCCGAGAAATTTATGGCCCGGCTGAGGGAAGTCATCCAGACGTGGACCATACCCATCCGGTAGTCCTGCGGAAGCCCGCCTGGCTGAAGGTCCGGCTTCCGACCGGGGAAGGCTACGCGACGACGCTGCGCGTGGCGCGGGAGCGCAATTTGCACACCGTCTGCGAGGACGCGATGTGCCCCAACATCGCCGAATGCTGGGGCCGCAAGACGGCGACGTTCATGATCCTGGGCGACCTCTGCACCCGGTCGTGCGGCTTCTGCGCCGTCAAGACCGGCCGCCCGACGGAGCTCGACCGCGACGAGCCCCGGCGAACGGCACTGGCGGTCAAGGAGCTGGCGATCAAGCATGCGGTCATCACGAGTGTCAACCGCGACGAACTGGAAGACGGCGGCGCGGCCATCTTCGCCGAGACGGTGCGCCAGATCCGCGTCGAGTCGCCCGCGACCCGCGTCGAGCTCCTGACGCCGGACTTCCTGGGAAAGCGGCCCGCGCTGGAGACGGTGTGGGCGTCCCGGCCGGACGTGTTCGGCCATAACATCGAGTGCGTCGCCCGGCTGCAGAGGCAGGTGCGCAGCGCGGCCAATTATGAGCGGTCGCTGATGGTGCTCGAGGAGACCCGAAAGCAGGGCTTGCTCGCGAAGACGGGCCTGCAGGTCGGCCACGGGGAGTCCTGGGACGAGATTCTTTCGGTGATGGACGACCTGGGCCGGATCGGCCTCGACATCCTGACGATCGGCCAGTATCTGCAGCCCACGCGGGAGCACCTGACGGTGAAGCGGTTCTATACCCCGGACGAATTCCTCCTGCTGCGGGACCAAGCGAGGAAGCGGGGCATCCGTTACGTGCAGTCCGGCCCGCTGGTGCGCAGCTCGTATCGCGCCGAGGAACCGTTTGAAAACGCATTGTAAAGGCCCGGCAATTGCTTGACAGCTCCGGACCGAGCTGCTAGAAAACTCATCCCGATATGACCTACATTCCGCGCGAACTCTTCCTGACGAAGGGCGTCGGCCGGCACAAGGAACGCCTCGCCAGCTTCGAGGAAGCCCTTCGCGATGCGAAGATCGCACGGTTCAACCTGACTCACGTCTCGAGCATTTATCCGCCCCAGTGCAAGGTCGTCCCCGTCAACAAGGGACTGATGAGGCTCAAGAGCGGCCAGGTGATCGCCGTGGTCATCGCCCGGAACGAGACCAACGAGAACCGGCGCCTGGTAGCCACCTCGATCGGCGTCGCGATCCCCTCCGACAAGAACCAGTACGGTTACCTGTCCGAGCACCACAGCTACGGCGAGACCGAGGAAGTGGCCGGCGAGTACGCCGAGGATTTGGCCGCCTCCATGCTCGCGACCACGCTGGGCCTGGATTACGAGACCAGCGCCTCGTGGGACCAGCGCGAGGAACAGTGGAAGATCTCGGGCAAGATCGTCCGGACCCTGAACTGCACGCAGTCCGCCCAGGGCATCGGGGGTCTGTGGACCACCGTGATCTCGGCGGCGGTCCTCATCCCCTAGGAAGGACTTGCTCCGTCCGGCGAGGCGTCCCCGACCGCGGCCCAAGGAGTCCCCCCAACCCTATTGCTTTCCCCGGTCATTCCATGGACAATAGCGCCCCCTGTATGCCCCTGCGACCGCCCGCCGTTGCCGGTACGTTCTACCCCGGCCAAGCGGAGACGCTCCGCCGGGAGCTGGACGGCCTGATCCCCGCCGCGGCAACGAAGAGTAAAGCCCTGGCGGTGGTCGTGCCCCACGCGGGGTATGTCTATTCGGGAAGGGTGGCTGGAGCCGTGTTCGCGCGCGTCGAGGTCCCTCGGGATGTGGTTCTCCTGTGCTTCAATCACCGAGGCCTCGGTCCCGGCTTCGGGATCTGGCCCGACGGCGCCTGGCGGACGCCCCTGGGGGATGCGCCCGTGAACGCCGAGCTGGCGCGACGCATCCGGGCCGCCTATCCGGGGGCCGCCGAGGATGAGTCGGGGTTCCTGGACGAGCATTCCGGGGAAGTGCAGGTGCCGTTCCTCCAGCGGGTCCGCCCCGACCTCCGCCTCGTTCCGGTCGCGCTTAGCGTCGGCCTGGGCTCGGCCTCCGCGCTCCGCGACTTCGGCCGGACGCTGGCGACGGTCGACGGCGACTTCCTGGTCGTCGCCTCGACGGACCTCAATCATTACGAGGATCAGGAAACCACGCTGGCGAAGGATCAGGCCGTGATCGCGGCGATCGAGGGGCTCGACGCCAGGGGACTCGAATCGGCGATCCGGACTCACGACGTATCGATGTGCGGCTTCGCGCCGACGATCGCGGCGATCGCCTACGCGAAGGCCAAAGGAGCCGCCGCGGCGACGACCGTGCTGCACGCCACGAGCGGGGACGTGTCTGGGGACTACGACCGGGTGGTCGGCTATGCGGGGATGATCATTCCATGTGGAAACTGAAGCGGACCCACACCTGCGGCGAATTGCGGGCGGCCGACGTCGGCAAGGTCGTGGTCCTCAACGGCTGGGTCGACGTGCGGCGCGACTTCGGCAACCTGATCTTCGTCGATCTGAGAGACCGCTATGGCAAGACGCAGGTCCTCTTCAGTCCCGACCGACACCAGGCCGTGCACGACCAGGCGGCAAAATTGAGGAATGAGACCGTCATCGCGGTGAAGGGCAAGGTCTGCCAGCGGGACGCGGACACCGTCAACAAGAAGATCTCGACCGGCGAGATCGAGATCGAGGTCGCGGAACTCGAGATTCTGAACGAGGCGAAGACGCCGCCCTTCGAGGTGAGCGACCGCGTGACGGTGGCGGAGGAGCAGCGCCTGCAGTACCGCTACATCGATCTGCGCCGGCCCTCGATGCAGCGGAACATCATCACGCGGCACAAGATCGTCCAGGTGATCCGCGAATACATGGACCAGAAGGGCTTCGTCGACATCGAGACGCCCTATATGGTGAAATTCACCCCGGGCGGGGCGCGCAACTTCGTCTGCCCGAGCCGCCTCTATCCGGGCAAATTCTTTGCGCTGGCCGAGTCGCCCCAGATCTTCAAGCAGCTGTTCATGGTCAGCGGCCTCGACAAGTACTACCAGATCGCCCGCTGCTTCCGCGACGAGGACCTGCGCGCGGACCGGCAGCTGGAATTCACCCAGCTGGACGTCGAGATGTCGTTCGTCCAGCGCGAGGACGTCATGGAGGCCCTCGAAGGGGCCGTCGCGGCGGTCTGGAAACGGGTCGCGGGGATCGACCTGCAGGTCCCGTTCCCGCGGATGACCTATGACGAGTCCGAGCTGTACTACGGGACGGACAAGCCCGACCTCCGGTTCGGGCTCAAGATCTTCGACGTCTCGGGGGCCGTGAAGAACTCCGAGTTCAAGGTCTTCTCCGAGGCCGTGGCGAAGGGCGGCGTGGTGCGCGGCCTCTGTGCGCCCGGCGGCGGATCCTTCTCGCGGAAGGAGATCGAGGGGCTCGAGACCTACTGCAAGGGCGTCGGCGCCAAGGGGCTGGTGTCGCTCAAGGTGGACGAGCACGGCAAGCCCGCCGGCCCGTCGGCGAAGTTTTTCACCGACCAGCACGTCGCGGCGGTGATGTCGGCGTCCCAGGCCAAACCCAACGATCTCCTGCTCTTCGTCGCGGACCAGGAGGACCGGGCGGCCTCGGTGCTGGGCGGTCTGCGCCTCGTGCTGCGCGACAAGATGAAGCTCGTCAAGGAGGGGACCTTCCACTTCTGCTGGGTGCTCGACTTCCCGATGTTCGAAGTCAGCGAGGAGGGGAAGGTCGGCGCGAAGCACCATCCGTTCACGTCGCCGAAGGACGAATTCCTCGACACGCTCGAGAAGGAGCCGATGAAGGTCCGCGCCAAAGCGTATGACCTGGTCCTGAACGGGGTCGAGCTGGGCGGAGGATCGATCCGCATCCACCAGCGGGCCCTGCAGCAGCGCATCTTCAAACTGCTGGGACTGTCGGAGGACTACGCCCGCGACCGCTTCGGGTTCCTCCTGGACGCGTTCGAGTACGGGGCGCCGCCGCACGGCGGGATCGCGCTGGGCATCGACCGCTTGGCGATGCTGATCCTCGGCCTGGACAACATTCGCGACGTCATCACGTTCCCGAAGATGCAGTCGACGGTGGACCCCATGACCGGCTCTCCCGGGACCATCACCGAGAAGATGCTCAAGGAGCTCCACATCAGAGTCGTGGAGTGAGGGCGGGCGGCGGAGGACGGATGGGCGAGCGGACGTCGGGCTACAGCTTCGCCGCCTGAAGGATTTCCTCTCCGAAGTTCTCCGCGCGCCAGCGCCGGATGTCGGGGATGGCGGCCAGGGACGCCAGGTCCTCGGGACGCTCGATCGAGATCCGTTCGATCAATCTCTGGGGCAGCAAGACCCCCGGCTCCAGGCCCGCCTTCTTCGCCGCATCCACGCGCCAGGCCTTGATGCGGTCCACCCGCCGGGAATAGCCGGCCACCGGTTTGGGGCGATGGTTCGAGGTGCGCATGGGGAGTTGGTCGTCCGGTACCGACTCGCCGCGCCGGATCGCGGCGAGCACGTCGGGGGCATACCGGCCTTTCAGGGCCCCGGACAGGCCTCGAGTCTGGCCCAGAGCCCGCGCATCCTTCGGCTTGCTGACCGCCAGCGACACGAGCGGCTCGTCCCCCACGATCTTGAACAGCGGAATGTCGGCGTTGCGCGCCCATTCATCCCGGAGGGAGAACAGCTCGCGGAGGACGGCCAAGGAGTGCCCGTCCAGATCCCACGCCCCCTTGGCCTTGAGGAAGTCCGCCGGCTCGCGAAGGGGGGCGGGGGCGAGGCGCGCCAGCGCTTCGCCCTCCTCGCGGGCCCAGGACTCCCGGCCGCGCTTCTGGAGCTCGGGAAGGAGGCGATCCCGGAGCCCGATCAGGTGGCGCACGTCCTCGGCCGCGTAGACCGCCTGCGCTTCCGAAAACGGCCGGCGCGACCAGTCGCAGCGCTGCAGGCTCTTCGACAGCTTGACTCCGAATTCGGTCTCGAGGACGGCCTGCAACCCGAGCTCCAAGCGGCCGGCGAAGCGGGCGGCGACTTGGGTGTCAAAGAGGGACGCGAACTCGAACTTGAAGTCGCGCTTCAGGAGCATGATGTCGTTGTCGGCGCCGTGCAGGAGTTTTTCAACGGTCGGGTCCGCCATGATCGCCGACAGGGGGGAGAGGTCGCGGAAGGCCAGGGGGTCGATCAGCGCGGCGCGGCCGCGGTCATCCGCGATCTGGAGCAGGCACACCTTCTCGAAGTAATGGAAGAAGGAATCCGATTCGGTGTCGAGGGCGAGGGCGGTCACGCCATCGAGCGAGCGGACATACTCGCTCAACTCCCCGGTCGATCGGATCCAGGCATACGGAGTACTGATGGGGAGTCAGGATAGGCCGTTCCGCCGTGCACTGTCAAGGACTCGCGGGATCTTTCGAACGGCCGGCGGCCGGGCGGCAGCCACGGAAGGGAGGAATCCCGGACGGTCCTGTCCTCAGGTGCGCAGCTGGGCGAGCTTCTTGACCAGGTCCTCGAAGGACAGTCCGCCCGCCAGTTCCTCGGCGAACTGTCCCAGCGGCACGAGCACGCTTCGGGCCCGGGGCGGGGGGGCGTCCTTGACGGTGACGACGAGCTTGAGGCCTCCGTCATCGACGCAGATGATGCGGATCAGGCCGCGGCCGGCGACCTGGGCGGCCGCCTCGTAGACCTTTTTCTGGGTATCGGAGAGATCCTTGTGCGTCTTGCGGGGAAGATCGGCCGGAACCTCGGCCATGCCGGGCTGATCCGGTAGCCCGCTCGAGGAACGCAGGCTCGTGTAGGCGAGGGAGATCGGGGCGGGCTCGGCTTCGACGACGCGGACGACGATTCCGCAGGACCCGTCCATCGCGGTGACTTTGGTGAGCCCGTAGCCGCCGATCTCGTCCTGGGTGAATTCGATGCCTTCCGCCTGGCCTGGGTTGGTCACGAGCACGGCGCACAGTTCGCGCTCGCCGAACTTCTCGACGTGCGACTTGCACCCGTCGGCGACCTTGCGGACGTTGTCCTTGAACGAGGGGCCGGGTTCGGCGCCCTTCACGAGAATGCGCGCAATATCGGGCTTTTGGATGACGGAAGCGACGAGGCCTCCGTCCTTGAATACGCCTTTCAGCACCGTCTCATCGCCCACTTCCCACCCCCTTCACGTGCATGCGGCAGAATACTATCATACTTCGATGCGATTCACGCGCATCTTCGTGTTCCTGATGGCGGGATGCGCGTCGGCCCCCGGCCCGGCCGCCCTCCGGCCGCCGCGGGATTTCCGCGGCATCATCCACTGTCATTCGAAGTTTTCCCACGATTCTCAGGGCACCTACGAGGAGATTCTGGCGGCGGCGAAGGCGGCGAGGATCGATTTCGTCTGCATGACGGACCATCCGCCGAAGGACGACAAGGCGGCCCCGCTCCGGGACGGGTGGAAGGGCGTTCACGACGGCGTCCTGTTCATCCAGGGCGCCGAATACAGCGACCAGATCCTGGGTCTGGGTCTCGAGCATCCCATCTCGGGGAAGGACCGTCGCGAAACGATCCAGGCCATCCACGAGCAGGGCGGCCTGGCGATCGCGTGCCATCCGGAGGAAATCGACGACTGGGATGCCTACGGCGAAGCGGACGGGATGGAGATCTACAATGTCCACGCGACGCTCAAGCGGAAGTCGAAAGACCGGGCGTGGATGCTCCAGGTCGCGAAGGAGATCAAGGAGGATCCCGAGCACTCGTTCAAATTGCTGCAGGACCTGGATCCCTCGATTCTCAGGAAATGGGATGAGATCAATCGGAAGCGTCCGTTCACGGGCATCGCCGGCAACGACGCCCACCAGAACGTGAGCTTTTTCGGCCTTCAGCTGGACCCCTACCCGCGCGCGTTCAAGTTCGTCACCACGCACGTCTTCGCGGACCGCCTGACGCAGGAGGCGATCCTGGGCGGGATCAAAGCGGGCCGCTGTTATGTCCGCTTCTCGGAGGAACAGGCCAGACTGGAGCCGGGTCCGGGGCTGGATTGGATCGGCCGGGAGGCGGCGTGCGGGACCCGGTTCGCCCGGCCCGTCCTGAGCCCCGCCGAAGGTCTCGGCCCCCTGAAGTCCCGCTGGGTTCACGACGGCCGGGAGCTTCGTCCTGAGGAGGCGTTCCTTCGGACGGGAATCGGCGAGGGGACGTCCGACGACAAGGCCTGGGCCGTGCGGGAGCCCGGCTCCTACCGCTTTGAGGCCCTCTGGGAGTCCGGTGCCCCGGTCCTTCTGACCAACCCGGTGCGGTTCGTCGCAAAAGCCCCCTGACGGGGGGGCGTCCCCCGGCCCGGTGCCGGGCAGCCGGGTCGCCGGGAGGTGTCCGGTTCCCCAAGGTCCCCGTCGTCCCTCCCCCATAATCCCCGTCTTGACTCCTCCAACCCGATGCAGTAGATTCCCCTCCCTTATGGCGGTGAAAGTCACCCTCCCGGACGGCTCGGTCAAGGAATACCCGGACGGCACCAACGCCCTCCAGGTCGCCGAATCGATCTCCAAAGGCCTGGCCAAGGTGGTCGTCGCGGCCAAGGTCAACGGGGAGATCATGGACTTCCATCGGCCGCTTCCCGCGGAGTGCAGCGTCCTGCTGATCAAGGAGGACAGCCCCGAAGGCCTCGAGGTCATCCGCCATTCCGCCGCCCACATCATGGCGGGCGCGGTCAAGCGGCTCTACGGCGACGGGGTCCGGTTCGGGTACGGGCCGCCCGTCGAGGACGGGTTCTACTACGACATGGAGTTCCCGGCCGGGGTGAAGATCTCCGAGGACGACCTCTCCAGGATCGAGGCCGAGTGCCGAACGATCATCGAGTCGAACTTTCCCTTCGAGCGCCAGGACCTGCCCAAGGATCAGGTGATCGAGCTGATGAAGAAGACCGGGCAGGGGTACAAGGTCCAGACGATCACCGAAAACATCAAGGATCCGACCGCTTCGATCTATACCGACGGCGACTTCACCGACCTGTGCGAAGGCCCGCATGTTCCGTCGACGGGGCGCGTGAAGGCCATCAAGCTGACGAAGGTCACGGGCGCCTACTGGAAGGGCGATCAGAAGAACGCCATGCTCACCCGTCTGTACGGAACGGCGTGGGCGTCCCAGAAGGCGCTCGACGAGTATGTCAAGCGGATGGAGGAAGCGAAGAAGCGCGACCACCGAAAACTGGGCCAGGATCTGGAACTGTTCATGTTCCACGAATGGTCGCCGGGCGCGGTCTTCTTCCTGCCCAAGGGCGCGGTGGTCTACAACGAGCTCCAGGCCTTCATTCGCGAGGAGTACCGGAAGCGGGGGTTCCAGGAGGTCGTCACGCCCCAGCTCTACAACAAGGGGCTGTGGCAGCTGTCGGGCCACTGGGACCACTACCAGGAGAACATGTTCATCCTCGACATCGACGAGGACAAGTTTTCGCTGAAACCGATGAACTGCCCGAGCCACGTGCTCATGTTCAAGCACCGGCGGCGCAGCTACCGCGAGCTGCCGATGCGCATCGCCGACTTCTGCCCCCTGCACCGCAACGAAGTGAAGGGCGTGCTGGCGGGGATGACCCGCGTCCGGAAGTTCGAGCAGGACGACGCCCACATCTTCTGCACCGAGGAACAGATCGGGGCGGAGATGGCGGGGCAGATCGATTTCGTGAAGCACGTGTACACGAATACGTTCCGGATGCCCTTCGTCGCGAAGCTGTCGACCCGTCCGGAGAAGTTCCTGGGGAAGGTGGAGACCTGGAACGCGGCGGAGGCCTCGCTCGAGAAGGCGCTGAAGGACAACGGCGTCGAGTACAAGATCAACGCGGGCGACGGCGCGTTCTACGGGCCCAAGATCGATTTCGACATCAAGGACGCCATCGGCCGGAACTGGCAGCTGGCGACGATCCAGCTCGACTTCCAGCTGCCGGTCCGGATGGGCTGCGAGTACGAGGGCCAGGACGGCCAGCGCCACCACCCCGTGATGATCCATCGCGCGATGCTGGGGAGCCTGGAGCGCTTCATCGGCATCCTGACGGAGCATTACGGCGGCGAGTTCCCGCTGTGGCTGGCGCCCGTGCAGGCGGCCGTGCTCGCCGTTTCGCCGGTCACGGACGAGATCGAGGCGTACGCGAAGAAGCTGCACCAGACGATGCTGGACGCCGGGTTGCGCTGCGAAATTGATTTGTCCGCCGACAACATATCCGCTAAGATCAAAGCCCGCGAACTCCAGAAGATTCCGTACATGGCCGTCGTCGGGGCCAAGGAGTCCGCGGCGGGCACCGTCGCCGTCCGGGAGCACAAGAAGGGCAACCGGGGCGTGGTGTCCGCGGAGGATTTTGTGTCTAACCTCAGGAGGGACGTTGCCGCCAAGAGTACCGTTTAGGCGCGAGCTGCCGATATCGCGCGACGAGCACCGGATCAATGACCGCATCCGCGTACCGCGGGTGAAAGTGGTGGACGAGAACGGGGTCATGCTGGGCGAGATGCCCACCCTGCAGGCGCTGCAGATCGCGCGCGAGCGGGGCTACGATCTCGTGGAAGTGGCCGCGGAGGCCCGCCCTCCGGTTTGCAAACTGCTCGACTACGGCAAGTACAAGTACGAGCAGAAGAAGAAGCAGAATAAGTCGAAGTCGAAGCAGCATGTCCAGCAGGTGAAGGAGGTGCGGCTGCGTCCGCTGACGGGCGAGCACGACCTGCTGACCAAGCTGAAAAAGGCGCAGGAAATGCTCCTGGAGGGCGATAAGGTCCTGATCACGATCTTCTTCCGCGGCCGCGAACAGGCGCACAAGGAGCACGGCCGCGCGATGATGGAGCGGATCAAGAAGGAGCTGGACGAGGTCGCCAAGATCGAACACGAGGTCTCGATGACCGGGCCGCGGATGCAGATGACGTTCCTGCCCAAGCCCGGCGCGAAGGCCCCGAAAGCCAAGGATGCACCGCCTCCTCCGGGAAGCGGGCCGTCGGGCAAACCGCCTGCGGCGCCGCCGCCCTCCGGGGGAGGGCCGGAGGGATCCCCGGTGCCGGCGGCGCCGGCACCGACGGCGCCGCCTGCGGCGGCCTCCGTGAACCAAGGAGAAGCGAAGAATGCCTAAGCAGAAGACGAACAAGGGCGCGAAGAAGCGATTCAAGGTCACCGCGACCGGGAAGGTGCTCTTTCGTCCCGCCGGGAAGCGGCACATCATGTCGGGCAAGAAGTCGAAGCGTCGCCGCCAGATGCGGCGTTGGCGTCAGTTCGAGGGCAAGCACGACGCCAAGGACATCCGGATCATGTTGCAGAAATAGGGAGCACCCATGCCTCGTCAGAAGAGCGGACCGTACCGTAAGCGGCGCATCAAGAAGATCCTGAAGCGCGCGAAGGGATTCCGCGCCGGAAGAAGCAAGCTGAACCGCGCCGGGCGCGAAGCCGTCATGCGCGCCGGAGCCTACGGGTACTTCGGCCGCAAGAACAAGAAGCGCGACTATCGCGGGATGTGGATCATCCGCATCAACGCCGCCTGCGACCTTCGCGGGATCCCGTATCACCGATTTATGAATGGGCTCCGCGTGGCCAAGGTCGAGCTGAACCGGAAGGCCCTGGCGGAGCTGGCGCTCTCGGAGCCGAAGGCCTTCGACGAGCTGGTCGAGACGGCCAAGAAGGCGCTGGCTGAGGCGCAGCCCGCCGCGCCGGCGAAGAAGTAAGAAGAACCCCAAACGGGAACTCCGAGGCCATAGGGAAGACCTATGGCCTCTTTTTTTAGATCATGAGTCTAGGCGAGAAAATCAACGAGGTCCGGGCCCACTTCGAGAAGGACGCGGCCACGCTCCCGATCGAGCAGCTGAAGAACCGCTACGTGGGGCGGGACGGCGCGCTCCGCGAGCTGTTCGGACTTCTCAAGGCCGTTCCCCCTGCGGAGAAGGGCGCCGCGGGCCAGGCCCTGAACGCCCTGAAAGGCGAGCTCGAGAGGCGCGTCGAGGAGCTCGCCAAGACGAAGGTCCGTGCGTCCTCGGCGGCCGCCGTCGACCTCTCCCTTCCCGGCCGGGCCCCCGAGCTGGGCCGACGCCATCCCATCTACAAGACTTGGGATGAGATCGGCCGCGTGTTCATGAAGCTCGGATTCGACGTCGTGACCGGCCCGGAAATCGAAACCGAGGAGAACAACTTCGAAGCCCTCAACATTCCGCTCGATCACCCGGCCCGGGACGGCTTCGACACCTTCTACATCGAGCCTCCCTATCTCGTGCGTTCTCATACCTCGCCGGTCCAGATCCGCACGATGAGGCAGCGCCGGCCGCCCATTCGCGTCATCGCTCCCGGCAAGGTGTTCCGCCCGGACAAGCCCGACGCCGGCCACTCGCCGATGTTCCACCAGATCGAGGGACTCATCGTCGGCCCGGGCATCACGTTCGCCCACCTGAAGGGCGTGCTCGATCTCTTCGCCAAGTCGATGTGGGGCGAGACGACGACGATCCGGTTCCGCCCCAGCTTCTTCCCGTTCACGGAGCCCAGCGCGGAGGTCGACGTCTCGTGCTTCATTTGCGGCGCCAAGGGCTGCCCCGTGTGCAAGGGCTCCGGCTGGGTCGAGATCCTCGGCAGCGGCATGGTGCATCCCAAGGTGCTCTCCGGCTGCGGCATCGACGCCGAGGCCAACACCGGGTTCGCCTTCGGCATGGGCGTCGAGCGGATCACGATGTTGAAGTACGGCATTCCGGACATCCGCCGCTTCTACGAGAACCATTTCGCCTTTCTAAGGCAATTCTGATGAAGGTCCCGATGTCGTGGCTGAAGGAGTACGTCGATCCTCCGGCGCTGCCGCAGGACCTGGCGAAGCTCCTGGTCATGGCCGGCGTCGGCGTCGAGTCGGTGGAAGGCGACGTCCTCGACCTGGAGATCACGGCGAACCGGGCGGACCTCCTGTCGATGCTCGGAGTGGCGCGGGAGACCGGCGTCAACCTCCGGCGGCCGGTCAAGGTCCCGGACCTCACGCTCGCCGAATCGGCCCAGGACGTGGCCCAGGCGATCTCGGTCGTCGTCGAGGCGAAGGAGCTCTGCCCCCGCTATACGGCGCGGGTCGTCACCGGCGTCAAGGTCGGGCCCTCCCCGACCTGGATGGTCCAGCGGCTCGACGCCGCGGGTATCCGGTCGGTCAACAATGTCGTCGACATCACGAACTACGTGCTTCTCGAGAGCGGGCAGCCGCTGCACGCCTTCGACGCGTCGCGTCTGCGCGGGAGGACCCTCGTCGTCCGCCGGGCGGGGCCCGAGGAGAAGATCCTCGCGATCGACGGAAAGGAGTACCGGCTCACGAAGGACACCCTCGTGATCGCCGACGACGAGCGTCCCGTGGCGATCGCGGGCGTCATGGGCGGCAAGGACAGCGAGATCACCAACGCCACCGTCGACGTCGTGATCGAGAGCGCCCAGTTCGACCCCGTGTCAGTCCGCCGCACGGGCCGGCGCCTCGCCCTTTCGAGCGATTCGTCGTACCGGTTCGAGCGGGGAGTCGATTTCGACACCGTCGACTGGGCGTCCCGGCGCGCCGTCTCCCTGATCCTTCAATGGGCCGGCGGAACGGTCTGGAGAGGCGTCCTGGACGTCAGCGCGCCGAGGCCCGCCCGCCCGGTCGCCAAGGTCCGTCCCGCGCGGATCGCGCAGGTCCTGGGCCTGAGCGTCCCGGCGCCTCGGGTGCGCGAGATCCTCGTCGGGCTGGGGGCCCAGGTGGCGGGCTCCGACGCCGAACTCGAGGTCACCGCGCCGGTGGGCCGCCGCGACCTGAAAATCGAAGTGGATTACATCGAGGAGGTCGCCCGCATCGAGGGCTACGACAAGATTCCCTGCGACACCGGCTTCGGGCTCCGGGTCGCCGTCGATACGGCCGAAGACCTGGTCCGCGAGTCGGTCCGGGCCACGCTGAGCGGGCTGGGCGCCTACGAGTGTCTGACGTGGAGCTTCGCGGAGGCCGCCACGCCCAATCGGGTCTCGTACTGGACCGACGGCCCGCCGCTGCCGCTGCGGGATCCTCAAGGAGCCGTCGACCGGACCCTGCGCGAGTCGCTGGCGCCGAGGCTGCTCGAGGTCCTCCAGACGAACGAGAGCTATCGGGAGGCGCTGAGGCCGGTCTATGAAATCGCCCATCTCTATCGCCGGGAGGGGAAGGGCTACGGCGAGAAGAACGTGATGGCGATCGCGGCCCCCGGAGATCCCCTGGGGGTGAAGGGGCTGGTCCAGACGGTGCTGGACACCCTCTCCATTCCGCTCGACCTGCAGCCGGCGACGCTCGGCTTCCTCGAGCACGGAAGCGCGGCGGAGATCCGGATCGGGGGAGCGCCGGCGGGCTATCTGGGCCAGGCCGGCCCGGCGCTCAGCGGGCTCCGCGTCCCCGCGAGCGTGGCCGAGATCGACTTCGACGCGATCGTCCGGGCGGCCAAGCTGACGCATCCCTACAAGGACTTCAACCGCCAGCCGCCGGTCGACCGGGATCTGGCCGTGGTCCTGGCCGACGCGGTAACCTGGAAGCAGGTGGAGACCGCGGTGCGAACGGCCGCGCCGCCCTGGCTCGAAGCCGTGCGCTTCCTGAACGAGTACAAGGGGAAGGGCATCGAACCCGGCCAGAAGAGCTGGGCCTTCTCGATGGTGTTCCGCGAGGCCGACCGGACCCTCACCGGGCCGGAGGTCGACGCCTCCGTCCAGACGATCCTGAAGGCCCTGGAACGCGATCTGAAGGCCCGTCTCCGCTAGACTCGTCCGTCCTGAGCGGCCCCGACCGAGACTACCCTAGAACTTGACATCCCCGAGAAGAGGGGGATACAATCGACGGCATCGTTTTTTGTCCCACTATCGTATGGATGAAAAGGTCCAGCTTGGCCAGATGCTCGAGGAATCGGGCCTTCTGAACCAGGAACAGCTGAAGATGGCCATGGACTTCCAAAAGTCCGTCGGCGGCAAGCTGGGGGCGATCATCGTCAAGCTGGGGTTCATTGAAGATCAGACGCTGACGAACTTCATCGCCCGGCAGCAGGGCATCCCGGTGGTGAACCTGGACGAACTGGTGGTGCCGGAAAACCTGTTCAAGCGGATTCCGAGGAAACTGATCGACAAGCATCACATGGTGCCGATTCGATTCCACGACGGCGTGCTCACGGTCGCGACCTCCGACCCGTACGACTATGAGGCCATCGAGGAGATCCAGCTGGCGATCGACCAGCGGGTCGAACTGGTGCTGGCGGCCCGGACCCAGATCACGCGGACGATCACCGAAATGGTGAACCGGCCGCCGACGCCCGCTCCGGTGAAGGAGAAGAGCAAGGACCAGCTGCTCAAGGAGCTGGACCACGGCGGGGACAAGATGTCGAAAGAGGCCCTGCACAATGCGCTGATTCCGCTCTTGATCGCGAAGGGCATCATCACCCACGACGAACTAGTCCACAAGGCCAAGGAACTCGAAGGGGCACGGGAGCGCTAGATGGGCGAGATCAAGCTGAACGAGCTGTCGAAGTCGCTGAGTTCCTCCCTCTCCGTGAGCGAGGAGCGCAGCTCCAGCTTCGTCAACTCGCTGGCGGGCTCCATCAAGGCGGGCCTCGGGTCGTCGAAAGAAGTCTCGCTGCCCGGCTTCGGAAGCCTCACGAAGGCCGGCGTCGCCGGCAAGCTCAATCTCGTGGGCGACGTGGCCGCGCGCCTGGGGGAGCCCAACGAGCAGAAGGTCCGGAGCATGCTCGACACCCTCTTCGAGGCCGTGAAGAAGGAGCTGCTCTCCGGCAAGCGCGTGGTCCTGGACGATCTGGGCGTCTTCGAAATCGGCATCGAGAAGCCCGAGATCGAGCGCCAGCCCAAGGGTCACCGGCTCATCAAGCCCGCGGGCGCGGGTGTCCGTTTCACGGCGACCGACGGTTCGAAGGTCGTCTTCCTTCCGGGCGACGACCTGAAGAAGCGGCTCGAGTCCTACAAGGGCTCCTCGATCATGCTGATCGTGCCCGAGCGCGACTTCTTCACCAAGACGCTGGAGTACTATTTCGAGAGCGCCGGCTGGGAGATCGAGGTCTTCACGAAGGTCGTGGACGCCCTGGTCAAGATCGAGTCCGGCAAGGCGTACCTCGTCATCCTGGATTGCCTCTTCGAGGATTATCAGAAGTTCTGCTACGCGCTGAAGATGAGGCGCGAAACGACGAACGTCCCGCTGGTCCTCCTCTACCCGAGCGAGGAGAAGTGGAAGGTCTTGTCCGAAGTCTCGATCGTCGGCGACGAGAACCTGGCCCAACCCTTCGAATTCCGCCAGCTGCTCGACCATGCGGATGCGGAGATCATGCGGTCGGCGGAAGAGGAGCTGATCTTCCTCCAGCAGCTGAACATGCACCTGCCGACGGACGAGCCGTCGATCGAGAAGGTGATCGACATGGTGCACAAGCTGCTCGAGACGAGCAGCCTGAACGAGGAAGGCCAGGTCGCGATGAGCGCGGCCTTCCGCGAAGCCGTGGTCAACGCCGCCCAGCACGGCAACAAGTACAAGCGCGACCGGAAGATCGAGGTGCAGTATCTTCTGGATACCGAGAAGATCACGACCGTCGTGAAGGACCAGGGCAGCGGCTTCAATCACGAACAGTACGTGAAGAGCGGATCCACGCGGGACGCCATCTCCGCGGCCCGCGAGCGTCACGCCCAGGGACGCATGGGCGGCCTCGGCATCATGCTGATGCTGCGCTGCTGCGACCGCCTGGAATACAACCAGAACGGCAATCAGCTCACGCTGACGAAGTTCCTCAAGACGCAGGAGTAGCGGGGCCGATTTCCGAGCCCCCACTTCCGCCGTGCGTCCATCACCGGACGCGGCGTCCCTTTTCTGCTCCCAGGACCGTCTGCATTGGCGCCGGACCGACCCGCGCCGGCCAGGGGCGGCGTCCACGAGGGAGGGGGCCCAGGCCCGCGGGAGCGCGGCCGGCGGCGCCTGAACCCGCCATCGCTCGACGGGAAGGCGGGCGGGGACGGATTTCAGTCGAGGAGCTCCGACGTCCGGATAACGTCGAGCTTGGGGAACTCGGCGAGATAGGGATTGCCCTCGGACTGGATCCGGCCCTGCTGGGGGCCGTGGCCCGTGGGAGGTCCTTCCCCGTAGTCCGCGTAGAGGCGCCGGACCACCTCCATTCCCTCGACGACCTCGCCGAAGGGCGCGAATCCCTGGGTGTCGAGCCGCGTGTTGTCCTTGAGGTTGATAAAGACCTGCGTCGTGCGGGAATTGGCGCCTCTCGTGGCGAAGGTGATGCGGCCGGCTTTGTTGGAGTCCTTGACGGGGTCGTCCTGGATCGTGGCGTTCTTCCAGACGGCCGCGATCTTCGGGTCTCCGTGGAGTCCGAATTGGGAGACGAATCCGGCGATGACCCGGAAGAATCGGCAGTCGTTGTAGAAGCCGTGGCGCACCAGATTGTAGAAGCGGTCCGCTCCGAGCGGGGCCCAGGAGCGGGTCACCTTGATCGTGAACGCTCCCTGGCTCGTGGTGAGGCGGACCTTGTACTCCTCGGGTGCCGGCTTGGCCATGGCCGGGGCGGCGGGGTTGAGCAGGGGATCGGCGTCGCGGGCGATCCCCTTCAGGAGCGCGCGTACGCGCGAGGAGTAGTCGACGTCCTCATCCTGGGCGGCCTTGATGAGGTCCGGGAGGGCCGGCTCGCCGATCTCCTTCAACTTGGTCTGGGCGGCGTCCCGCTCCTCGATCTGGTCCGAGCGGAGCTTGCGGAGGAGCTCGCGGACGGTGCGGGCGACGTCCTCCTGGGCCTCGAGGAGGCCGGCCAGCGCGAGGGGAAGCGCCAGGAGCGGAATCAGCCGGATCACCTTGGTCCGCCCTGGATCCGGCCTTCGTTGGGCGAGGACGGCGTCGCGTATTCCTTTTTCGGCATGCGGCCCGCTTCGAACGCCAGGCGGCCGGCCTCGCAGGCGTGGCGGACCGCCATCGCCATCTTCACCGGGTCTTTCGCTGCCGCCACCGCCGTATTGAGCAGCACCCCCTGGGCCCCCATTTCCATCGCGACCGCGACGTCGCTCGCCGTGCCGACTCCGGCATCGACGATGACCGGCACCCGGACGCGATCGATGATCATCCGGATGTTCGTGGGGTTCAGGATGCCCAGGCCGCTGCCGATCGGGCCCCCGAGCGGCATCACGCAGGCCGCGCCCGCTTCCTCGAGCCGCAGCGCGGTGACGACGTCGTCGCTCGTGTAGGGCATCACGACGAAGCCCTCTTTCACGAGTTTCCGGGTCGCCACCAGCAGCTCCGGCAGGTCGGGGTAGAGCGTCTTCTCGTCCCCGATGACCTCGATCTTCACCAGCGACGTCTGGAGCGCCTCTCGGCCCAGCATCGCCGTCCGGATCGCCTCGTCGGCGCTGTAGCATCCCGCCGTGTTGGGCAGCAGCCGGATCTTGGAGCGGTCGATCCAATTGAGAAAGCTGGCCTTGGTCTTGTCGCCCAGGTCGACTCGCCGGACGGCCACCGTCACCAGGTCGGTGCCCGACGCCTCGTGGCACTTCACCATGATCTCGGGACTGGGGTATTTCCCGGTTCCCAGGATCAAGCGGGACTTCAGCTCGACGGAGCCGATGTTCAGCATTCAGCCACCACCTACCAGGGTTACGATTTCCAGGCGGTCGCCGTCGGCGAGCCGGGTGTCGCCGTGGCGGTCCCGGGGGACGACCTGGCGGTTCAGCTCGACGGCAATGGGGTTCCGTTCCAGCCCCAGCTCCCGGACGAATTGGGCGAGCGTGAGGCCGTCGGCGACCGTTTTGGGTTCCCCGTTGACGGTCAGGGTCATGAGGGCGGGATTATAGCACCGGGGTTAGGAGGACGCCATGTCGATGAGCACGCCGTGGCGAAGGCCGTGGGCGCTGGCCCGCAGCGAGGACGCCCCGAGGTGGCTCATGGCCGCGGTGAGAATCCAGGCGCCGGCCACCAGGATGTCGGCCCGGCCCCGCTCGATGCCGAGGCTTTCCCGCTCGGCGATCGTCTTCAGGGACAGATGGATCGAGAGGGCGGAGATCCTTTCGAACGCGACGCTCGTCTGGTGGAACTCCCGGGGGTCTCCCCCCTCGTTCTTGCGAAGCTGCGACAGGATCGCGGCGACCGTGCCGCCGGTGCCGACGAGCTCCCCGTCCTTGCCCACGCGGGCGATGACGTTCTTGAGGTGCCGGCTGATCGCGGAGGACATCGCGACCATCTCCTCGGCGGCGGGCGGGTCGGTCTTCAGGAACTCCTCGGTCAGGACGACGGCGCCCATGTTCAGACTCCAGGACGCGTGCAGCTTCGCGTGGGTGCCGACCATGATCTGGGTCGATCCGCCGCCGATCTCGATGCCGAGGACCTGCTCCGCCTGCGATGCGCCGACGGCACCCTGGAAGGAGATTCTCGCCTCCTCCTCTCCCGTGAGGACCCGGATCCGGAATCCCAGCTCCTTCTCGACGCGGTCGACGAAGGCCTGCCCGTTGGCGGCCGCCCGCAGCGCGAGGGTGCCGACGACCTGGATCTGCTCGGCCCCCCGCTCGGCCGCGACCGCCTTCAGCTCGGTCAGGGCGGCGACCGTCCGCGAGGCCGCCTCGTCGGAGATGGCGCCGGACTTCTGGAGGCCCTCCCCCAGGCGGGTGATGATGGTGCGGTGCAGGAGAGGGGTGACGCGGCGGCCGGCCACCCGTCCGACCAGCAGTTTCACGGAGTTCGTCCCGATGTCGATCGCCGCGAGCGCCACGGGAGGATTCTAAGCGGGGCGGACGCCGTCGACAAGAGACAGTCGGCTGCTATAATCGGGGGCGTGATGAAGCTGGTGGCGGCGGGGGGCGTGGGGGCGGCGGCGCTGGCCCTGCTCCTTAGCCTTTATGTCGGGGCCCGCCAGCGGGGACTCGAGGCGCATTGTCGCAACAACCTCCGGCACCTCGGCGACATCGCCCGACGCAACTGGGAAGCCATCGATTCGCAGCGCACGGGCCGCGAGTTCTGGCAGGCGGTCCGCGAGGCGCAGTACCGGGACGTCCGGGGGAAGTGGCAGCCGATGGTGCCGGACCCCTTCATCTGCCCCGTGCACGGCGTCACCGTGTCGAAGGTCGACGACGCCCGGACCATCGACTATCGCGGGCCGGCGAAGGTCCGCGAACAGATCAAGGACACTCCCCGGAACGAGCCGATCGGCGCGGACCGGCCGGGAAACCATTCCTCCGGCGGCTTCGTTCTCCGGATGGATACGTCGGTGGAGGACTATCCCCGACTGATCGACCGGGCGGCGAACGGCGATCCGCTGTGGGCGGCAGCGGCCGCCGCGCTTAAGGACTAGACCCGGGCGGGAGAACGCCCTCCGTTTCGGGTCGTCGGCGCACGCGGGTCAGGTCCGCCACGTCTTCGAACATCGGCTGGACGTAGTCCTCGAAGAGGATCTTGACGCTCGAGGCGAGCGGAATCGCGAGCAGCATCCCGAAGAGTCCCAGCAGCTGGCTGAAGCCCAAGAGGGACAGGATGATGATGATCGGATGCAGGCCGGTCTCCTTGCCGAGGATCAAGGGCTGGAAGACGGCGGCTTCCAGGACCTGGATGAGGCCGAAGAGCCCCGCGGAGAGCCAGAAGGCCGATCCGAACTTCCCCGTGTCCGCCAGGACGAACAGCTCCACGGTGGCGAACATGGTGGTGACCCCCAGATACGGCACGACGCTCAACACGGCATACAGCAGCCCGAACAGCAGCGGATAGTGCACGCCGACGAGCTGGAGCCCCAGGAAGATGAGGAAGCCTTCGAGCAGGCAGATGGTGATCTGGCCGCGGAAAAAGGACATGTTGGCCCGGTGGATCCGGCCCAGCGTGGCCAGCGTCTGCGACCGGTAGGCGCGGGGAATCCAGTGCGTGCAGGATTCCCACCAGGAGTTGAGGTTCTTGAGCAGGAAGAACAGATAGACCGGGATCAGGGCGAGGAACGCGAAGACGGAAAACAGGCTGGCGATGCCGCCGGTCACGTACGAGAGGGCTTCGCTCAAGAGGCGCCCGCTCATGCCGGGAAGCCTCTGTTTGGCAGCGACGATCCGCTCGTTGATGGCGCCCAGGACGTCCGCGCTCTTCTCCGGTCCCAGGGCCCGCTCCAGGGAAGGCCTCGCCTTGGCCAGGACCTGGAGGTACTTCGGAGTCTCCCCCAGGAACGTGACCTTCACGAAGTCCGACGCCTGGCTGAACGCGGCGGGAATCGCCCAGACTCCGATCGCGGCGAAGATGCCGAGCATGATGACGTACACCGCGGCGATCGAGGCCAGGCGAGGAACGCGGCGGTGTTCGAGATAGAGAATGGCGGGATTCAGGACGTACGCCAGCAGCAGCGAGACCAGGAAGGGAAGGAAGACCGAGCGGAGGTAGTAGGCGAGGCTGAGGAGGAGGAGGCTGAGGAGGCTGAGGATCGAGATCTTCCAGCCCCGGCTCATTTCGGGCTCTTGGTCGACCGCGGCTTGGCATCGATCCGGAAGACTTCGCGGAAGTCATAGACGCCGTCAAAGTCCTCGCGGGTGTCCTCCTCGGACCGGCTCATGAGGTCGGCTCCGACGAGGTTGAAGACGATGTTGCCGAAGTCGGACGTCTTGCGGACGCCCCAGACGTCGAAGACCATGACGGCGAGCCCGCCGAACTGCTCGATCGCGAGGTTCTTGATCCCTTCGAGGAGTTCCCGGCCGCTGATGTGGCGCTTCTTCTCGAGCTGCTTGACGGAGTAGTCGAGCGCCTCGTAGACGAAGCGATAGGCGTTGAGGTGGTAGCGCCCGTCCCGGGCGACCACGCTCTTCAGGCGTTCTTCAAGGTTGCTCGGCATTGGTATCGATCTTCTGAAACAGCACCGGCCCCTTGTTGACCCGTGTCCCCACCCCAATATATTCCGGCAGGCGGGCGTTTTCCAGTCGCATGGGGCAGTCCGGGATGCCGAGCTGCTCCAGGATCCGCTTGGACGTCGAGGGGATGAAGGGCGACAGGAGCACCGCCAGGATCCGGAGCGCTTCGGCCCCGAGATAGAGGACCCGGGCGAGCTCCTCCTTCTTCTCGGGCTGCTTCGCGAGTTTCCACGGAGCGGTGGCCTCGACGTAGCCGTTGGCGCGCCGGCCGGCCTCCCAGATTTCCGCCAGGGCCGTGTGGAACTCGAAGGTCTCCATCAATTTGCTAACGCGGTCGGGGAGCGTCGCCATCGAGGCAAGGAGCTCCGCGTCCGGAGGCAGGGGGACTCCCTTCGACGCGAAGACGCCGTCCTGGTTGCGGACGACGATCGTGATGATCCGGTTCAGGAGGTTGCCGATGTTGTCGCCCAGGTTGGCATTCGACTTCTGGAAGAAGCCGTCCCAGCTGAAATCGCCGTCGTAGCCGAAGGCGACCTCGCTGAGGAGATAGGAGCGCAGCGTGTCGGGACCCCATTTGTCGGCGAGCATGTTCGGGTCGATGACGGTGCCGAGCGTCTTGGACATCTTCAGGACCTGGCCGTCCTTCTTCACATTGACGAAGCCGTGGACGGCCAAGGACCGGGGCGGCTCGATCCCGGCCGACATCAGCATGGCCGGCCAGATGAGCGCGTGGAAGCGCGTGATGTCCTTCCCGATGACGTGGACATCGGCGGGCCAGAGCGTGGCGAAGCGGTCCGGCTCGTCGGGGAATCCCGCCGCCGTGATGTAGTTGATCAGGGCATCGAACCACACGTACATGACCTGCTCGGGATCGCCCGGGATCGGGACGCCCCATCGCGTCGTCTTCCTCGAGATGGAGATGTCCTCGAGGCCCTGATCGAGGACGGACAGCATCTCGTTCGCCTTGAAGGCGGGGACGATGAACGTCCCGCGTTGGATCAGGGCGCGGACGGGCTCCGCGTACTTGGTCAGCTTGAAGAAGTAGTTCTCCTCGTCGACGATTTTCAGCGTGAGGGTCGGGTGATTCGGGCAGCGGCCGTTGACGAGCTCGGACTCGGTCTTCTTGGCCTCGCAGCCCACGCAGTAGAGCGCCTTGTAGGGGGCCTTGACGATGTCCCCCTTGGCCTGGAGTCGGCGGAAGATTTCCTGGCACGCCCGGTGGTGGGCCGGACTCGACGTGCGGATGAAACGGTCGAACGACAGATCGAGCTTCATCCAGGTGCTCCGGAAGACCTGCTCCATCCGGTCGCACCACTGAAGCGGGCTCAGGCCTTCCTTCGCGGCGCGGTCGGCGACCTGCTGGCTGTGCTCGTCGTTTCCCATGAGGAAAAAGACGTCGTCGCCCTTCAGGCGCTTCCAGCGGGCCAGGACGTCGGCGAGGATCTTTTCGTACGAGGTCCCGACGTGCGGGGCGCTGTTGACGTAATCGATCGCGGTCGTGATGAAGAACTTGGCCATAGGGAAACAGGGAATGTACCCGGAGACGGGGCATAAGGGAATAGCCCGAATCACGAATCGTGAATCCCCAGGAGGAGGCGCGGGAGGGCGCGGGAGTCCGTCCCCGGGGCGGCGCCAAGGAGCCCGGGGCCCCTACAGGCGGAGGAGGGCGTCCTCGACCGTGAGGGCGACGTTGGCGTTGAGGTCGATCATGCGCTCGTGGTCGATGAGCGTTTCGATCCGGTCCAGGAGATCGTCGTCGTCGAGCCTGGAGAGGTTCTGGACGAAGTCCGGAGACGCCAGGGCCGGTTTGCCGCCGTTCCGGGTCCGGAGCACGTCGCGGACGCTGTGGGCGAGCAGGCGGAACTGGCGCTTCGCGGCCAGGCGGGCCTGCTCGGTGTCCCGGATCTTCCCCAGGGCCTCGATGATCGCGTTCAATTCTCCGGAAAGGACGCGAGCCTGCAGATCGCGGGCGGTGGCGCGGATTTCCTCGATCTTCGGCGCCAGCTCCGTCAGCGCGGCGATGGACCCTTCGGCCAGGAGGGCGGCCGTGTCGGCATCGTCGCTTCCGAGCATCAGCCGCTCCACCGCATGACGCTTCAGCTCGGGATCGGGAAGCGGGGCGAAATGGATCGTCTGGCAACGTGATCGGATCGTGCCCAGGAGCCGGTCCGGGACCGCGGTGACCAGGAGGAGCAGGGTCCGGTCCGGCGGCTCCTCCAGGGTCTTGAGGAGGGCGTTCATCGCCTCCTCGGACATCCGGTGCGCGTCGTCGAAGATGAGCGCGCGGCCGGAGGCGGACGTGTAGGTCAGCTCGCGGATGACCTCGTGGACCTGGGCGATCAGGATCTCGTGCTTGTCCTCGGGGCGCTGGATCAGGGTGACCTTGGCGCCGAGCGCCAGCGCGAACTCCGTCGCCGCCTTCTTCTTGCCCACGCCCTCGGGGCCGCTGAAGAGGTAGGCGTGGGCCGGCCGGCGGCGCTCGAGGATGCCCCTCAGCCTCGCGATCGCGGCGTCGTTCCCGATGAATCCCTCAAAGGGCACGGTTCACCGCCTTCATGACGTCGTCGAAGACCAGGTCCGCGGCGCGCGAGGCGTCGACGAGGCGGATGCGCTTGCGGTCGCGGCGGGCGAGTTTGAGGAAGCCCGCGCGCACCTTCTTCTGGTACTCCAGGCCCTTGTTCTCGACGCGGTCGGTGCGGACGCCGTCCCGGCCCCGCGCCAGGGCGGGATCGAGGTCCAGAAGGACGACCCGGTCGGGCTTCTGGAACCGGGCGATCGTCTCCGCCACGGCGAGGACCGTGTCGATCCCGACCCGCCCCGCGGCGCCTTGATAGGCGGCGGTCGAGTAGTAGTAGCGGTCGCAGACGACGTCGACGCCCGCGGCGATCGAGGGCCGGATGACTTCATCGACGAGCTGCGCCCGGCTGGCCATGTAGAGGAAGAGCTCGGTGAAGGGAACCATCTCGGCATTGCCGGGGTCCAGGAGGAGGGCGCGGATCTTCTCGCTGATCGGGGTGCCTCCGGGCTCCCGGGTGCGGAGAACCTTGCGCCCGCGCTGGAGGAGCGTGTCCACGATCCGGCCCGCCATTGTGGACTTCCCGGAGCCGTCAATGCCCTCGACCACGATGAACGCGCCGCGCATCCGGCGTACTATGGCAGATTCGAGATCGGCCTGCAAGGTGTTGCCAAAGGGCTCGAGGCCGTCTTACAATCGGCTCATGACGACCATTCTCGCCGTCCGATCCGGCGCCGCCGTCGCCCTCGGGGGCGACGGCCAGGTGACCCTCGGCAGCACCGTCGTGAAGCACAACGCGGTCAAGCTTCGGCGGCTTCATGACGGCAAGGTCCTCGCCGGATTCGCGGGCGGCACGGCGGACGCGATGACCCTTCTCGACAAGTTCGAGGGGATGCTCAAGAAGGCCCAGGGGAACGTGGCCCGAGCGGCCGTCGATCTGGCCAAGGAGTGGCGGACGGACCGCTTTCTGCGGAGGCTCGAGTCGCTCCTCCTGGTCGCGGACAAGGAAAGGACCCTGCTCATCTCGGGGCAGGGCGACGTCATCGAGCCCGACGACGGCGTCGCGGGCATCGGCTCCGGCGGCGCGTTCGCCGTCGCGGCGGCCCGGGCGCTGGTCCGGAACACGAAGCTCCGGCCGGCGGAGATCGTCAAGGAAGCCCTCGAGATCAGCGCGAAGCTCTGCATCTACACCAACGCGCAATTCGTCATCGAGGAGCTATAAGGGGATGGACGGGGCGGGTGCCGCGTTCCTGGCGATCCCCGAAGCCCTGGTGTTGGGGCTGATCACCGCGGGAGCGGGCCGTCGGATCTGCCACCGGCTCCTCCCGGACGCTTCCCCCCTCGACCAGTCGGTCCTCGGATGCCCGGTGGGATTGGCGCTGCTTTCCCTCTTCATGACCTTCCTTCTCTTCGCCCGAGTGCCGGCGGCCGCGCTTCCCTTCCTGGTGGGGGCGGCGCTGGCCGGGGCCGCGGCGTGGAGCCGGAGGGAAGCCGGGGCGCTGCTGCGCGACCTGTGGGCCTTCGCGCGGGAGTCGCCGGTGCTCGCGTCGATCCTCGCCGTCTCCGGTCTCCTCGGGTCGATCGGATGCCTGGCGCCGGAGACGGGCTGGGATACGGGCGTTTATCATTTCGCGATGGCGAGGCTCCGCGCGGAACAGGGCGGGATGGTCGTCCGGATGGACGTCCCCCACGGATTCCGGCCGGCGTCGCTGGAATCGCTTCACACGGTGGGCTTTATCCTGAACGGCGAGGCCCTCGCGTCCTTCCTGAACGAGTCCTTCTATTTCGCCGGGCTGGCGCTGGCCCGGCTCTGGGGGCTGCGGCTGGGGGGGCCTCGGGGGGGCTTCTTCTCGGCCCTCGCGTGGCTCACCTCCGTCACGTACGTCCTTCGGATGGATGGGGGAGACGTCGAAGTGGCGCAGGCCGTCTATCTGGGCGTCGTCCTCTTCGCCCTGCTGCGGATCCGGGACGGAGGCGCCCCGGGCTGGCGGGTCCTCGCCGGCCTGGCGATCGGCATGCTGGCGGGCATCAAGTACGCGTCCTGCTACGTGGTGCTGGCGGTCGCCCTGGTCTGGATCCTCCTTCGCCTGCTCGACCGCGCTCCGTGGCGCGCCTTGCTGGCGGATGGAGCCGTCATCGGCGGCCTTGGGCTCCTGATCGCGGGGCCTTGGTATCTCCGGAACAAGCTCGTGACCGGGGTGTTCCTGTATCCCTTTCAGTCCGTCGCCTTCGGAGGGTCGGCCGAGGTTCCTACCGCGGGCTCCGGTCTGGTCCTGGTGCGCTCCCTGGGACTGGAGGGGTTCATTCTGGTCGGCGTGCTGGGCCTCCTGGGGAAGACCGCCGGGCGGGATCGCTGGGTCGGACTCGTTCCCCTGCTCCTGACGGCCTGGTTCATCCGCCTGTTTGGATGGAGCGAGGGCAACCTCACCAATGCCCTGAGATACACGGCGCCGGCCTGGCTCCCCCTGTTCGTCTTCGGCGGCGTGGCCGTCGGCGCGGCCGTGGAGAAGGGGGGGCTCCGCCGCTGCCTGGCGATCGCCGCGATGGTCGCCGGCCTGGGCGTGGGCCAGGGCGTGCTGATCCGGAGGAACGCGCCGAAGCTTCCCGCCGCCGTCGGACTGGCCTCCCGGGACGCGTACCTGGAGCAACGGGTCAGCACCTATCGGGCGATCCGGGAGGCGGAATCCGGACTTTCCGCCGGAAAGCGCATCCTCCTGGTCGAGGAGCGCGTCTACTATTGTCGGGCGCCCTACCTGGCCGCCAGCGACATTCAGACGGCCGTGGACCTGGGGCGCCTGGCCTCGGCGGCGGACGTGCGGCGCTTTCTCGACCGAGAGTCGATTGGCGCCATCGTGGTGGACCGGACGCCGACCGCTAAAATCTGGCGCTTCCGCGGCCTGGAACAGAGACTGGGGACGGATTGGCCGCTGTCCGGCGTCCGGCCCGTGCCGATCCCCGGAGATGCTTCTCTTTATCGGGTGGAGTAGAACGCCGTCACCTTCTGGAAAGAACCGCTATGGATCCTCGAGACCTGACCCCGGCCCGCATCGTGCAGGAACTGGACCGGCATATCATCGGCCAGGACGCCGCCAAACGGGTCGTCGCCATCGCGGTGCGCAATCGCTGGCGGCGGCAGCAGCTTCTTCCGGAGATGAGGAATGATTTCTCGCCGAAAAACATCCTCCTGATCGGGTCGACGGGCGTCGGCAAGACGGAGATTGCCCGGCGTCTCGCGCAGCTGGTCTCCGCCCCCTTCGTCAAGGTCGAAGCGACCCGGTACACCGAGGTGGGCTATGTCGGGCGCGACGTCGAGTCCATCGTCCGGGATCTCGTGGAAACGTCGGTCGCGATGGTCAAGGCGGAGGAGCTCGCGAAGGTGCGGAAACGCTCTGAGGAGCTGGCGGAAGAGCGGCTGCTGGATCTGCTGCTGCCGAGGCGGAACGAATCGCCCGTCGTGGAGGGGGCCGCGGAGCGCGCGGCCCAGTCGCGGGACAAACTGCGGGAGAAGCTCCGGTCCGGCGAGCTGGACAACCGCGAAGTGGAAGTGCAGGTCGAGGAGCGGCAGACCCCGTTCATGCAGGTGTTCTCGCCCGGGGGCATGGAAGAGGTGGGCATGGACATGCCCGGCGCCTTGGGCAACATGTTCCCGCCCCGCCAGGTCACGCGCCGGGTCAATACCGGCGAAGCCCGCCGCGTGCTCAGCCAGCAGGAGGCCGAGAAGCTCATCGACCGGGAGCGGGTGACCCGGGAGGGCCTCCGCCGCGCGCAGGAGTCCGGAATGATCTTCATCGACGAGATCGACAAGATCGTGGGCGGAGACAAGGGATCCGGACCCGACGTGTCCAGGGGAGGCGTCCAGCGCGACCTGCTTCCGATTGTGGAAGGGGCGACCGTCAACACCCGCTACGGCGTGGTGAAGACGGACTACGTCCTGTTCATCGCCGCGGGGGCCTTCAGCGTATCCAAACCGTCCGACTTGATCCCCGAGCTCCAGGGCCGATTCCCGCTGCGCGCCGAGCTCAAGAGCCTGGGCCGCGAGGATTTCATCCGGATCCTGACGGAGCCCAAGAGCGCCCTCCTCAAGCAGTACACCGCCCTCTTGGAGACGGAGGGAATCCGGATCGACTTCCGGCAGGACGCGGTCGAGGAAATGGCGACGATCGCGGCCGACATCAACGCCACGTCCCAGGATATCGGCGCGCGGCGCCTCCACACGGTGGTCGAAAACGTCCTGGAGGAACTCTCGTTCAATGCTCCGGCGCTTTCTCCGGCAAACGTATCGATTGACGCCAACTACGTCCGGGATCGTCTGAAAGGGCTCCTCGAGAACGAGGACGTGCGGAAGTACATCCTCTAGGAAGACCTCCGGCCCCGGACGGAGCTCTCGGGGATCCCGGCGCCGGGGGCGCGGTCAGCGGCGTTCGGTCTCGAGGATGGAGGCGTCCCGGAGGAGCACGACGGGGCGGTCCGCCCCCCCGGGCAAGAGGATCTCCCTCTGGTTGGCGATGACGGTCATCAGGCCCGTCAGGACCATGAAGGTCTCCTCCGTGCGGATGGCGGAAAAGGTGGTCGCCGCAATGGAATGGATGATCATCGTCACGAACGCCATCAGGTATCCCCCCAGATAGCCCTTCGGGAACGTGAAGTCCTCGAGCGAATCGTAGGTCTTGTTCGCCAGACTCCCGATCCGGAAGAGCATCCAGGCGAACAGGATGACGCCGACGACGCCCATGTCGCTGAAGATCCGGACGTACTCGCTGTCGACGTCGCCGAACGCCACGGACCCGATTCCGAGGCCCAAGATCCGGTCGACGGGCGACATCCGATTCATCGCCCACTCCCAGGCATAAAGGCGCGCGCTCCAGGACCCGGGGGTGGGGCCGGAGGCGACGCCCCCCACGGTCGCCAGGCGCTCGGTGACCGACCCTGGGGCAAGAACCGGCACGATGGCCGCCAGGATGAGGAGGATGATCAGGAGGCGTCGGTATTTCACGATGCCAAAGAGGAGGATGGCGCCGCCCACCGCGACGTAGCTCGTCCGGGAGTAGGTGAACAGCACGCAGATGCAGAGCAGGACCACCCCGGTGCCGGCCGCGAGGCGGGATCCCGGGGTCGTCGAATGAAGGAAGAGCCCCAGCGCGATCATCAGGTTCAGGGCGAGATACCCTCCAAAGATGTTGGACGTCTCGCCCATGGGGCCCCGGACCCGGCCTTCCACCGTGTTCGCCGCGGAGGAAATGCTCCCCCCCAGGCTCAGGATCGCCGATGTGAGCGCCACCAGCACCGCAAAGATGGCCAGCGCCCGGACTTCCGTTTCGGTCTTCACCGTATTGATGACGATGAGGTACATGACCATGTACTCGGCGTACTTGCCCATGATGAGGTACGGCATGGCCGCCGACCCGGACCTCCCCGGACCGCCGGCCAGCGTCGAGATGATCATGGCGCCGAAGGAAACCAGCGCCGGGGTCCAGAGGCGGGTGGGGGCGAAGGCGACCCGTTCGTTCGCCGTTCGGAGGAGCCAGCCCAGGAGAAGGCCCGGGAGCAGGAAGTCCTCGACGCGCAAGTTCCGAATGCCTCCGATCGAGAACTCCGGGGACAGTCCGATGCAGGCGATCAGGATCGCGACCCCGAGGATGGGATCGACGAGGACGACCAGGTAGATCGGCAGGCCCAGGGCCGCCGCAGGAAGCATGAGCTCCTCGAGGCTCAGTCCCCGCAGCGTCAGGTAGCCCAGGGTCATGAAGACCCCCAGCGTGCCCATGACCTGGAGGATCTTGGGAAGGGGAGTGCGCGGGTCGGCGTCGCCTGAAATCATGATCAATCGCTCGGATCGCCCATGAAGTATATCGGACGATCGGGGGTCCGGAGTTGCGGATCTTTCGAGCCGAACCCCCTCCGCTTGCCGATATGATCAGGGACGGGGGTGAGGATGCCTGGACGCGTTCTGATGGTGGCCTTCCACTTTCCCCCTTCCGGTGCGGTGGCCGCCCAGAGGGCCCACAAGTTCGCCCGCTATCTCCCCGACTTCGGATGGACGCCGGTCGTCGTCTCCCGCCGGCCGGATCCCCTCCATCCCCGCGACGACAGCTTTACGGAAGGGCCGAAACCCGTCGAGGAGCTGGACCCCTTTGAATGGTCCCGGCTTCTGGGCATCCTCCCCAGGGGATGGATCGACCCGATCCGCCGCGCCCTGTGCGTGCCCGATGCCGAGACGGGCTGGAAAGCGCTGCTGCTCCGCCGGCTGCCGGACCTGATCCGGCGGCATCAGCCGGATGTGCTGTGGGCCAATTCGGTGCCGACCGGATCGCTGGTGGCGGCGGCCTCCGTGGCCCGGCAGGCCGGCATTCCCCTGGTCCTCGACTTCCACAACGAGTGGACCCGCAACATGTACTACCGTCCGGTCTCGGCGCGCCAGGATGCGGAGCATCATCGCCTGGAGCGGGAGTGCCTCGAGTCGGCCGCGGCTGTCACGACGCTGAATCCGATGCATACGGAGGATCTGCGTCTTCGATTCCCGAACGTCCGGGTGGAAACCATCGAGAACGGATGCGATCCGTCCGACTATGACGTTGAGCCGGCGGACGGCCGGCGCCGGCCGCTCGTCCTGACCTACGCGGGCACGATCTATGGCTATCAGAGTCCCGAGCCGTTCCTGAAGGCGCTGGCCGGGACGGGACGCGCCGACGTCGAAGTCCACATCGTGGGCGATGCGTTCGGCCAGTATTCGTCAGGATCCTGGTCCTTCAAGGTCCGCGTCGAGGGTCACCGGTCCCACCGGGACCTGGGGGGGGTCTTCTCCCGGAGCTCCGCGTTCTTCCTGTGCCTCGAGCCGTCCGCATCCCGCCAGCTTCCGGCGAAGCTCTATGAGTATCTCCGTGCGGGCCGGCCGATCTTCGGCATCGTTCCGAAGGACGGAGCGGCGGATCGCTGGATCCTGGGCCAGGGGGCGGGGCAGACCGTCGACTCCGGTGCGCCCGACCAGTGGACCCCGGCGCTCGGCCGCTTCCTGGACGGCGTGCCGGAGTTCCGGGCGCCGTCGCCGGAGAAGTACTACCGCCGGTCCCAGGCCGGGACGCTGGCCGCGCTCCTCGACCAGGTGCGCCGGTGAAGGGATTCGCGGATCGCTCCGTCCTCGCCAGGAACACCGTCTGGTCGGTGGTCGGCTATGCCGTTCAATTCCTCACGCCCGTTCTGCTGACGCCCTTCGTCGTCTCTTCCGTCGGGGCCGACCAGTACGGACGGGTCTGGGTGACCTTGTTCACGCTGGCCTCCTGGCTGGGGTACTTCGACCTGGGACTTTGGGGCTCTCTGACCCGGGACGTGGCGGAGCGCCGGACGAAAGGGGACCAGGAAGGGCTCCGGACGCTCTGGGCGACCTGGTGGACTTATGATCTGGTCCTGGGAGGTCTGGTCACCGCGGCCACCGCCCTGGCGGCTCCGCACATCGTCCGGTATTTTGCTCCTCTGGCCGATGCCTCGTTCGTGCCGTTGTTCGTGGGGCTCGCCGTGCAGGCCGCAACGGGGCCGGTCCTCCGGCACCTCTCCTGCACCCTCACCGGGCTCCAGCGGCTCGACCTCTTCAACCTGATGGCCATCACGGTGACTCCCCTCTGGGCGGCCGGGCAGGTCCTTGCGCTCGTCCGAGGGTTCGGACTCTGGGGACTGATGATCAACGGGCTCCTCTTCTCCGGCCTGCAGGTCGCCGTCCTTCTCTTCCTGATCGGCCGCCAGGGCCATCCCATCGGCTTCTCGCCCGCGCGATTCTCGTGGGCGGAGTGCCGCCGGCTGTTGAGTTTCGGATGGAAAGTGCAGGCGACCCTCGGCCTCAATCAGGCCTTCCGAAACGACCGTCTGGTGATGGGGCGGCACTATGCGGAGGGCACGATGATCGCCTCCTACCAGTTCGGCGCCAACATCGTGAATTATCTCGCGGGGGCCATCGGGGTCCTGTCCTCGGGCGTCCTGCCGGCCGTTTCGGATCTGGCGACGAGGGGGGACCTGGAGCGCATCGGGGTGGTGTTTTCTCGGGGGACGAAGTACCACGCGCTGGCGGCCTTCGGCCTGATCGGCTTCGCGGCCCTGTTCGCGCGGGAGCTGCTGGTCTTCTGGATGGGCCGGCCGCTGCCGGATTCGGTCGTCGTGCTGCGGATCATGGCGGTCGGCGCGGCCGCCACGGCGATCGGCTCGTGCGGCCAGTCGGTGGCGGTGGCGCTGGGCCGGCCGGGATGGACGACGCTGACGGGGGCGCTGGGACTGGGAGCGACCGTGATTCTTTACATGACCGTGGGCCGACGCTATGATTACGTCGGCCTGGCTGCCTCCGTCTCCGCCGGCCTGGCCCTGATCCAGATCATATTCATGAGCGGGTTGCACGGGTTCCTGGAGTTCCGCTGGAGAGAGTACGTGGGAAACGCCCTCATCAAGCCGGCCGTTTTGGCCGTGCCGCTGGCCGGAGTCTATGCGGCGTGGGGCGCGGCGGCTCCCCATTTGCCCGCGGTCGACACCCGCGGGCGTGCGTTCCTCGTGCTGGCGCCCGCGTTTCTCCTCACCGCGGTCCTGGGCTGGGCGGTCGCCCGCCTCTTCCGCGTGGTGGATGACGTGGATCTGGAGGTGCTGAAATCCTCGAGGCGCCGGTCTTCTTCATGAACATTCTCTACCTGTCCGACATCCTCAACGTCCACGACGAGCGGCTCTTGTCCCAGTTCCGGGCGGCCGGCCATTCCGTGACGTTGTTGACCTTTTTCCATCGCGCCCCGGAGCTGCCGAAGTTCATCGGCGACCTCGGCCTGTCCATCATCCATGAGAAATACGCCACCTACCCCGACGGAGCCGGCGCGAGCCGCTGGCGGCTGATCCGGGCCGTGGAGTACCGGCGAGACGAGGCCCGCGCCTGCCTCAAGATCAAGGAAGTGATGCGGCGCAACCGTTTCGATGTGGTCTTCGCGAACTGGGCCCTGACCTCCGGCTATGTCGCGGCCCACGCCCTGGCGAAGCCCCTCTGCCTTTTTCCCTGGGGCTCGGACATCCTGGTCTGGCCCAAGCTGCATCGCGGCTTTGCCGAGCGTGCCACGAAGGCCCTACGGACGGCGGACCTGGTCGTCTGCAATTCGAAGACCGCGGCCGAGGAGGCCAAGCGCCTCGCGCGGTTGCGGCCCGACGCCGTCGAAGTCCTGCCGATCGAGCTGGACGGCGGCAAATTCGAGCCGCGGCCGCGCAACGAGGCCCTCCGGCAGGAGTGGGGCTTCCGCGACATGACCGTCATCATCTCCACGCGTCCGCTGAAGGAGATGTACGACCATCCCACCCTGCTGGCCGCTCTGGCCAAGCCCGGGATGGAGAAGTTCGCCGTCGCCCTGGTCGGCGAAGGCAACCTGCGCGCCGACCTGGAGAAGCGCGCGACCGAGCTGAAAGTCATCGACCGGGTGAAATTCGTGGGGATGGTGGACAACGAGAAAATCCCGGACCACCTGGCGGCCGGGGACATCTACGTCACGTGCTCGCGGAGCGACAGCGCGTCGCTCGGGCTCCTGGAGGCCATGGCCTCGGGCCTTCCGGTGGTGGCCAGCGACATCCCGGCCAACCGGGAATGGATCGCGGATGGCCAATCCGGCTGGGTCTTCCCGGGCGGGAATGCGGAGGCGCTGTCCAAGGTGCTGATCAAAGCCGCGGAGAACGAGCAGAACCGCCAGGAAGTCGCCCTCCGCGGTCGGGCGATCGCGCTGGCCCGGGCCGATTCCCGGAAGAATTTCCCGCGCCTTCTGGCCCGCATCGAGGCCCTCGCCAAGGCGGCCAAGGCCCAGCCCCAGTAGGGATTCCCATTTCTGGGGCGCCGATCGGGAACACCCGCTACCATTCCTGAGCCGAATGCGGATTCTTTACCTCACGTTTGACGACCTCAGCATCCCCTACGCCTGGTCCGTGCACGTCCGCGAAATCGTCAACGGCCTGGTGGCCCGGGGGCACCAGGTCCGCCTGGTATGCCCCGGAGGACGGGCGCCGGGAGTGAAGGCCGACTGCGATCCGCTCCCCCCCGGCAAGCTCCAGCACTGGTCCGGCTCCCTGTCCACGTTCGTCCGGAGCGGCCAGGCGTTCGGGCCGGACGTCGTTTATGTCCGGGGCATTCATGGGACCGTGACCCCGGCCCTGGCGGCCGGCCGGCTGGGAAGGCCTCTCGTCGTGGAGGTCAACGGGCTTCTCGAGGACGAGGTCAAAGGATGGCGCCGCGCCATCGCTCGCCGATCCCACCGCTTCACGCTCCAGCGGGCCGCGGGAGTGGTGACCGTCTCGCCCCTCCTCAAGGAAGCGCTGATGGAGCGCTACGGGGTTCCCCCCGGCCGGATCGAGGTCGTCCCCAACGGGGTCGACCCCGCGGTGTTCCGGCCCGGCGACCGGGAGGCCGCCCGGGAAAAACTCGGCTTGCCGAAGCATCGGCCCGTCATCGTCTCGGTCGGCGGCTTCTTTACCCACCACGCGGTCGACTTTCTGATCGCGGCCGCGGGAAAGACGGGGGCTCTCCTGGTTCTGGTCGGGAAGGAGGGGCCGAGCGGAGGGGATATCCTCCACGCCGGCCGCGTGGCTCACGACCGGGTCCCCGACTTTATCGCCGCGGCCGACGTGGGGGCGTACGTCCTCCGGGCGCCCCACCGGCAGTTCGGGTATTCGCCGCTCAAGGTCTTCGAGTACATGGCCTGCGCGCGGCCCGTGGCGGCGGCCACCGACCTCCGGGAGATCCAGTCGTTCATCAACGATCAGGGCATCGGGGTCGCGACGGGCCTGGAGGTCGATGCATTCGCCCGCGCGATGGGGGGGCTGGTGGGGGATCCCGAGGGAGCGCGGCGGATGGGGGAGCACGGCCGGAGCCTGGCGGAGTCCCGGTACACCTGGGACAGGGCCGCCGGGAGGGTGGAGCAGGCCCTCCTCCGGGCGACCCAGTCCTGATCGGATATACTGGTATCGTGCCGCCGTGAAGGCGGCCGATATGGATAGCATGCTCCGGATCTCCCTCGTCCTGCCGACCCTCGACCGACCCCAGGCGATCTACAATCTGCTGCGCCACCTGGAACATCAGTCCCTGCGGCCTTTCGAGATCGTCGTCATCGACCAGTCGGCGGAGGCGGACGCCCGGGTCAGCGCCTATGCGTCGGACCATTCCCTCGTCCGCCTGCACCGCATCCCCGTGAAGGGGCTGCCGAACGCCCGGAACGTCGGTGTCGAGCGCTCCGCGGGCGACGTCGTCCTCTTCCTCGACGACGACAGCATTCCGGACGCCGATCTGGTGCGCTTCCACGCCCAGGCGTACGCCGATCCCGCGGTGGCGGGCGTCGGCGGCCAGGTCCGCGGCGGCTACGACGCGGACCGGGGGGCGATCGGCACCTTCCGGGAGACGGACGGCCGGGTGGTGCGCAACTTCGGGGCCTCGACACCCTGCGCCGTCGACCATCTGCCGGGCGGCAACATGTCCTTCCGGCGGGAGGTCTTCCAGCGGGTCGGCGGCTTCGACCGGAGCTTCGGCGGGTCCGCGATCGGGGAAGAGACGGACTTCTGTCTCCGCGCCCGCCGGGCCGGGTTCCGCTTCGTCTTCGAGCCGCGCGCGTCCCTGGAGCATCTGCATCTGCCGACCGGGGGCTGCCGGGCTCCCCGCTTCGAGGACTGGCTGTACTGGCATTCGCACAACACGGTGCTCTTCGCGCTGCGGCACGCCCGCCGAGCCCTGCTTCCGCTCTTCTTTCTCAAGCGGACCCTGCGGCTGGGTCTGTTCGCGATCGAGCATGGATCTCCCGCGCTCATCGCCGTCGGGCTCCAGGGATTCGCCCGGGGGATCGCGACCTACCGCGCCGCCCGCTGATGCGCATCGGGATCTACGCTCCCAACATGGCCACGCCGGCGCCGAGCGGCGTGGAGCGGTACATCGTCGAATGGCTCCGGGCCCTGGCCCGGACGTCGACGGCTCACGAGGTGGCTCTCATCACCGATTCGCCGGAGCTCCCGGTCCCGGCCGGCGGGCGCCGGATTCCGGTGAAGTCCATGGGCCGCGGGGCGCGGCTCTGGTTCGACCACTGCCGTCTCGCCCGCGTGGCCCGGGAGGAGAAGCTCGACGTGCTCCATTGCACGAAGAGCTTCGTTCCGGCCGGCCTCGATTGCCCCAGCGTCGCCACCGTCTACGACGTGATCTTCCTCAAGCGCGGCGAGCTGTATCCGTTCTGGTGGCGCGCCTACTGGACGCGGGCGCTGCGCGCCTCGATGGACCGGGCGACCGCGGTCGTCGCCATTTCGGAGGCCACCGCCCGCGATGTCGAGGCGCTCCTGCCCGGCTCCAGGGGCAAGGTCCACGCGGTCCGCAGTGGCGTCGATCCGACGTCGTTCGCGTCGGACGACGGAGAGGCCCGGCGGGTCCGGGAGGCGCGGCAGGTCCCGTCCCCGTACTTCCTCACGGTCGGCAACCTGACGAAGAGGAAGAACCTGCCGGTGCTGCTGGACGCGTTCGCGTCGATCCGCGACGCCGCGGGGGCGAGTCTCGTCCTGGCGGGCGCGGCGGAGTTCGGCGGAGACGAGGTTCTCGAGCGGCTGGGCCGCGGAGAAGCGGGAGTGAAATACCTGGGCCGCGTGAGCGATGGAGAGCTGGCCGCCCTCTATCGCGGCGCCCTGGCGTTCGTCTATCCGTCGTCCGAGGAGGGCTTCGGGCTTCCCGTCCTCGAGGCCATGGAGAGCGGCATTCCCGTGGTGACGACGACGGGCGGCGCGCTCCCGGAGGCGGTGGGGGACGCCGGGCTGCTCGTCGCCCCGGGCTCCGTGTCCGAGCTCGCCCGGGCCATGCTGCGGCTCGCCGGAGATGCGGCGTTGCGCGCCGACCTGGTCCGGAAGGGTGCTCGCCGGGTCGCGGAACATCCCTGGGAACGCACGGCCCAGGAGACGCTCCGGGTCTACGAGAAAGCGGCGGCCGGGCGATGAGGATCCTTCACGCCCACGACTTCTTCGCTCCAGGCAACAGCCGGTTCGCCTTCGACATGGACCGCCTGCTCCAGGCGCGCGGCCATGAGGTCCATGTCCTCGCGGCGGTCGCCGAGCGGGGACCCGCCGATGGCGCGGTGATCGAGGGCGTGACGTTCCACACCTATCCCCACAAGGCGGACCTGCCCGCCTCCCGCCGTCTGGCCTACTCGAACGAGATGAACCGCTCGAAATTCGGAGAGGCGCATGCCCGGCACCGCTTCGAGCTCCTGCTCCTGAATCAGCCGCTCTGCGCGATGGGCGTTTGCGACCATCCGGCCGCGAAGGGTCTTCCCAAGGTCTACTGGTTCATCTCGCCGTGGGCCGCGGAATGGAAGGCGTCGAATCCCGAGGCGCACCTCGTGTCTCGGCTGTTCAACACGTCGCTCCGGAACCGGATGGAGAGCCTGGCGTTGCAGGCGAGCGACGCCGTCTTCGTCGAGAGCGAGTTCATCCGGAGGGAGCTCAAGGCGCATCACCGGAAGATCCCCGACGCCAAGGTCACGCTCATCCCTGGCGCCGTGGACCTGGCAAAATTCCGCCCCGAGGGGACGCGCGACGAGAACCGCGCCCGCTTCGGGATCCGGAGCGGACCGGTGGCGCTGACCGTCCGCCGGCTCGTGGAACGGATGGGGATCGACCTGTTGATCCGCGCCGCGGCGGAGGTCCCGGGCCTGGAGGTCGTGATCGGCGGGGACGGCCCCCTCCGGGGCGATCTGGAGGCGCTGGCGCAGTCCTTGCGGGTGCCGGCGACGTTCCTGGGGTACGTGAAGGACGAGGACCTGCCCGCCCTCTATCGGGCGGCGGATCTCTTCGTGCTGCCGACCCGGGCGCTCGAGGGCTTCGGGCTGGTGGCGATCGAAGCGATGGCGTGCGGGACTCCGGCGATGGGGACGCCTGTGGGCGCGATCCCCGAAGTGCTCGGGCCGCTCCGGCTCGTGTTCGACGACGTGACGCCGCAGGCCATCGCGGGAGGAATCCGGCGCTTCTTCGCGGAGCGCGATGCCGGGCTCCCCGAGCGCTGCCGCGCCCACGTGGCGGAGCACTATGACTGGTCCCAGGTGATCGCGAAGGCCGAGCAGGTTCTGGTCGAGGTGGCCCGTGAAGGTCCTGGTCACGGACGGCGCTAACCGCGTCGCCCTGGCGGTGGTCCGCGCCCTCGGGCGGGCCGGCGCCGAGGTCGCCGTGGTGGAGCAGGAGCGCTTCGCGCAGAGGACGCCCGCGTCCTTCCGCTCGCGCTTCAGCTCCCGCCACGACGTGATTCCGACGCTGGCGGACGACGGCGCCTTCATCGACGCCCTCGTGGAGCGGTCGTCCGGCTACGACGTGCTCCTCCCCGTCTCGACGAACGTCGTCCTGGCCTGCGCCGCCCATCGCGAGCGGTTCCAGGCGCGGCTGCCGATTCCCCCGCTGGACCTGCTTCGCCGCGCCAACGACAAGTCGTCCGTGCTGGCCATCGCCCGGAAGGCCGGCGTGCCCATTCCCGTGACCTATGCTCCCGAGAACGAGGAGGAACTCGACGAGGTCGTCTCGAGGGTCCGGCTGCCGGCGATCGTGAAACTGCGCGACGACGCGGGCACCGTCCTGGAGCCCGGTCAGCGCTACGCGATCGGCCGGAGCCCCGGCGCCTTGCGCGAGGCGTATCGCCGGCTCCATGCGCTGAAGCCGTTCCCGCTCATCCAGGAGAAAGTCGACGGCCCCGGCTACGGCGTGGGCGTGCTGGCCGAGGAAGGGCGGGTCCTGGCCGCCGTGGCGCATCGCCGGATCCGGGAGTATCCGGTGACGGGAGGGCCGAGCACGATCTGCGAGTCGGTCGAGGACCCGCGCCTCGCCGGCTATGCCGCGGCGGTGATCCGCGAGCTGCGCTGGACCGGGGTGGCGATGGTGGAGTTCAAGAAAAACGACGAATACCGGTTGATGGAGGTCAACCCCCGGTTCTGGGGCTCGCTGCCGCTGGCCACCCGGGCGGGGGTCAATTTCCCGTCGCTCGTGTGTCGCCGCGCGATGGGGGAAGACCTGGGCGACGTTCCCCGCGCCGCCGCGGGCGTGCGGCTGCGATTCCTCCCCATCGACGCCCGAGCGGCGTGGTCGGCGCTGGGCGACCCCGAGCGCCGCTGGTCCTATGGGCTGGGCTTCCTGCGGGACCTTCTGGACCCCGGGATCACCGACGGCATCCTCGACCCCGCCGACCTGGAGGCATCGCTCGTCTACCTCGCGAATCACCTGCCGTGAACCCGATTCGCGTCGTCCAGGTGATCACGCGCTGCGTCCGCGGCGGGGCGTATCAGGTCGTCCGCTGCCTGCTGGAGCGGCTGCCGAAGGAGGAGTTCGAGCAGTCGCTCGTCTCGGGCCCCGAGGTGGCTCCCCCGGACGCCCGGATCGTGCCGGAGCTCGTCCGCGAGATCTCCCCCCGGCTGGACCTGGCGGCCCTGGTCCGCCTGACGCGGATCTTCGCGAAGGACCGGCCCGACCTCGTCCATGCCCACACCTACAAGGCCGGCCTCCTGGCCTCGGTGGCGGGCCGCTTGGCCGGGGTGCCGGCGGTCCTGTTCACGCCTCACGGGCATATCTTCTCGCGCGGGGCGAACATCCCCGGCGTGCCCGGGGGCCCGAAGCTCGAACTCCTGCGCTGGATCACCCGGGTCGCCCAAGGCTGCGCCGACCGCGTCACGGCCTTGTCGGAACCGGACCTGGAGCAGCAGCTGGCGCTCAGGCTGTCGCCGGCGTCGAAGTACGCGGTGGTCCGCAACGGCATTGACTGCGAGCGCTTCGGCGGGCCGCGCCCGCGATCCTTTGCCGGGGCCCCGGTCATCGGAGCGGTGGGCCGCTTCTCCCAGGAGAAGGGACACCGATACCTCCTCGAAGCCCTGGCCCTCCTGCGTCCGCGGCTTCCCGGCGCCCGCCTCGTGCTGGTCGGCTTCGGATCGCTCGAGGGCGACCTTCGCAGCCGGGCGGCCGGGTTGGGGCTAGCCGACGTCGTGACCTTCACCGGCGAACGGGATAGCGCCGAGCTGCTGGGCTGCTTCGACGTCTTCGTCCAGCCGTCGCTTTACGAAAGTCAGGGCCTGGCCATCCTGGAGGCGATGGCCGCGGGGGTGCCGGTCGTCGCGTCGGATGTGGGCGGCGTCCGCGACGCCGTGCGGGACGGGGAGACCGGACTCCTGGTGCCGCCGGCCGACCCCAGCTTCCTTGCGGAGTCCATCCTGAGGCTCTCCGCGGACCGGGACCTGGGGCGGCGGCTGGCGGACCGCGCGGGCCGCGAGGTCCGCGAGCGCTACTCCTCCTCGGCCATGACCGAAGGCTACGCCCGCCTGTACCGCGAGCTGCTCTCCTAGGCCGTTTCCGACAAACTCGTCGTAGGGCGCCGCGCAGTTTCCATGTATAATCCCCGGCCGTGTACGACTTCCTTAGCGGTCGCATTGCCGTCCGGAAGCCCGACTATGCCGTCCTCGACGTCAACGGGGTCGGATACCGGGTCGAGATCCCCCTGTCTACCTTCGAAAAACTGCCCCGGGAGGGCGTCGTCCGGTTGTTCACCTTTCTGCGGGTTTCGGACGACGACCTGCGCCTGTACGGCTTTTTGACGGAGCGGGAGCGCGAGATCTTCCTGAAACTGGTCGAAGGCGTCCAGCAGCTCGGCCCTGCCAAGGCGATCTCGATCCTGTCCAGTGTCTCGCCGGACGCGCTGTCGCGGGCCATCGAGGAGGAGGATGTCGCCTTCCTGAAGAACATCCGGGGGATCGGCGAAAAGATCGCGCACCGGCTCATCGTGGAGCTGAAGGGAAAGCTTCCGTCGGGGGCAGGAAAAGACGGCGGCGACTCGTCCACTAGTAAGGACGCCGTCGGGGCGCTGGTCGCCCTCGGCTACGACCGCCGCCAGGCCGAGGAGGCCGTCCGACGGGCGTTGAAGGACGTCAAGGGCGAGGCGTCGGTCGAGGACGTCATCAAGAGGAGCCTCACGCATGTCTAGGATGAGTGCGGCGCTGCTGGCAGCGCTGATGGTCGTCGGGGCGGCCGCGGCGGGCTGCGGCAACTGTCCCTTGCGCGGCAAATCGGACCAGTCGAAGGACCTGGGCCAGCAATTCTTCAACGCGGGTCGCTACGACCAGGCGAAGATCATGTTCAGCAACTGCGTCGAGCAGTGCCCGGACAACGAGGAAGGCTGGCTCGGGCTCGCCAACGCCTGCCGCGAATACGGCAACATCCAGTTCAAGCATGCGTCCGACCTGGCCGCGGAAGGAAAGGGCGCGGAGGTCAAGCGCTTCTACAAGGACGCCGCGGAGGCCCATACCCTCGCGTACGACATTTTCCATCGGAAGGTCGTCGACAACCCGGGCGACATGGCGCCGCACTACGGGTTGGCCCTCCTGCACTATCAGCGGGCGACGAGCATCCTGCCCTTTCCGTTCCCCCTGGACGACACTCAGAACCGCCAGCATGAGCGGGATCTGGCCATCTCCGAATTCACGATGGTCATTCAGCACTCTCCGGGAGTCGTGCAGGCCTACCGCTACCTCGGGCTGGCCCTGTTCGCCGCCGACCGGATGGACGAGGGGCGCCCCTACCTGAAGCACTTCCATGATGCCCAGCAGATGCTGTACGAACGAGTGCTTCAATGGCCCGGCTCGACCGATGACGACAAAAGCCGCAAGGAGAGCTCGCTGGCGAAGGTCAATCGCGAGATCGAGGAGATCCGGGACGTCCTGGGGGAGTACTTCATGTATGCCCAGCGCGAGTTCGATCGCCTCAAGGCCAAAAAGGAGCGGACGCCGGAGGAGGAGATCAAGATGGCCCGGTACTTCCGCGAATCGCTGGAACTCGAGAAGGAGATCAAGGGCTTCCATTTGACCAATTTGAGTCCGGTCGAGATGGAGGTGCGCCGGCGTTGCGAGGATCTGATCTCGGTCTTCAATCGGGGCCAAGTGGCCGAGATCATGGGCTTCGTCGCGGCGCGGCCCGGCGACGAGGCCGCGTTCCAGGAGCGGGTCCGGGTGAAAATCGACCAGGGCACGAAGTACAAGAATACCCAGTACCGAACGATCGTCGTCTCCGGAGACACCGCCAGCGTCGGCCTGGTCTGCGAGGTGTCGACCAACCGGGGCAGCCGGCCGGACGCCGAACTGACGATGCACTGGCGTCTGGTGGCGGGCCAGTGGAAGGTGTCGGAGCTGCCGTAGCTAGCGGACGAGACGGGCGGGGACGGCCGACAGGCGGACCGCCAGCGTCGCGCGGATCGCCTCCACGGGCAGCCCGCGCCCGGGACAAAGCGTCTCGGCGTCGACTTCGCGGTGCGACCGGACCCGGTCGGCCGGGATGTGGCCTTCGCGGCAGAGCCTTTCCAGCAGCTCCACCAGCGCCGCCACCTGCTTCTTCGTGGGGGCTTCCTTCTCGAAATCGCCCACCAGGCAGATCGCGATCGATTCCAGGTTGATGTCCTGGTTCTTCGTGTGCGGGCCGGGAATCTGGTCGCGCCACCGGTAGCCCACCTCGACCGCGCCGTCGGCCGCCCCGGACCCGTTGCCGATGACGAAATGGTACGCGAGGCCCCCCAGCCGGGCGCGGTGGTTCCGCTCGAAGGCCGCCGCGCTTCCACCGTGGGTGGCGCTGTGATGGATCACGATCGACCGGAACGCGGGATTCGTGAGGGGCGGGATGCTGCCGTCGGGGGCGGCGGCCTCGATGGGGGCGCCGCCGGTGCAGAACATGTAGGTGGTGAAGGACGTCAGGCCGATGGCCACCGACAGGAGCAGGAGGTCGAACGGTTTCATTGCGTGCCCCGGATTAATCGCCGCAATGACTCTTATCGGCCGGAGGCGAGGCGGGCTTTAATCCACTCGCCGGCCCGCCGGGCCGCCCGGACCAGGGCGTCGGGCGCCCGGTCGCCCGTCTCGAAGGCCCGGCGCTTCAGCTCGCAGCGGCCGCAGACCAGGACGACGGGGGCGGGGGAGAGGCGCAAGACCGTTCCCACGGCCTTGCCCCCGAGCGAGGTCCGGTCGATGCAGCCTTCGCCGGTCACGACGAAATCGCAGGGCCGGGGGAAGCCGGCCTCCTTGAGAATGTGGTCCGCGCCGCGCACGAGGGTGGCGCCGTGCGCGACCAGGGCGGCGGGGAGCCCGCCCGCCGCGCCGGTGCCCTTCAGGCGGCGGATGTCGACGCCCGTCCGGTGCCGGAGCTCCCGCGCCCAGATCCGATTCCTCTCCTCGAGCCGCTCGACCATCGGGGGAGTCGCGCCTTTTTGCGGGCCGAAGACCCGTGCGGCGCCCCGGGGGCCCAGAAGGGGATTCTCCACGTCGCAGAGCACCGTCACCGAGCGGGCCATGGCCGGGCTGACGACGCCGATCGCGCCGCGGCCGCCGTCGACCGTCGCGCTGCCGCCGACGCCGAGCAGGATGCGGCGGGCGCCGGCCCGGTACGCGTGGGCGATCAACTCGCCCGTCCCCCGCGAGGTCGCGAGGAGCGGATTCCGCTCGGCCGGCGGCACCAGCTTGAGCCCGCTCGCCTTGGCCATTTCGATGACGGCGGTTTTCCCGGCGCGCAAGTAATAGGCGCGCACCCGGGTCTTCATCGGGCCCGTCACGGTGACGTGAACCTTCCTTCCGCCGATCGACGCGCGCAGCGCCTCCAGGGTGCCGTCGCCGCCGTCGGCGATCGGGATCCGGATGAAGTCCGCGTCGATCGCCTGCCGGAGCCCCTTGACGATCAGCAGCGCCGCCTCCCGGGGCGAGAAGGTCTCCTTGAAGGCGTTGGGGGCCACGACGATGACCGGGCGTTTCTTCATGAAGGCGGGCGGATTATAGGAACGCCCTCCGCGAGTGACAAGGGAAAGGGCGGGCGCTATACTCGCCGGCGTGACGCTCCTGGTGACGGATCCGCTGTATCTGGAGCATTCGGCTCCCGGTCACGTGGAAAGCCCGGAGCGCGTGACGGCCATCCTCGACCACTTCAAGGCGAAGGGCCTCCTGGAACGCCTGACGCCCCTGGCGGCACGCGACGCCACGGTCGAGGAGATTGCGCTCATGCACGGCCGCAGCTACATCGAGGTCGTCCGGGAGGTATCCGCGCGCGGGGGAGGCTGGTTCGACAGCGACACCTACCTGAACGGGCGTTCCTTTGCCGCGGCCGTCCGGGCCGTCGGCGGCGTGTTGGCGGCGGTCGAAGCGTTGCGCGACGGCCGAGACCGGACGGCGCTTTGCCTGGTCCGTCCCCCCGGCCATCACGCGCTTCCCGAACGCGGGATGGGCTTCTGCCTCTTCAATAACGTCGCCATCGCGGCCCGCTTCCTGAAGCGGCGCGTCCTGATCGTCGACTGGGACGTGCACCATGGCAACGGGACCCAGGAGATGGTCGAGGACGATTTGTCGATCTGGTATCTGTCGACGCACCGGTTCCCCTTCTATCCGGGCACGGGCTGGGAGCAGGAGCATGGGCTGGGGAATGTGATCAACATCCCCCTCAGCGGGCAGACCTCGCGACCGGTGTTCCTTCAGAAGTTCGCCGATGCCGTCCGCCGCGCGGCCGCGGAATTCAAGCCGGACTTTCTCCTCGTGTCCTGCGGATTCGACGCGTACGAGGACGATCCGATCGGCGGGCTGAATTTGAAGCCTGAGGACTATCGAACCATGACGGACGTCGTGTGTTCGCTGGGGATCCCGGTCGCATCGGCGCTCGAAGGAGGCTACAGCCTAACCGGCCTGGGACCCTGCGCCGAGCAGCACGCCCTGGGTCTTCTGTCGGCGCCCCAGTCTAGCGCCGGGCCTTGAGGGAATCCTCGTGCTCCCGGTTCCTGCGATCTCCCGCGTACTCCCCGGCCCCTTCCGTCTCCGGTCCTCGCGAGATCTCCGGAGGCCCTATCCCGAAGCTCACCTGGCTCGACTTCCAGCATCCGAGGAAATCGGGTCCGGAGCGCATCCAGCCTGATCCAGGCGGGGAGGCGGGTCGCGAGGCGAGGACGAAGGTCGTCGACCCGGGGCCGGGACCGTCACGGCCTCGGCCTCGCTAGGGCCGCGTCGGCTTCGCCCGGCACATCTCGATCGCCACCCGGATGGCGGCGATCATGGGCGAAGGATCCGCGATGCCCTTGCCGGCGATGTCGAAGGCGGTTCCGTGGTCCGGCGAGGTCCGGACGAAGGGAAGGCCGAGGGTCACGTTGACGGCGTCGGGGTGCATCGCCTTGATGGGGCCCAGTCCCTGGTCGTGGTACATCGACACGATCGCGTCGCAGGGCCGCTTCCAGATCGTGTCCGCCGCATAGGGACCCTCGGCGTGAATGCCTTCCCGGCGGGCGGTCTCCAGGGCGGGGGCGATGATCTCGATCTCCTCGCGGCCGAACTCGCCGCCCTCTCCCGCGTGCGGGTTCAGGCCGCAGACGGCCAGACGCGGCTGGGCCACGCCGAAGCGCTCCTTCAGGCCGCTCGAGGTCTCCCTCAGGATGCCGAGGATCCGGTCGACGGTGATCAGGCCCGGCAGCTGGCGGAGCGAGACGTGCGTCGTGACGAGCGCGACGCGGAGCGGACCCGCCACGAAGAGCATGACGGGTTGCCGGACGCCGGCTCGGGCGGCGAGGTGCTCGGTGTGCCCGATGAAGGGGACGCCCGACTTCGCGATGCGCTCCTTGGAAACGGGGGCGGTGACGATCCCGTCGACTTTCTTCGCCAGGGCCAGGTCGAGGGCCTGGTCGATCGCCGCGAGGGCTTCCCGGCCGCCGCCGCTTCGGGAGCCGAGCACGGTGAACTCGGCATCCCAGGATTCACGGAGGGCTTTGTCGACGACCTCCGGCCCGATTCCGGCGGGGTCGCCCAGGGTCACGGCGAGCTTCACCAAGCGGACTACTTGCCGAGGAGGGATTCGGGCAGGACGAAGTTGTGGTAGATCTTCTGGACGTCTTCGCTGTCGTCCAGGTTCTCCATCAGGTTGAGGATCTTTCGGCCGGTCTCCTCGTCGACCTTGACGACGTCCTTGGGGATCATGCTGATCTCGCTGGAGACCAGCTTGTACTTCTTGGCGAGGGCTTTCTTGACGGTCTCGAAGTCCGGGACGGCGCAGGTGATGTAATAGTTCTCGCCGGCGGTTTCCATGTTCTCGGCGCCGGATTCCAGCACGTCGTTCATCATCTGGTCCTCGCCCGCCGCGGCGACGGGGATGATGACGAGGCCTTTGCGCAGGAACATGAAGGCGACGGCGTTGGCGCCGGCCAGGTTGCCGTTGCTGTTCTCGAACATCTTCCGCATCTCGGCCGCACTGCGGTTCTTGTTGTCGGTGAGCGCGTCGATCATGAAAGCGACGCCGCCGGGTCCATAGCCCTCGTAGGTGACCTGCTCGTAGCTGATCCCTTCGAGCTCGCCGGTGCCCCGCTTGATCGAGCGGGTGATGTTGTCGTTGGGGACGCTTTCGGCGCGGGCGTCGAGGATGGCGTTGGCGAGCTTGAGGTTCATGTCGGGGTTGCCGCCGCCTTCCTTCGCCGCGATCTGGATGGCGCGGCAGAGTTTCGACCAGAGCTTGCCGCGGCGGGCGTCGGCGGTGCCTTTTTTGTGCTTGATCGTCGCCCAGTGGGAGTGTCCGGACATGGGGCCGATTATAGCCAGCGCCGTCGCCCGAGTCAATTCGGGCGGGAACGCGGTCCGTCCGGCTCGGGGGGGGCGATCTCGATTTCAGGTGACGTTTCGGTTGGGCTCCGGTGTCTCTTCGGGTAACATCGGGCGGGGGCCGAGCCATAGACGTTCCGGGCGGATCTGGATCTCTCACCAGGAGCCGATCGATGCGATTCCTCGCGGCAGTTCTCGGCGCCCTCGCCTGGGCCGCGTCCGCGGCCGGGCAGGACTCGAAGGGTTTTGATACCGTCGACGCCAAGCGCGTCGCCGATGCCATTGCGGCCGGGTCCGAGTATCTGAAAAAGACGCCGTCCCCGGGGACGCACCACGACATGGCGAACACGGACGAACTCGTCCTCCTCACGCTCGTCGAAGCTCGCGTGCCGGACAACGATCCCGTCGTCCAGAAGCTGCTCGAAGGAATTCTCGGCGCCTCGCTGGACAGGACGTACAAGGTCGTGCTCCAGGCCATGGTGCTGGAGGAACTCGACCGCGTGAAGTACCAGGAGCGGATCTGGCAGTGCGCGCAGTTCCTGGTGGACAACCAGGGACCGACGGGTCAGTGGGGCTACGGCGAGCCCACCGCCGCGGTGAAGAACGTTCCCACCGGAGCCAAGACGGCCGTCGCCTCCGGCGGCGGCGCGGCCCGTCCCGTGACGCCCGACGTCCTGGCCGCGATGGCGGCGGGCGAGCGGATCAAGCCGCCGGTCCTGCGGAAGCTGACCGTGTCCAAGACGAAGGAGGGCCCGGCGGGCGGGGACAACTCGAATTCCCAGTATGCCGCGCTCGGGCTCCGCGCCTGCCACGACGCCGGGATCAAGATCCCGGAATCCGTGGTGCTGCTCGCGAAGAAGTGGTGGTACGACACGCAGCATCCGGGGACCGAGGCCGGCGGCAAGAAGCAGGATCTGGGGGTCGCGAGCGGTCCCGGTGCCAGCGAGGCCCCCGCCGCTCCCCGCGGCTGGTGCTACGGGGACAGCTACGGCGTCTGCAAGGGCGGTCCCGCGTATGCGGCGATGACGGCCGGCGCGACCGGCACGATCGTGATCTACGACTACATCCAGGGTCGCGATTGGCGGAAGAACGAGCACGTGCGCAGCGGCCTGGGGTGGCTGGCGAAGAACTGGTCGGTGACCGAGAACCTCGGCCCCTCGGAGGTCGAGGACGGCGCGGCGAATTCCTATTACTACTACTATCTTTACGCTCTCGAGCGTCTGGGCATGCTCTACGACAGCGGGAAGATCGGCGGCCACCTCTGGTATCCGGAGGGCGCCAAGGTGCTGCTCGACGCCCAGCAGAAGGACGGCTCGTGGAAGGCGAGCCGCCCGGAGAACCCCGTCTGGGACACCTGCTTCGCGATCCTCTTCCTCAAGCGGGCGACGCGTCCCCTGGTGATTTCCGACGGCGGATCGTCCAAGCGGTAGGGCGCCGAAGGCCCGGGAGCCGCCCCGCGTCGCGGGGAGCACCGGGATCCCGAGGGGCGGGCTTGGGCGGCCCCCGCACGAATCCCGTTTTCTTGCGCGGATTCCGGGGGAGGGATAAAATGCCCTTATGAACATCTCCCCCGAGGTCCGCTCCCACACCAAGGAGTTGATCGCGATCCGCCGCGCCCTGCACCAGTACCCCGAGCAGGGCTTCAAGGAATTCCGGACGGCGGCCCTGATCCGATCCCGGCTCAAGAGCTGGGGCGTCGAGCATAAGGCCATGTGCGGCAC
>Ga0070731_10000427_pt1 | contig 58421 bp, 41 predicted proteins | sample Coa_R1_2_FD_66448 | JGI IMG/M metagenome (GOLD analysis project Ga0070731, IMG submission 66448) | Surface soil microbial communities from Centralia Pennsylvania, which are recovering from an underground coalmine fire - Coalmine... | ecosystem: Environmental > Terrestrial > Soil > Unclassified ... | reverse complement strand
ACTCTCAAACTCTCAAACTCTCAAACTCTCAAACTCTCAAACTCTCAAACTCTCAAACTCTCAAACTCTCAAACTCTCATACTTCATTTCCCTTCACTCAACTCAATCGTCAAATTCTCAAACTTCGCCGCCGCCGCCTGCCGCGCGGTGCTGAGGTCATCCAGCAGTTTCTGGTACGCCGCAACTTCCTGCGCGGCTTTCAGTGAAATCTCAAGATACGCTGAACTCAGCGCTTTGCGCTCCTCGATGGACAACACGCCGTCTTTGTTCGCGTCGAAACCTTTGATCATAAACGTATCGCTGTTCGCCGCGTTTTTAATGCCTTCGGCCAGCGCGGCGGCGCCGTTCGCGGGCAGCGTCTTTGCAGCCTCGATCTCCGCGACCGTCAAGTAACCGTCGCCGTCGTTGTCCACGGCGCTGAAGAGCCGCTGCGTCGCGTTGAAAATGCACGCCGCGTCGCGGTATTCCTCGCCAGTCAGTTTTCCGTCGTTGTCGCGGTCAAGGCGGGTGAGCGTTTCGACGACGTCGGAGGCCAAGGCCCCGCGGATTTTCAACGCGTCGATCAAGCGGCGATAAACTTCCATCTCGGTGACCTGAAAATCGAGCTTCATCGTCATGGTCTTTTTCTTAGCCTCCCCTTGGACCGGTGTCGTGTCGAAGAGCGTGCCGAGCGCCTTGTCGTACATCTGGCGGCGGCGGATGCGTTCGCGCTCCTCGGCATCTTTTGCGTCCTGTTCAGCCAGGAATTTCTGTTTGATCATCACGATTTCAACGCGCGCCTTGATCTCTTTTTTCTTGATCAAGTCGGCGATCCATTTGTCCGGCTGCGTCTTCGGATTGCCATCGCCGACAATCGTCGCCAGCGTCGGAACTTTGGGCAGCGCCGTCAACACCGTCTGGTCCGCGGATTTGATGGGTTCGGAATCAGACTCCTCGCCCCAAATGCAAAGAGTGAAGGCGGCGAGCATCAGAAAAGACAAAACGCGAGGCATGGCGGGTCCCCTTAATTCGATGACATAAACGAACTGACCTGACTCCGTTAATGAAGACAGCCCTTGAAGCCCGTTTCCTACGTTATCGGCAATATTGGCGGCATGCGGCACTAATGTCCGTAGCGCAGGCGTCCCGCCTACGTTTGCAAAGCGAAGCGCCGCCGTTCTCCCCTCTCCCCTTGGGGGAGAGGGGTCGGGGGTGAGGGGCGGCCGCGCTTCCAATCAGGCTTTTGAATCAGTTTCTTCGGCCTATTAGCCCTATTCGGCCTAGCCCTATCGCATTTGCGCCACACCCGCGCTATACCTGCGCGACGAGCCGCTCGCTCCGCGCACGCCGCGCCTTCAGTCGGATGAAGAACGTCGAACCCTTGCCCACTTCCGACTCCACGTGGACGCTGGCCCCGTGCGCAAGCGCGATGTGTTTCACAATCGCCAACCCCAACCCGGTGCCGCCCTGGCTGCGCGAGCGCGCTTTGTCCACGCGGTAGAAGCGCTCGAAGATGCGGTTGAGCGCGTGGCCGGGGATGCCGATGCCCGTGTCGCTGACGGCGATCTGCCAGTCGAAATCGTCGTCGGGGCCTTCGGCGTGGAAGCCGTTGCTGCTGGCGGGCGTTTGCTTGAGCGCGCGCGACAGGCTCACCGTGATGCTGCCGTTTTCGTGGTTGTAGTTGATCGCGTTTTCGATCAGGTTTCCGACTGCTTGCACCAGCAGCCCGCGGTCGCCGTCGATCCAGACTTCGGCGTCCGGCGTTTCGCAGCGCAAATCGATTGCCCGCTTCGCCGCCAGCGACGCGCATTGATCGACCGCCGAGTCCACGACTTCGTTGAGCAGCACCGCCGCTTCCGCGATGTCGCTTTGCGGATTTTCCAGACGCGAGAGCCGCAGCAGATCTTCGACGAGATGCCCGAGTTGTTCGGCCTGGCGGTGCGCGACGGCCAGGAATTCGCGCGCCTGCGCCTGATCGTCGAATCCGGCCTCGCCCATCGTTTCGAGGTAGCCGATCAGCGACGTCAGCGGCGTGCGCAGTTCGTGCGAAACGTTCGCGACGAATTCGGTGCGCATGCGTTCCAAGCGGCGCAATTCAGTAATGTCGTGCAGCACCGCCACCGCGCCGAAAAGCGCCTGCTTCTCGTTCTTGTACGGCGAGCAATGCGCTTGAATGTAGCGCTTCTGGCGGTCGGCGGCGTCGGCCAGTTCGAACTCGAAACTGCACGTTTGATTGGCGACCAGCGACATTTCAATGTTCGCCGCCAGTTCGGAATGCTGCGTCAACTGCGACTGAGCCGGCGCGCTTTCGTTGGGGATGCCCAGGATTTTTCGCGCGGCGGGATTCGAGAAGATCACGTTGCGGCGCGAATCGACGACGAGAATCCCTTCGTTCATCGCCGCCAGAATCGCTTTCAACGCGTCGCGTTCGGTTTCAAGGTTGGCCGTGCGCGCGGCCAGTTTTTCGCCCACGCGCGCCACCAACTGCGCATCGGTCGCAACCGGCGTGAACGACGCCTTCATGTCTTTAAGCAGATTAAGCGCCGTTTCGCGCATGGAATCGACGGTGCGGTGCGCGCGCAAAACCACGACCAGCGCGTAGACGTTCAGCGCGACCAGCGCCAGCGTCAAGATGGCCATGCACGCCGCCGGGCTGAGCGCGGCGCCGGTTTCGACGAGCACGATCAGCGCGGCGACAGTGCCGCCGATCGCCAGCGGAATAGCCAGCACGAGCAGCCGCAGGCGGCTGCGGCGCAGCGCGCGCTCTTCTTCAGTGAATGGACCGGGCATTTTAATTCAAGATTCAAGATTCAAAATTCGAGATTCAAGGTTTCAGGGCTCATGTTGAAACCTTTGGCACGCTGGCATTTTTCCCCGAAGGGGTTCAAGATGGTAGCCGGGGGTTGAGGGTGTACTCGCCCGATACCCCCGGTAACCATCGCAAAAATGGCTTCGACCCCGGAGGGGTCGCAGAGGGTTTCAACAGATCCGGTTTCAAACAAAATTCGACATTTTGAATTTTGAATTTTGAATCTTGAATTCACCGTTCACGCCTTTTCTTTTAACCGATACCCCACGCCGCGTACAGTTTCGATCATCTCCGACGCTTCGCGCAGTTTTCGCCGCAGCGCGCTGACGTGGACGTCGATGGTCCGGTCGAGCACAAAATGGTCCTGCCCCAGGGCGATGTCAAGCAGTTGGTTGCGCGTGAGCACGCGGCCCAATTGCTTGGCCAGGTTTTCGAGGATGCGGAATTCGGCCAGCGTCAGATCGATTTTTTTGGTGCCGACCGTGACTTCATGCCGGCGGATGTCGATCTTGAGCGGCCCAACCACCATCGGCTTGTCGTCGGCATCGGACGGAATATCCGACAGCCTCCGAAGAATTGCGCGCACGCGCGCGGTGAGCACGCGCACCGTAAAAGGCTTAACCAGATAATCGTCGGCGCCCAATTCCAAGCCCGTGACGATGTCGGCTTCTTCGTCTTTCGCGGTAACGATCAGAATTCCGGTCGCGCGCAGCTTTTCGTCTTCACGCATGGCGCGGCACACGTCCAAGCCGTGCATTCCGGGGAGCATCAAGTCCAGAATGGCCAGATCGAAGCCTTCCTTGCGGGCGAGGCGCAGGCCCTCTTCGCCGTTTTCGACCAGCGCCACCTCGTAGCCTTCGCGCGTAAGATTATGGCGAATGAGGTTGCGGATATCGGCGTCGTCTTCGATCACCAAGACTTTCTTTTTCGACATTCGGATTTGCTCCGGTGGCTTTTGATGAGAGGATTTGAACACATTCAAACAGGTGCAGCACACAAAGCAAGGTTCCTTACACAATCTTTAAAATCCAACAGTTTCCCTATGAAAACCGAGCGCTTTCGGCTCCGTTGCGCAAATCCAGCCACTTTCATTTGACGGCGGGAAGATATAATGCGGGCGCAAACTCGATTCAACAATTGTGGTGCAGGCTTCCAGCCTGCCTCTAAGCCATGCAGGCTGGAAGCCTGCACCACAAACGGAAAGGAAATCTCCCGACGTGAACCCCATTCTCGAATCCCGGTTGGAGAAGTTGCGCCGCTCGCTCGACGACCTTTCGGCGGCCATGGACGACAACATCCGCGCTGTCTTGCATCAACTCACCTGCGATGAGACGGTCGGCAATCTGCCGCTCAAGAACATCGACGCGCTGGCCAAAGCCATGCGCGACAATTGCATGATGCTGATGGCCAAGGAACATCCCTTCGCCAGCGATCTGAAGTACGCCATGGCTGCGCTGCGCGTGGAACACGATTACGAGCGCATCCAGGAATTGCTCGACGCGCTGCAAAAGCGCGTTTCGGTGCTGCGCAGCTCCCCTTTTAAGAGCATTTGCCAGGACTTGACCGGCGTGATGGCCGATTTGTTGGAAATGCACGACATCGTTCGCCGCACCTATCGCCGCAACCAGCCGGAATCCGACATCAAGATGCTCGCCGCCCAGCAGGAGAAGCTTGACGCCGGCGTGCAGGTGTCGATCCTGGCGATTCAAAACAAAATCCTCAACGGCATTGCGAGCGAAAAGACGAATCCGGAATCGATCGTCGAAGTGGTGCTCGCCTGCCGGCACGTCAAACGCATCGCCAACATGCTGGACGCGATGCCGGAGGAGTTGAATTTATTCGGCTGATTGACCCATTGACCCGTGGTGCAGGCGTCTCGCCTGCACGACTCACGAGCTTTTTTACGAATTGGACATTTGGCAGACACACTATCTTAACGAATGTCCTGTAGAAGATATGAAACCATTTTCTTAAAGGAGAGGAACACATGTCGGACAAGGCTGTGCTGTGTGCCGTGTTGGCCTGCGCTCTGATTGGCGCGGGAGCCCATGCGGAGACGATCACGATCCAAGGCGCGGGCGCGACCTTTCCGGCGCCGCTGTATGCGAAGTGGGTCGCGAAATATAACGCGGACCATCCAAATGTGAAGGTGGATTATCAGGCAATCGGCTCCGGCGGCGGGATCAAAGGCATCACGGACCGGACCGTGCAGTTCGGCGCCTCAGATGGGCCCCTGACCGACGATCAGTTGAAGGCGGCTCCAGGTGCGATTATCCACATTCCGATGGTTTCCGGCCCGGAAGTCATGATCTACAATTTGCCCACGGTCAAGGAAACGCTCAAGCTCAACGGCGATGTCATTGCTGGAATGTATCTGGGCAAGATTACGAAGTGGAACGACCCGAAGATCGCGGCGCTTAATCCCGGCGTGGCGCTGCCCGACATTGACCTGGTTGTGACGCACCGCTCAGATGGCTCGGGGACGACGTGGATTTTCACGAATTACTTGAGCAAAGTGAGTGCGGAATGGAAAACGAAAGTCGGCAACGCGACCTCGGTGAAGTGGCCGGTCGGTTTGGGTGGGAAAGGTAATGACGGCACGGCGGCGTCAGTGAAGGGCGTGCCGGGCGGCATCGGCTACGTGGAACTGGCGTTCGCGGATAAGGCCGGGTTGCCGTACGCCACGCAGATCAACAAGGCCGGCAAGGAAGTTCGCGCGTCGGTGGACGGCGTGATCGCCGCGGCGAAGAATTCGACCGAAATTCCCGAGGACATGCGCGTCAGCATCACCGATGCGCCGGGCGACGATTCCTATCCGATCAGCGGCTTCACCTACCTGCTTGTGTACCAGGACATGTCCTACCTGAAGAACAAGGAACAGGCGATGGAAGTGGTGAAGTTCATCAATTGGTGCCTGACCGAAGGCCAGTCCATGGCGAAGCCGAACTACGCGCCCTTGGCCGACGCGGTCCAGAAGAAGGCCATCGAGAAGGTGAAGAGCATCATCGTGGATGGGGTGGCGTTGCAGAAGTAAAACTAACAATGAAATGTTGGGCTGGATTCAGGGAGCGAGCGCTCCCTGAATCCAACCATTTTTACACTTTTAACCAGAGGGGTGCGGCCATGTTCAGACTAAAAAACATATGCTTGTTTGCAAGCACAACGATTGCCGTCGCAATTTTTGCTTGCGCATTAACCGGCTGCGGCGATTCTTCGTCCGGCACGAACGGAGGCGGCACGCCATCGTCCGGCACCATCTCGATTCAAGGCGCTGGCGCGACCTTCCCGGCGCCGTTGTACGCCAAATGGATTGTGGCGTTCAATACCGCCAACCCGAATGTCAAGGCCGACTACCAGTCCATCGGATCGGGCGGCGGGATCAAAGGCATTACCGACAGGACGGTACAGTTCGGCGCTTCGGACGGTCCGATGACCGACGAGCAATTGAAGGCGGCGCCCGCGAAAATCCTCCATCTGCCGACTGTCTCCGGTCCTGAGGTCATGATTTACAATCTGCCTTCGGTCAAGGAAGTGTTGAAATTGAACGGCGAGGTCATTGCCGAAATGTATTTGGGCACGATCAAGAAGTGGAACGATCCAAAGATCGCGGCGTTGAACGCCGGCGTGGCGCTGCCTGACAAGGATGTCGTCGTCGCGCATCGCTCGGATGGTTCGGGGACGACCTGGATTTTCACAAATTATCTGAGCAAAGTCAGCCCTGAATGGAAGACAAAAGTCGGCAATGCGACCTCCGTGCAATGGCCCGTCGGCGTGGGTGGGAAGGGCAACGAAGGCGTCGCCGCGGCGGCGAAAGGCGTGGAAGGCGGGATTGGTTACGTTGAAATGGCCTATGTGGAGAAATCCGGCCTGCCCTATGCAACACAGATCAACAAGGCCGGCAAGCCGGTGCGCGCATCCGTGGACGGTGTGGTGGCAGCCGCGAAGAATTCGACGGAAGTTCCCGAAGACATGCGCGTCAGCATCACCGACGCGCCCGGCGACGAATCGTACTCCATTTGCGGCTACACCTATCTCCTAGTCTACGAGGACATGTCGTACTTGAAGAACCAGGCTCAGGCTGAAGCCGTAATGAAATTCATTCACTGGGGCCTGACCGACGGCCAGGCGATGGCGAAACCCAGCTATGCGCCGCTCTCAGATGAACTGCAAAAGAAAGTGCTCGAAAAGTTGAAGACGATCATGTACGACGGCAAGCCATTAATGAAGTGAAGCGGGGGCGCCAGTGTCTGACGAACTGAATGTCCAAGCCGTTCCGATGCCCGTGGTGTTGGACGGGGAGAGCATGCGCGTCAAAGTGCGCAAAGCGCTGGACGTGGGGATGGAAGCGCTCTGCACGGCAGGCGCGCTGTTCATTGTCTTTTTGCTGGCGGCGCTGGCGATTGTGTTGTACGTCGGCGCGCTGCCGGCGATCCAGAAATTCGGTTTCAAATTTCTGACCGGCACCGAGTGGGATCCCGTGGCGCTCGATTTCGGCGCGCTCCCATTCATCTACGGCACGTTGATTTCCTCGCTGGTGGCGCTGGTCATTGCCGTGCCGATGAGCATCGGCGCGGCGTTGTTCCTGACACGTATCGCGCCGAAATGGCTGGCGGGGCCGGTTTCGTTTCTGATCGAACTCCTGGCCGCTGTGCCCAGCATTGTGTACGGCTTCTGGGGCGTGGCGTGGCTGATTCCATTTTTGCAGGCGTGGGGTTTTCCGTTCCTAAAAGCTACTCTCGGCAAAATCCCATGGATTGGCGAACTCTTCTCCGGCCCGGCCTATGGCACCAGCATGATGTCGGCGGGGATTGTGCTGGCGATCATGGTCATTCCAATCATCACCGCGGTCGCGCGCGACGTGCTGCTGACGGTCCCCAAAGACATCGAAGAAGGCGCCTACGCGCTGGGCGCGACGTGGTGGCAGGCAAGTCTTGCGATTTTGAATTTCGGCAAGCTCGGCATCCTCGGCGCGGTAATCCTGGGCTTCGCGCGCGCCATTGGCGAGACGATGGCGGTAACGATGGTCATCGGAAACAATAATTCGATCAATTCCAGCCTGCTTGCGCCGGGAACCACCATTTCGAGCTTGCTGGCCAACGAATTTCAGAACGCGGATAAACCCATGTACGTTCATGCGCTGGTTTACTTGGCGCTGGTGCTGCTCGTTCTCACCGTCGTGCTGAATTTTGGCGCGCGCCTGTTGGTGATGCATGTGTCCAATATGGGCAAGTCGCGCCCCAAGAAACCTGAAAAAGAGCTCTCGCCCGAGGCAGAGAAGAAGGCGATCGCCGAGGCCGCGGCGGCGGCGGCAAAAATGCCCAACATCCCCATCGCCCGCGTCAATTACACCGTGCGGCACATCAACAAGGTCTTCAAGTTCCTCTGCTCGGCTGCCGCGGTGATGGCCATCGTCTTCCTCGTCATGATCTTTGGCTATGTGTTGTACATGGGCTTTTCGAGCCTGAGTTGGGATTTCTTCACCCAGAATCCCGGCCCGCCAGAAAATCACATCGGCATGAAAAATCAGATCGTCGGCACAATCATTCTCGTCGGGCTTGCCAGCGTCATCGGCGTGCCGCTGGGAATGGTCTGCGGCATTTATCTTTCCGAATATGCAAAGGAAAATTGGTTCAACCATTTCGTGCGGCTGGTGGTGGACGTGCTCGCGGGAACTCCGTCGATTATCGTCGGCGTGCTGGCGTACGAACTGGTAATCGCCAAAACCGGCAACTTTCCAGGACTGAAACTCGGACCGTCGGGCTGGGGCGGTGCGATGGCGCTGGCCTTTTTAATGGTGCCGATCATCGCGCGGACCACCGAGGAAATGCTGCGCTTGGTCCCCGCATCCTACCGCGAAGCATCGCTGGCGCTGGGCGGAGCGAAGTACCAGACCATTCTCAAAATTGTGCTGCCCGCCGCCACCAGCGGAATCGTGACCGGCGTCATGCTCTCAATTGCCCGCGTGGCCGGCGAAACCGCCCCGCTGCTCTTCACCGCTTTCGGCAGCGATCAAGACGTGTACGACCCCAGCAAACCGTTTCCCGCGCTCACGCTCAAGATCTTCAGCTACGCACAATCGGCGGAGAAGAAGTGGATCGAGCAGGCTTGGGCCGGCATGTTGGTGTTGATTGTGATGGTGACGATTTTGAGCGCGGCGGTGCGGTATGTGACCCGCGCCAAGAAAGTGGCCCGGATTTAAGCTGATTTAACGGAGTCTTAACAATTCGTTCACATTCTCCACACACTGAATTCAGATTCGGGCGTTAGCATGGTGTTTTGCATCTGAAAACGATTGCCCAAAGGCGGGTATCATGGACATTGCCATGAAAATGAACACGGGAATTGGCGAAACCACGCCGAGTTTTGCGGGCACGGTGGTTTCGGAAAACGCGCCCACGCCGGTACGCCTGAGCGCGAAAGACGTGCGCTTCTGGTACGGTGAGAAGCAGATTCTGCAGAACATCAACCTGGAGATGCGCGCCAAGGAGATTACGGCGCTGATCGGGCCGTCCGGCTGCGGAAAGACGACCTTTTTGCGCATGATCAACCGCATGTGCGACGTCGTGAGCGCGTCGCGCTACGACGGCACGATTGACCTCGACGGCGAAAACATCCTCGACAAGCGCCTCGACGTGGTCGCCCTGCGGCGCAAAGTCGGGATGGTCTTTCAGAAACCCAACGCATTTCCGAAGTCGATCTACGACAACGTCGTCTACGGCGTGCGCCTCTACGAGCGCAAATCGAAAGCGGATTTGGACATCATCGTCGAAAAGAGTTTGCGCAAAGCGGCGCTCTGGGAGGAAGTGAAGGACGACCTGCGCAAATCCGGCACGGCCCTTAGCGGCGGGCAGCAGCAGCGCCTGTGCATCGCGCGCACGCTGGCCGTGGCGCCCGACACAATTTTGATGGACGAACCGACCTCCGCGCTCGACCCGATCGCGACAGGCAAAATTGAAGAACTGATGGTCGAGCTCGCCGCGGATTACACCATCGTGATCGTGACGCATAACATGCAGCAAGCCTCGCGCGTGTCGGACCGGACAGCCTTCTTTTTCCTCGGAAAACTGATCGAAGCCGGCGAGACCGACCAGATTTTTACCTCGCCGCGCGTGAAGCAGACCGAAGATTACATCACCGGGCGCTTCGGCTAACGAAGGAGCGGCGGCACTCTTGCCGCCGTTGAATTGGCGATACGCCTTCGGCGGCAAAAGTGCCGCCGCTCCTATTTATAGATCGCGAAAGCGCGCCAACTGGATTTCATATTGCGCCAGCAATTCCCCAAACGCCGCGCTCTTCAGAAATTCCAATTCAATGGGCCGCGTCCCCGCAATGGGATCGACGCCATCGTCCGCGTCTTCGCCGGGATGGCAGATCACCAAATCGCCCGCCCGCGCCGCGCGCAGCCACTTCCGCATCAACCCTGAAAAATTCGCCTCCGGTTTCAGCGAATAAATGCCCGCAATCCGCGCATTGGTTTTGAATCCCGCGCGCCGCGCGCCGGCAGCGAAACCGGCGTTGAGCGATTTCAGAAACGCAAGTTTTGTATTCGCATGTCCCAGCGCCAGCGTCGGATTGACGCTGCGCAGGTACGGTTTGCGCTCCGGATAACGCGCGCTTAAGACCTCCCACAACACGCGCCGAATGCCCGGAAGCGCATGGACATGCTGATGTCCGTCCACAAAATCCGGCGGCGATTTTAGCCCCATTTCGAAGCGGTCGAGCTGATTGTTCAGCGCCGCTGCAACAGCAGTTTTATCGACGCGCCCCGAAAGCGCCGACGCGATGATTCTCTTCAACGTCAGTGGCGGTGCGCCTTGCGATGCGAACGGATGCGTGAGATTAAAATGCAGCCCAATGTCGATGCGCTCGCGAAATTCGGCGAGCGGCTTGGATGAGCTTTCCCAAAAACCGCCTTCCGTCATGCAACTGGCCGCGGAGAGGCGCCCCGCACCAATCAGTGCAAGAATTCCGCGGCTGACCGCTTCAGATTGCCCGTAATCGTCGGCGCAGAGGATAATTTTTGTCATCGCAGGAATTGGAGGCCAGAAGTCAAGGATTAGGTCCAAGGTCCAAAGTCCAAAGTCCTTTCAGTCCGCAGACGTTGGACCTTGGACCTTGGGCCTTGGACCCTGCAGTCCCAGCCGCCGCGCGATCACATAATTCGGCCGGCCTTTGACTTCATTGAATATGCTGGCGATGTATTCCCCGACCACGCCGATGGCCAGCAGTTGAATGCCATTAAGAAACGTGATCGCCACAACCAGCGTGGCCCAGCCGGGAAGATCGGCGCCAAAAATCAGCGTGCGCACGAGAATGTACAGTCCGTAGCTCATCGAGACCAGCGAAATCAACAGGCCGGCGATGGCCGAAAGGCGCAGCGGCAGCTCGCTGAAACTGATCATGCCCGCCAGCGCCAAGCGCGTGAGATGCCTGTATTTGAATTTGGAACGGCCCGTGCGCCGCTCTTCGACTTGAAACGGAACGGCGATGCTTTTGTAGCCGACCCAGGCGTAAAGGCCCTTCATGAAACGGTTGCGTTCCGGCAGCGCTTTGAGCGACTCCACGACTTTGCGGTCGAGCAGCCGAAAATCGCCGGCGTCCGGCTGGATCGGGATCCGCGCGACTTTGCTCAGCAGCGTGTAAAACGCGCGCGTCAGCGTGCGCTTGACGAACGATTCGTGCGCGCGGTCTTTGAGCACGCCGTACACCATTTCGTAGCCTTCGCGCCATTTGGCGATGAATTCGGGTATTAGCGAAACGGGATGCTGAAAATCGGCGTCCATCAGCACGACCACGTCGCCCGTGGCTTCGTCGATGCCGGCGGTGAGCGCCGCTTCCTTGCCGAAGTTGCGCGACAGGAACACGCATTTGACCGGAAAGTTTTCGCGCAGCCCGACGAGCGTGGCTGCGCTGTCGTCGGTGCTGCCGTCATCGACGACCACGATTTCAAATCGATCGGTAAGCGTGGCGAGCGTTTCAGCCAACTGCGGAATCAGCAGGCGCAAGTTGGCGGATTCGTTGCAAGCGGGGATGACACAGGAAATCGAGGGCGCTTCGACGAGCGGAGAAACTTTGGCGGATTCGAGCGCGCGCACGGAAAGTACGGCGGACGATGGCTGCGGCAGCGGGCTAACGGTCATGATGCTCCAAAATAAAATCGGCGCTTAGTTTAATTCGTGTTAAGAACTATGACGCTTCATGATACTCCTTTCCTGATTTCGATTTATACGATTTGAGATTAAGAATTTGACATGCTGCAATGCAAAGATTTAAGCTTCACGGCCTCAATTCGACTTAATTCCGGCGACGAACGGCTATACCATGCCAGTGCAGAGGCCGAGGTAAATGGCCGCTTGGTCTTGCTCCTCGCGGAAGGCGTTGAGGGCTTCGGTCGCCAAGATGGGCAGGTAGGCGGCGGCGATGCGGGTGGACATGGATTCGAAACAGTCGAGGCGGTCGGTGCCGTTGCGCAATTGGCGCGCGGTGAACATGGCTTGACGCAGCAGGTCGATCAAGGGGCTGGCGATGCGGTTGCTGAACGCGATCGTGCGCGTGGTGCTTTGCGCAACGTCGCGGCGAACCTCTTTAAGCTTCGCCAGATGCAGAAAACAGCGCATGCGCTCGGCGGGGTCGTCCACCAACGAGACCAATTGGAGCGCCTCTTCGAAGACGGTGCGGGCCATGTCGTTAAGGCCAGCGGAAAGCATCGGCTCGACGGCCGCGCAGAGCGCGGAGAATCGGGGTAGCGCGCCTGCGATCTGCTTGGAGGTGTTGAGCAGATCGGCGATGAGCATGCGCGGTTTGCTCGGATCCTTGCGCAGGCCATAGTATACGGCGAGCACACCGTAGATCGGCAGGCGTTCGGCCGGAGTAGCAATGGCGTTGAGCAGTTCCTGCGCGCCGGTGACGTCCTCGCGGTAAATTTTAGAGATGGCGATGGCGCGAAGAGCCTGGGTTTTCGGGAGCGCGAAAGTGATGACACCCGCTTGGCGCTCGGCCAGTTCGTGGCGGCCGGCTTTGGTGAAATTCTGGACGAGCTGAGACAGTACGAGGGCTTTGGTCCACGGGTCGTCGATGGCCCCCGCGCTTTTGAGACAGTCGTCGATGAGGCCGGCTTCGCCTTGCGCGTCGGCAAGGGCGCTGATGGCAGTGAGCCACGACGAGCGGACGCTTTTGGCGGCGCCGGTTTTGGTGGCACCGGAGGCAAGAATCTGGCTGGGGATGGGCGATTGGCGCGTCGAGCGCAGGTCTTGCGGGCGTTCGGCGACGCTGATTGGAATGTTCTTGGAAAGCGCGTCGCCGAAAAGCCTGAACGAATCGCGGAGCGAACTGGCGGCGTGTTCGAGGTCGCCGTAAATGGCGTAGGCGCGCCCGACTTCCAGCGACGCTTTGCCGCGCTCGGCGGGATTGGTGACTTGGTTCAAATCGCCGGTCAGGCGCTCCAAGTACGGGCGCATGCCGTCGGTGTGGCCGTGGCGGATGGCGGCGGAGACGGCTTGAGCGCACGCGACGATGCGCTGCTCGATGCGGCGCGGGGAAGCGTCGAGGAAATTGATCGCGCCCGTCATATCGCCGGAGGCGGCGCAAGCGACGGTGTAGCGTTCGGAGAGGTCGCGGCGAAAGTCGCCTTCGGGAAGCGCTTTGATGCGCTGCGCCGCCAGGCCCATCCAGGCAAGCGCGAGACGGCGCGGCAAGCCGGCTTTGGCCTGTTCCAAGCGCGCGTCGAGTTCGCCGGGTTGCGAAAGCTGCATCAGGATTTCGTCGGCGTTCTGCCAGTCGCCATTTTTGGCGAAGGCTTCGGATTTGGCGATGGCGTCTTCGAACGCGACTTGTCGTTTGGCGTTTTCGACGATCGCCGGAAGCGTTTCAAAACCGTACATTTCGGCGAGCGCTTGAGCGCGCGTCCAGGCGATGAGTGCGTTTTTCCAATTGCCGCCGATCTCTGCTTTGCGGCCTTCGGAGCAGGATTGCTCGTAAGACCTCTTGGCTTTCTCAGGATCGAGCCCCGATATCGAGGAAACCAGCGTGTCAGTTGGTCCTGGCGCGGGACGCTGCAACACCGGCTGATTGGAAAGGCGCGTCAACGCAGCCGCGGGGCTTCCGGACGGCGGCTGGCGCACAGTGCCGCGGCCCGGCGGCGGAACGGTGGGGGCGCTCGAACCGGTGCGCGAAGGATTGCTGCTGAACGCGCGCCGCGGCAAGCCGGGCATGCCCGGCACCGGACGAGCCGCGGGCACGGAACTGAATTTGACTTCGGCGCGGGGAAGACTGCTGGGCGCAACGGGCGCCGGCGCTGGAGCCGGGTAGGGCGTGCGATGAGTGTCGTTGGCGGACGCGGGTTTTTCGGGCGGTGGCGTCTCGATGCGCGGCAGCGGAATCATGTCGCCGATCGGTTTTCCGGCCAGAATGTTTTTGAGCGCGTTGACGACCTCCTGCGCGGCCTGCGGGCGGTCCTCGGGTTTCTTCGCCAGCATCCACATCGGAACCTTCTCGACGTTTTCGAACTTGAGAAGCTCCGGATTATGCCGGGACGGCATTTCCGGCGTTTCGTGCAGATGCTGATAGAGCCAGCCGGGCAGCGTTTCGGATTCGAACGGGAGCCGGCCGGCGATCATTTCGTAAAAGACGACGCCGATCGAGTAAATGTCCGCGCGGCTGTCCACTTTGCTGCCGGCCACCTGCTCCGGCGACATGTACGCGGGCGTGCCAATGAGCTGGTTGGCGGTGTCCATCGTGATCGTCATCAAGTCCGTCTGGCCGCCGACCATTTTGGCCAGGCCCAAATCGAGAATCTTGACCCACGGCTGGCCGCGATGGTCCTTGATGACCATGATGTTCGAGGGCTTGATGTCGCGATGAACCAGCCCGCAGGCGTGCGCTTCCTGCAAACCTTCCAGCGCCTGCCTCATGATTTCGCAGGCGTGCATTGGCTCGATTTTGCCGTTGTTCCTGCGCAGGTAATTGCGGAGATCGTCGCCTTCTAGGTACTCCATCACGAGGAACAGCTTGCCTTCGGGGCTGACACCGAAATTCAAAATCGTCGAAACGTTGCGGTGATTGACGATCGCCTGCGCGCGCGCTTCGCGCATGAAACGCGTTTCGCCCTGCGGCGACGAGCGGAATTTGTCGGTCATCACCTTGATCGCAACGGGGCGATCAAGCTGCTTGTCCATGCAGTGATAAACCGCGCCCATGCCACCGATTCCGAGCAAGCGCACGGGTTCGTAGCGCTCGGGCAAAAACTTGGGCAATTCTTTCGCGGCTTGCGCTTCCGCCTCGGACGGCGCGCCGGTCATCGCGCTCAACGGCATGTCGGTTCGCGGGCCGACGGGCGCGTCAACGGAATTAATGTTCTTCAGCGGCGCGACGGATTTGCCGCAGGCCGGACAGAAGCTCGCTTCTGGCGGCAGCGCGCTGCCACATGAAAGGCAGGCCGACAACCCGCCCACGGTGCTTTGCCGAAACGTTGCTCCGATCACGCGCCCTCACCTCTTGCCTGTAGGACTGGCCTCCGAGCCTGTCCCCAAAAACCGAAAGCAAATCAGGATGTCTTTCCCGCGCTCGTTCAACGCCGTCCGAGCATCAAAAAAGACTCGTCCAGAAGACAATTTCCTAACACCTTAATGAACCGTTTAAATCCTTCGTCCAAAATGCTTTTCAAAAGCAACGGTTGTTCACTCAGGACTCAGCACTCAGGACTCAGGACTGCGATGTTCAGCATTCCAAAATCACCTGCGCGATGGCAAGCGTTATCGAATGCGATATCGTGACGTGAAACACGCGCGCGCCCAACGCAGCCGCGCGTTCCAGCGCTTTGCCGTGCAGGGTCAGCAGCGGCTTGCCGTGCTCGTCGGGCAAAATCTCGACGTCGCGCCACCCGATGCCCTGCGCAAGTCCGGTGCCGAGCGCTTTGAGCGCGGCCTCCTTTGCAGCCCAGCGGCCGGCGAGGCGCTGCGTGGGATCGGCGTACTTGAGCACATACGCCCGTTCGGATGCCGTAAGAATGCGGCTCACAAAGCGCTCGCGGTGGCGTTCATACACGGCTTGAATGCGTTCAAGTTCGATCAGATCAATTCCAACACCGACAATCATGGCGCTAAACTATTCCCCCGCGCGCCGATTCCAAATGAAGATTGGCGCGAAAGTCGGTGAAAAAAATGCACGTATGTGTGGGGGAGCGGCGGCACTCCTGCCGCCGACGCAATGGTTGAGTCTCTCCGATTTTTATCATCTTGCATTTTTCGCGTCACAGTCAAATAATTCGCTCGTCATCTGCAGCGAAGTCACTTTCACCGCGTGAGGATTACGCCATGTGTATCGCCAGATTCGTGCTTCTTGCTTCGGGTTTCTTGCCCTTGTTTGGACTAATCGCCGAAGAAGGAATCAAACACGCCCTGCTGGTTGGCGTGCAAGACTACAAAGGCACCGGCTTGAGCAATCTCAAATACTCCGAGAATGACGTGCACGGGCTGGCCGAACTGCTCCCCAATCTGGGCTATCTGCCCGACAACGTGGTTCTGCTGACGCGAAAGCTGGCGCGCGAAAAAGACAACGACGCGCTGCGCCCAACGGCCGGCAACATTCGCAAATGGCTGGCGGACATCTGCAAAAACGCAAACTCCAGCGATACCGTCCTGGTCTCCTTTGCAGGGCATGGCGTGCAGTTGAAGGCCAGCGACAAAATGTATTTCTGCCCGCTCGAATGCGACCTCGCAAAAAGCGAGTCGCTGATCTCGCTCGACGAAATCTACGCCACGATGGAAAAGGACTGCAAGGCCGGCGTCAAAGTCCTGCTGGTGGACGCCTGTCGCAACGACCCTTTGGACGGGCGCGCCGTCGGCGATGAGCGCGTGGCGAGCATCACGCGCCCGCAAATCCCCGATCCCCCAGGCGGCATGGCGGCTTTCTTCAGTTGCAGCAAGGGCCAGAAAGCGTTCGAAAGCGATGTGCTCAAACACGGCGTGTTCTTCAATTGCGTGATCGAAGCGCTCAGCGGCAAAGCCGTCAATCCAGCCGGCGAAGTCACGGTTCCACTGTTGGAGGACTACCTGACGCGGCGCGTGCCCGAGATTGTTAAGAAAGAGATGCTCAACCCGGACATCACGCAGATTCCGGAACGCCGCGGCACGCTGCGAGGAACGGCGGTGCTGGCCGGCACGCCAGGCTTTCAGATCAAGCTCCTGAGCGCGCGTGAGTACGTCAAAAAAGAGGATTATCAAAAGGCGATCGACGAATTTGAAGCGGCCGTCAAAATGAAGCCGGACGATGAAAAGATCAAAGCCGAATTTGGCGACGCCTTATATAAGCTCGGTCAAATGTATCTGTACGGCAAGGGTAATTTCGTGAAAAGCTACAGCCAGGCTTTTGAACTCTTCAAACGCGGCGTCCAATTTGGCAGCCCATCGGCAGAGAATGCCTTGGGTGTTATGTACCTTAAAGGGTACGGCGTGACACAAGACTACGCCGAAGCGTTGCGCTGGTATCGCAAGGCGGCCGATCAAGGAAATGCAAAAGCGCAGTACAATCTTGGAGTAATGTTTTACAATGGAAACGGTGTGGCGCAAGACGACTCCGAAGCCGTTAAGCTGTACCGTAAGTCGGCGGATCAGGGTTATGATAGTGCACAAAACGATCTTGGCGTGTGTTACTACGTCGGAAAGGGCGTGCCTCAAGACTACGCCGAGGCACTGCGCTGGTACCGCAAAGCGGCTGAACAAGGTCAAGTAAACGCGCAATCCAATCTTGGCGGGATGTACTCCGAAGGGCGGGGAGTGGCGCGAGACGACGCCGAAGCCGTAAAGTGGTACCGCAAGTCGGCGGATCAGGACTACGCAAACGCGCAATACAATCTTGGCAGGATGTACGAACAGGGAAAGGGTATAGCGCGAGACGACGCCGAAGCCGTAAAGTGGTACCGCAAGTCGGCGGATCAGGGGTTTGCAAGTGCGCAATACAATCTCGGCAGCATGTTCGAAAACGGAACGGGAGTCGCGAAAGACGACGCCGAAGCGGCAAAGTGGTACCGCAAGGCAGCGGACCAAGGTCATCCAAAGGGGCAATTCGCTCTTGGCGGGTGTTATGAAGCAGGCAAGGGTGTTGCGGCGGACGCCATCGAGGCCGTTCGGTGGTATAGAAAAGCGGCGGAACAGGGCGATGCAGATGCACAATTCTTTCTTGGCTTAAGCTATGGGGTTGGGGTCGGCGTGTCACAGGACCGCGACCAAGCCATTGAATGGTTTCGTAAGGCCGCGAAACAAAACCATCAGCAGGCAATCGACAGCCTCCGCCGTCTCGGCATCGCCGAATAGCATCCACGAAATTGCGGGCACAGCGACAGCACTCCCAGCAACGTAATTTCCATCGCGCGCGCACCGCAGCCGGATTTCGAAATTTTCGCTCGTTGTTCAAATCCGTGCGTTACGGCGCCGCCGCTTTATCCTTCCAGATCTTCAACCGGTTGTTGATCTCGGTCAGTTCCACTTTGAATTTCATGTACTCCTGATCGCGTTCCACAAGCTGAATCGCATCCATGTATTTCTTCAGCTTAATCAGGTTGTCCGTGGCACCCACCAACCGGTCGGTAATGCCGCGCAATTGGTCTTCGTGATCCTGTCCCTTCTGCGCCTTCTCCATCAACTCTTTGGCCTTGTCCGCCGCTTTCGTTTTGAAATACTTCCCGTCTTCGGCCACGATTTTTTTGCAGTACGCGATGGACACGTTGAAGAGTTTGCTCGCGAAAGCTTGTTCGGCCTGCTTGAAAATTTCCTCCGCTTCCTTTTCGACGGCTTCATTGTTGTACGTGGCCAGCCACGATTTGAATTGCGCGCCCAGCACGTCGTTAAGCGCCGCTTCTTTGCTGGTGCCTTTCCATGCGGCATCCTGCCGTTCGAACGCCTTCTGCGTCTTTTCCACAAGCTCCGCGGATGCCGTCTCCTTCAGCGCGGTCAGCATTCCGCCGAGTTCGTCTTGCGCCGCCTTCCATCCGGCTTCGAGCGCCGCGCCAGCCTTCGCGGCTTCCTCCTGAGCTTGCGCAAAACTGCCGCCATATTTCTCGACGAGTTCCTTCGATTTTGTTTCGACGCTGCCCCATTCTTTCGCGCCGACTGACTTCTGCAAATCCGCGGCCGCCGCCAGCATCAGCTTTTTCTTTTCCGCGTCCTCCGGTGTCATCGAAATCGTCAGGTCGTTGTCAAAACGAATCTCGACCAGGCGACGCTTGCTGCCTTCGGGGACGAGATTGATTTCGACGGGCTTGGCGAAAGTCAGCGAAAATTGCGGCGATTTGCCGGCGTTGAAAAGGACAGACTTGATGCCCTTGTCCTCCTTCTTGTCGGTCGGCTGCAAACGTTCGGCGGCGCCTTCGCCTTTGCCGAGCTCGATTTCGCCCTGCGCCACGGCGCCGCTCAGGTAAAAGCGCAGCACCGGTTTGGAACCGCCGTCCGACGACAAATCCTGGACGCCCGCGTGCAGTTCGACGCCCGTCGCCACCTGGCCGGCGCCGATGGCGTAACCGACGAATTCCTGCTGCGCGAAATCGAAGACCTTGCCGTCGAAACTGTTCTCGCTTTTGTTGTAAGACGGCTTCAACGCCGACGACAGATCGCTCGTCGCTTTGACTTCCGGCGATTCCAGCCGCAGCGTGCCTTCCTCGACAATGGTCTTGTCTCCCTCCGAAATGCTGAATGTCCCGTTGCGCCCTTCGAATTGCAGCGCGATGCCGCCGTTGTTCACCGGCGCGGGCCGCTGCGGCGAACCGGCTTTTTCTTTAAACACCAGATCGTCGAAACCGGCTTTGCCGCTTTTGCCCTGCACAAACACGCCCACTTTCACATGCGTGGCCCAAGCCGGCGGGGCAATCGGCGAGGCAACTTTCACTTCCTTCCATTCCGGCGCGTTTGCGCCCTTCACCACAAATGGATTTTCGGGCAGCACGCGCTCGCCTGCCACCCATGTCAGGTGCAGACCCAGTATTCCATCTTCGCCGTCGTCGCGCAGGCGCGCACTGAATTCGTAGGTTTTCGACGCGTCGATCTTGATCGGATCAAGCGTTTCGACGATCGTTTGGCGGTTGAGCGACTTCGCGCCGCCTTTGCTGATTTGCAGATAATGCCCGCCGCTTTCCGCCGCGACGCGAATGCTCGTCTCCGGCCAGCCTTTCAGTAGCTTGAAGCCTTCGGGCACGCCTTCTTCGTCCACGCCGCCCTCGAAATTCGGATTGGTGGTGATCAGATTGGCGAAATTCTGCTGCGGCTTCTCGGTCGTCTTCGGCACCGTCGGCCCGCCGCTCATGCCTTTGATGATTTTCGGCACAAACCACACGCCCGCGCCAATCAGAGCCGCGAGCACCACAATCGCCGCAATCTTCAAGCCCCATCCCGAACCGCTCGCGGCCGGCGCGGCGGCGAGTTTCGCGTTGAGCTGCTGCGCATCGATCGAACTCGCGCCGAATTCCGGATTGTCCTCCTCGACCGGCGTGCCGATGTTATCGAAATCCAGCAGCGTTTTGCCGACGCGAATCTGCATCCCCGGCTTAAGCGGCGCTTTCACGACCTTTTCAAAATCGGTTTTGTCCTTAAGACGCACGCGCGTGCCGTTGGTCGAACCCAGATCGGCGAGCACATAGCCGACCGGTTCGCGCGTGACTTCCGCGTGATAATTTGAGGCCGCTTCATCGTCGATCTGAATCGTGTTGCTGGCGTGCCGCCCGAGCGTCAGCGCATCCGCGCCCAGTTCGTAGATTTTTCCAGGCGTTGCGCCCTCAATCACCTTCAACACATATTTCGGTCCATCCGTCGCCGGCTTCGGCAACTCCGCTTTGATTCCTTCCGTCAAGCTCGACATTTTGCTCAACATCGTGGCGCGGTCAGCAACATCTTGGCTGATCTCTTCAACTGGCGCAGCGGCCACCGCCGCTAATTCCGCGTCGCTGGCGCCGGCTTCGTCGAACGTCATCATCGTCTTGCCAACGCTGATCACATCGCCGCTGCTGAGCTTCGCGGGCTGGGCGAGCTTGGTGCCGTTGACGCGCGTGCCGTTGGTCGATTCCAGATCGGCCACGAAATATCCGTCGTCCTTGCGCTCGATTTTGAAATGTTGCCGGCTCGACTTCTCGTCATTGATCTGGATCGAATTCGTGGAGGCGCGCCCGGCCAGCGTGACGCCGTTGAGCAGCTCGTACACGCGCTCATGTCCCAGATCGTCCTTAATCTTCAGCTTTGCCATTCCCGACTCCCTGTGGCGCCGCAGCTCGGCGCCCAACAACCTTTCTAGTTAAAATTACCAAATAGTTGACGAGAGTGCGACAAATTTACTGCCTGTTTAGCGCCCGCTTTTGTAATTGGACGCCAGTGTATTGCGCTTGGAGATTTTTTGAAGTGCAAGAAGACGGAGTGCCGAGTCCTGAGTGCTGCGTGCTTAGGCGCCGCGAGAATCTGTTTCAAACCTTCGCGAAGCGAAGCGCCGCTGTTCTCCCCTCTCCCCTTGGGGGAGAGGGACCGGGGGTGAGGGGTTGGCCCTGCTTGCAATTATGCTTTTGAATTGGCATCTCAGGACTCAGCACTCAGCACTGGCCCTTGTAATTTCGTCTGTCTTTTGCAAATCCGCCCCACATAATCTATTACCAGGGACAGCGGGACGGATCGAATGGCCGAGGGCATGGTGGGCGCGGGATTGGTGGGGAGTGCGTCGCTGCCGGCGCACAAGCCCGCTGAGGCGGGGCACATGGCCGAGCGCATCAGCGACGCGGAGTTGGTGGAACGCGCGCGGCGCGGCGAAAAGGCCGCGTTCGACGAGTTGCTCGACCGCCATTACAATGTCGTTTCCGCCGCCGCGTACAAAGTGCTGCTGGACGTGGAAGCGGCGAAGGATTGCGCGCAGGACGCGTTTCTGGAAGCAATCAGCAACTTGGACGATCTGCGCGATGCCAGCAAGTTCGCGCATTGGATTTACGGCATTGCTTACCGCAAAGCGATCTATGTGCTGCGCCGCCAGAAACTGCATTCCACCGCGATGGTCCATAAAAGCGACGAAAGCAAAGCGGTGATCCGGCTGGGCTCGCCGTCCGAGCAGGCGGAGAAAGGCGAGAAGCTCGCCAGCATCCGCAAAGCGCTCGGCGACATCCCCGAGATTTACCGCGAAGTGATTGTGTTGAAGATCGTGGACGGCCGCAGCCACGCCGAAATCGCGCAGATCCTCGACTTGTCCCACGCCGCGGTCGATAAAAGATTGACGCGCGGAAAGGATTTGCTGCGCGAATCGTTGAAGCGGTGGAAGTCGGATTAACGGCGAGATTCAAGGCGCGCGAAGCGCGCCGCCGCCGTCTGCCCCGAAGGGGCTGTACATCTTAGCCCAGGGCGTAAAGCCCTGGGTAGATTGCATGCGCGCAGTAAATAGCCCTGAAAGGGCGACACAAAGACGCGGTTGCCCATATGCATGCGCTTCGCAATCGTTTTGGACAAGACGGATTCAAGGTGATGACTACCGACGAAGCACGCTCCCTGTTGACGCAATACGCTGACGGCCTATTGGACGACGCGCCCGCGCGCGAGCTGGAAGGCGTGTTGGAAAAAAGTCCGGACCTGCAGGCTGAGCTGAAGCAGATTCGCGACGAAAACGCGCTGCTCGAAGAAGCGCTGGCCCCGCTGCGCGCGAGCAAATCGGCGCGGATGCGCCTGTCGGACGCGATGTTCGAAGTCCACCGCCAGGCCACGCAGATGGCCGAATCTCTTCCCGAAACCGGCTGGCGCATTTTCAGGCTGGCGTTCTGTTTCCTGACGCTCGTCGGCGCGACGCTGCTGGCGGCCTATTATCCGCCGCCGGCGGAAGTGTACGTGACCAAAGGCATGCTGCTGCTCTCGGTCGTCTGCGTCTACGTCATTGGCCTGACCTTCGTGCTCGTCGGCGCCACCTTCGCGCGGATCGAAACGCGCCTGAAGAGCGCCTTGACCGACCGCAAGAAAAAGCCGTCCGCGCTCGAAGTGCTGCTGGTGCAAATGTTCGGCATGGCGGCGGTGATTTCGTCGTTTGTGATGTATTGGTGGATGATGTGAGGGGGAGTGGGGAGTGGAGAGTGGGGAGTCGGGAGTCGGGAGCGGGGAGCGGGGAGTTGGGAGTGATGCGTTATCCAATTGCAATTGAGTGGGGTGACGCGAAGCACGCTTTTGGTGTGGTCGTACCAGATTTGCCTGGATGCTTCTCCGCCGGCGACACGCTCGACGAAGCGATTTCCAATGCGCAAAAGGCCATTACTCTTTCGCTTGAAGACCGGGTACGACAGGGCGACGCGCCGCCAAAAACCAAACCCATCAAGACGCACTGGAAAAAGGCCAAGTTCAAGGGATGGGAATGGGCGGTCGCGAATGTGAAGGCGGACGCGACTAGCAGCGTCGATTTCGTGACGCACACTACCGTCGGGAGCGTATTCTTCGATCTGGGTCTGCCTCCCCTCGAAGCCCCTGATCTCGACAGAAAGTCCAACTTGATGTTTGAGCTCGAACGAATTGTACAGCGCCACAAACTGAACTCAGTCAAGGCTGCAAAGAGGTTCGGCGTTGACAGGAATGTGATCAAGCGTCTGAAAAGCGGCGATATCGATTTTTTCACGGTCGATTTATTGATTCAAATGCTGGAGCGCGCTGGAAAGGTGGTGACGGTTGTGGTATCGAACAGAAAGCGCGTGCGCGCGGTGTGAGATGCTAAGAATACCGTCGATTGACGCATTATGAGCGACGAATTCGTCCAATACATCATCTTCGGTCCGGATTTTGACGCCATGGTCGCGCCAGTGAAGCCTGACGATGGCGCGTATTTCTTAAATGCGATTCTTCCAACGCTACGGCCACTTTCGGACGAAGAGTACATGTTCGGATTTGCGCTCATTCCGCACACCGCTGCGCGCTACAGCTATCTGCTCCATAAAAATAGCGTCTTTTGGTGCAGCGAATGGGATCCCGGGCTATTGGTGGTGCGCTTTTCGCCTGATGGTGCGATGGCCGCGACCGCGCTTCGTTCGCCAACTCCAAATTTTGGCGGTCGCGAACCGACTGAAGCGGATCTCCGCGACTACGACGAGGATGCGCCAGATCATCAGTACAATCTCGTCTTTAACGCATGGGACGCGCTGTTTGATGACGAATACCGCAAGTGGCAAGGTTTCAAGTCCGCGGACGAGCAGACGGTAAAAATCTACGACGACGCGATAGCGCACGTCGGCAAGATCGAACAACGGCTGTCCGCGCTGGAAGCGGAGGGCAAACTTGCGGGGTGGTCTGAGGATTGCAAACGCAACATAGCCAAATGGGCTGGCGATGGGATCCGTGTTCGATAGCAGGATGGAGGCTGAGAATTTCTGCTCCCCACTCCCCGCTCCCTAGTCCCTACTCCCTACTCCCCACTTCCCCTACCGCCCCAACACCACCACATTCCCCTGATCGTTCCGCAAATAAATCCGCCCGTGCGCGTACGTCGGCGTCGTCCAGCACACTTTTTCCAGCACCTGCCGGCGCGAAAGCTCCGTGTATTTCGACGGATCGATTTTGACGCTCAGCAGCAGACCGCGTTCGTTCAGCACCAGCAGCGTTTTACCGACCGCCATCGTCGTGCCGTAACCGATGTTGGGCTGCGACCAGTTTTCCTTGCCGGTCGCTTCGTTGAGCGAAACCAAACTGTTGGTCGATTGTTCCTGCTCACCATCGATGCCATAAATCGCGCCGTCTTGAAACACGCTGTTGTTCATCAGATTGCGCATCTCTTTGACGCCCCAAAGGCGCGTGAGTTTCTGGCCGTCGAACGCGAGCATGTCCGAACTGATCGTGTTGCTGATGAAGATGCGCTTGCCTTTGTCGAAGATGTAGGGCGTGGTCGCATTCATGTCGAAAAGCGCTTTGAACGGGTAGCGCGTGATTTCCGCGCCGTCGGTGTCGGAGAGAATCGAGAAGCCTTTCCCGTCAAGCGCCGCGACGAATTTCTTGCCGTCGAGTTTGAACGCCGGTGACGTGGCGTAGCCGGCGGGAATGTACGCGGTCTTCGAAGTCCAGAGCACCTTCCCGGATTCAATGTCGAGCGCGCAGGTTTTGCCGCCGTTAAAAAGCACGCTTGTGCCGTCGATGTACGCGGAACTCGCGAAGCCCCATTCAGGCAGTTTGATTTTGAAAATGTCGAGCAGATTGGCTTTCCAGACGAGCGTAAATTGGTCGTCTATTTTGTTGACGTCATAGTGATCCAAAAGGCAGTGGATTTGGCCATCTTTGCTCAACGTAATGATTTTGTTGACGAAGACCGTCGGTGAGGCGTTCGGCCCGCCGGTATGGAGATGCGCCATGAGCTTGGCGTCGTAGGAGTATTTCCGAAGTTCTTTGCCTGTTGCCGCATCAAAGCAATACACGGTTTCCTTGCCCGCGCCGTCGTGACCCATCGTGTAGGCATGGCCGTTGGCGACGGTGATCGACGAGTAGCCCAGTCCAACTTTCGCCGTCCAAGCAACTTTCCACTTGTTCAAATCTGGTTCGAATTGGCCGTCGTCTGGCGCGATGTTGTCGCCGTTGGGGCCCAGCCAATGCGGCCAATCCGCAGCGCGCGCTTCTATAATGGTCGCGAAAAAAATCGCCGCTAGAATTACTCGAAAGAGATTTATCATTTTGCGCTCGGCAGGTTAAAGACGGTCGCAAACCGTATCGGATCGCCCGAAACACGTCAAGCGCGTACGTTGGAATGGGTGGCCCACCCCAGCGGGGTGGGTGCCGCAGGCACAAGAAGCTTTCCCCATGACTCACACATTAGTAATGAGCGTGAGGTTCAGGAGTGGCTTCTTGTCGCTTCGCGACCCACCCCGCTGGGGTGGGCCACCCAATACTCATCGCTCATCGCTTTGCATTCAGCACTTTCGTTTAGCACTCAGGACTCTTGCCCCATGCTCGAACGCATCGGCCTCCGCTTCGAATCCTTCGTCCGGCGCTTTATGCCGGACCCGTTCGTGCTCGCGATTGCGCTGACGTTGCTGACGTTCGTGCTCGCGCGCTGCCTCACTGGCCACGGCTTCGTCGAACTCTTCGACTTCTGGCTGAACGGCTCGCCGGATCCCGACGCGGTGGGGAAAGGCGGATTCTGGTCGCTGCTCGATTTCGCCATGCAGATGGTCTTGATCGTCGTCACCGGCGAAGCGGTCGCGCGCGCGCCGCTGGTTCAGCGCGGATTGGTGGCGCTGGCGAGCATTCCGCGCACGGCGTTTTCCGCGGCGGCGTTCGTCTCGTTCGTGGCGATGAGCGTCGGCTGGTTTCATTGGGGATTGGGCTTGATCGTCGCGGCGCGGCTGGCGTGCGAAGTTGCGGCGCAAATGAAAACGCGCGGAGTGAAATTGCATTACCCGCTGATCGGCGCGGCGGCGTACACGGCGCTGCTGATCTGGCACGCGGGATTGTCCGGCAGTGCGCCGCTGAAGGTCAACGAGTCCGGACATTTTTTCGTGAAGCTGATCGGCGTCGTCGGCCTGCGCCAAACGGTCCTGACGCCGATGAACCTGATTGCGTGCGGATTGCTCTTGCTGCTTGTGCCGCTGATCGTCGCGGGCATGACGCCGCCGCCCGAACGCAGCGTCGAAGCGTCCGACGAATTGCTGGCCGCACGCAATGTCGAACGCTACGCGCCGGACAGATCGACGCTCGCGGGGCGGATCGATGCGGCGTGGTTCTGGTCGTGGGCGATTGCGCTCGCGGGCGTGGTGGTGCTGGCCGTTTTTTTCGCGCACAAAGGTTTCGATCTGAATCTCAACATCGTGAATTTCGCAATGCTGATTGTGGGCATGGCGCTGCACGGTTCGCCGGTGGCCTACATGAAAGCCGCGGCGCAGAGCATGAAAGGCGTGACGGGCATCGTGGTCCAATTCCCGTTTTACGGCGGCATCATGGGTGTGATGATGGGTTCGCATCTCAACGAGCAGATTGCGGGCGTCTTCGTGCAACTGGCGAGCGCGAAGACGCTGCCGTTTTTCACGTACCTCAGCAGCGTGATTTCGAAACTCTTCATTCCCAGCGGCGGCGGCGAATGGGCCGTCGAAGGCCTGGTGATGATGAAAGCCGCGAAGACGCTCAACGCCGACGTGGGCAAGACGGTCATGGCCGTCGCCTACGGCAACATGGTCGGCAACATGTTCCAGCCCTTCTGGGCGCTGCCGCTGCTGGGGATCATGGGCTTGAAGGCGAAGGAGATCATGGGGTACTGCCTGGTGATTTTTTGTGTGGCGTGCCCGGTGTTGGGGGGGATACTGCTGTTGTTTTGAAGTCGCGGATTCAAATGCCATTTTTCAATGCGAGATTTTGAATTTGATCCCACGAACCCCTGCACTATCCTGTGGATGGAATTTACTAAAACCAAATAGGGGAATTGATATGACGACTAATGAGCGCGCGACGCAAATCTGGTCAATCCTTGCACTCGCTGCGCGCAACAGACAAGTGTTGACCTACGCTATGGTCGCGAAGCTGACAGGCGTCGCGGCTGTCGGACTTGGGCAATGTTTGGAACCAATTCAATCCTATTGTCTGCTGCGAAACCTCGCACCGCTCACAATTCTAGTTGTCGGTAAGAATTCAGGAATGCCCGGAGTCGGATTTATTGCTGCGCAAGATATACCGCGAACGCAGCAAGAAGTATTTTCGTACGATTGGATCGCACATGGTTGTCCTACGCCAATTGAATTCGAGCACGCTGTGAAAGAGCGTCCGTCAAATGGAATGATTCAGGTGCCTGAGGAATAGCCACTGTGTCCGGCGTTGCCCTGAAAGGGCCAAACATACCAGCCCAGGGCAACGCCCTGGGTTTCATCGCCCTCCATATTGAGAAAGCCCTGAAAGGGCGAAACAAATCGGTCAATCCCACACGTACTTTTCGTCGTATTCGATTTCATATTTTTTAAACAACAAGAGCAGTTCGTCTTGAAATGTAGATTCGCGATGATGCGCCTTTTGGTCTCGAATGTATACGCGCACATTGTCCACGGCCGACTGACCAATCGAAAATGCGCCGTAGCCATTTTGCCAGAAGAAATTACGAGGAGCGCCGCAATCGGATTTCGCCCACTTCGATGAGCTCTGTTTTAACTCCTTAACCACCTGAGCTAACGCGCGGTTTTTCGACAGATTAAAGAGCAGGTGAACGTGATCGGCAGTGCCTCCGATCTGGACCGGTGGCGAGTCAAGTTGTTTGAGAATTCCGGTCATGTAGCCATGCAATTTGTTCTCAAATCGAGGCAATATCAGCCCCTCGCGATTTTTTGTGCTGAAAACCAAATGGACCAGCAATTTCGATAATGACTGACCCATTTTCCTTGCCCTCCATATATCGCCCCTTCAGGGCGAAGATTCTCTATTCGCGATTCAGACCCAGGGCGTTGCCCTGGGCTGGTATGTTTGGCCCTTTCAGGGCAAAGCCCATTGTTCGCGGATTATTAGATTTTTACCGAATGTTTCAAAACAATTACATGCTGGGGGCGACAATTTTCACCACCGCCTTCGCTCCTTCATCAACAACACCAAAAAAAAACGGCGCCCCAATCAAGCTCGTCGTCACCGCATCAGCGAGAATTGCCACGAGCGCTGCATCGTAATCCTTGAATTTTGAATTTTGAATTCTACTGCCCCCTCGCCTTCCTCGCCCCCAGTTTCACTTTCACCGACAACATCTCCTCCCCGCGCTTCACTTTTAATTCAATCTCATCGCCCGGCGAATACTCGGTCAGCGACATGTTGAGGTCCATTGCGTTCGCCAATTTTTGATCGTTGAGCGCGGTGATCACGTCGCCTTTCTTGATACCCGCGGCGTCGGCGGGGCCGCCTTGCGTCACCTCGCCGACCGGGAAGCCGGCGGATTTTTTCGCCGCTTCTTGATCGGCGCCGACGCCCATGTAGCAGCCGTGGCCGGCTTGCGTGAAGACGGGGCGATCGGGGCGGCTGGCCAGATCGAGCAGGACTTTCGCGGCAAGCTGCGCGGTTTCAGCGGCGACCGGCGCGTTGATTTTGTCCCACGTGTCGGTCGGGCGGTGGTAGTCGGCGTGCGTGCCCGTGTAGAAGAAAAGCACCGGAATATTTTTGTGGAAGAAACTCGCGTGGTCGCTCGGCCCATCGCCGGCGCTGCCGAGGTGAACGATCAGTTTCGAACCTTCGGCGTCCTTTTGAACAAGCTCCTTAAACATCTTGCTGCTGCCCATGCCGGAGACGGTCACCGCGCCGTCGCTCGATCGGCCGATCATGTCGAGGTTGATCATCGTCGAAATCGTGTTGAGCGGCATCTTGGGATGTTCCGTGTAATACGCCGAACCGAGCAAGCCCTTTTCTTCGCCGGAAAACGCCATGAATATCACCGTGCGCTTGGGGCGCTCGTTGTCTTTAAGCGATGCGACGTATTGCGCGATCTCCAACATGCCGGAAGTCCCGCTGGCGTTGTCGTCGGCGCCGGGATGCATTTTTCCCGCGCCATCTTTACCGGCCAACGAACCGAAGTAGCCCATGCCGACGTGGTCGCAGTGCGCGCCGACGATCACGCATTCGTTCTTCAATTTTTCGTCGGAACCTTCGAGCCTCGCGATAACGTTGTCGGTGAGTTTGCGTTCGACGTCGATGTCTGAAACTGCCGCGACCGTGACCGTCGGAATCGCGCAGGAATGATTGCTCATGTCTTTGTTGATCGCCGCCTGCAAGTCGGCGATTTTTTTGTCGGCGGAAGCGAGAATTCTGTCGGCGGCGGCGCGCGTGATTTGAATCACCGGGATGTCGAATTCGCCGACGATGTTCGTTAACGGCCGGCCGAGCGTGTCGCCGCCTTCTTGTGGTGCGGGCGGCCCGCCTGCACCGCGCCCCTGGCCGGGCGCGCCGGCGGGGCCGGTAACGATCATCACGCCCGCGGCTTTACGAGTCGCGCAATTCAAGACCTTCGAGGGAATATCCGCGTGCCGCGTGGTGTTGCCTTTGCCGAACTGCGGCGGCTCGTAGCGCAGAATGAGCGCCCACTTTCCCGCAAGATCGATGCCCGCGAAATCGTCGTAGTTGTTGTACTCCGGCGCGATGATGCCGTAGCCGGCGAACGCAACGCCTGCGTCGGCTTTGGCCGGTTTGTAACCCGCGGGAATCGGACGAAATTGCTTCTGCATCTCCATGATGTAATGGGTGTCGCCGACCGAAATCCGCATGGAATTATTTTTGCCGAAGTTTTTGAAAACAGTGATTGGGAATTCCTGAATGTAGCCCGTCTTTCCGTCTTTCGCATCGCCAAACGGTTCCAATCCATAGCGCTTGAATTCGTCCGCGACGTACTGCGCGGCTTTGAGCTGATCCGGGCTGCCCGCCTCGCGCCCATGCAATTCCGGCGACGAAAGATACTGAATGTGCCCAAGCAATTCGCCCTTGTCGATCTGCGGATTGGTCGAAGGGCGGATGGGCGTGGCCGTGGGATTGGTGAGCGGTGCGTCGGCGGCTGGTTTGACTTCGCTGGGCTCGGCGGCGAGGAGAAGAGAAGCGGCGAGAGCAAGAATCGGGGCAACGATGTAAAAATGTTTTTTCATGAAGTGTTCCAATTTGAAATGTTCAACTCTCATCGTAGACGATTCTGCAGGAATTTTAATGCAGCGCTACTTTTTTCTCCCCGCCTTCTCATCCAGCCCCGAAATCCCATGCCGCCGCCCAAATTCCGCTTCCACCGCCGCGAACGTCACGTCCTTCGCGGCCATCAGCACCATCGTGTGAAAAAATAAATCGCAGACTTCCTTGATGAACTGATCGCTCGATTGTTCGCGCGCGGCTTTGATCGTTTCGCCGGATTCCTCGGCGACTTTGCAGCAGATCGCGTCCGGCCCTTTGCGCAGCAGTTGCGCGACGTAGGACTTTTCGGGCATCGTCTGTTTGCGCGCTTCGATGGTTTGAAAAACCGACGCGAAAATCGCGCCGGGAGGGACAAATGATTCCGTAGGCATAAGCGGCTCCGAGTTGCAAGTTTCATCGACGTAAATCGCCAGATTCGGCCTATCAGTCCTATTAGGTCCTATAGGGCCTATGAGTCCGCCGCCAATCCTACCCGGCCAGCGCTTTGTTCACCAGCGCCGTGTATTCGTCCACCAGCGCCTGCGCGGCTTGCGGCGTGCGCGCTTCGGCGATGATGCGCATCACCGGCTCGGTGTTGCTCGCGCGCAGATGCACCCAGCGGTCCTCCCAATCCAGGCGCAGGCCGTCTTCGAGGTTGGCGCGCGCGCCGGCAGCGCTGGATTTTAGCGCGCGGATCACCTCGCGGCTTTGCGCAGCCGGGCAGTCGAGTTTCGTTTTGAGCATGCTCCATTGCGGCAGCGCGCGCGCCGAGTCGCTGCATTTTTTCCCGGAGCGCGCCATCGATTCCAGAATCAATCCCATGCCCACGATGGCGTCGCGCGCGTAATGGATGCGCGGGTCCATCACGCCGCCGTTGCCTTCGCCGCCGATGATCGCATCGACTTGTTCCATTTTTTCAGCGACGTTGACTTCGCCCACCGCCGTGCGAATAACCTCACGCCCCGCCGCGCGCGCCACGTCTTCGCTCACGCGGCTGGTGGACATGTTGATCACGACCGGGCGCGTGGACGATTCGGCGCGCCCAAGGACGTACTCCGCCGAAAGTGCCAGCGACAATTCCTCGCCGAGAAATTCGCCGTTTTCGTCCACGACCGCGATGCGGTCGGCGTCGGGATCGGTCGCGAAACCGATGTCCGAACCGCTCTCCTTGGTGAAGCGGCAGAGGTCCTGCAAGTTGATGAAATTCGGTTCGGGCGTGTGCGGGAAAAGGCCGTCGGGGACGCAGTGAATCGGATCGACGCGGCAGCCCAGCGCGCGCAGCAACCTCAACGAAATGCCGACGCCCGCGCCGTTGCAGCAATCCAGCGCGACGCGGAATTTTCTCGATTTGATCAGCGCCACGTCCAAAATCGATAGTACTTTTTCGACGTGATGCGCCTCGGCTTCGCTCGTGGCTTCGATGGTTTTCAGCGCGTCCCAGGGCTTGCGCACAAAATCGCCGGAATAATAAATGTTGAGCAGATCGCGGCCTTCGTCGGCGTTGAGGTACACGCCGTCGGCGCGGAAAAATTTCAGCGCGTTCCATTCCACCGGATTGTGGCTGGCCGAAATCACCACGCCGCCGTCGGCTTTCAGTTGCTCGATCATCAGCGTGGCCGTCGGCGTCGCAACAATGCCCACATCAATGATCGAGCAGCCCGACGAAAGCAGCCCCGCGAAGACGGCGCACTTCACCATCTCGCCGGAGACGCGCGTGTCGCGCCCGACCACGACGCGGCCCGAATGCATGTACGTGCCGAATGCCTCGCCAAGGCGCACCAGCAAGCCCGGCGTCAGGCTGCGCCCGACGATGCCGCGCACGCCGGAAATGGAGATCATGAGATCGCTGCTTTTGGTGCCGTTCATTGAAACCCCAAGTTATTGAGAACGCTGTGGCTGAAAGTCAGAGATCAGAGGTCAGAAACAGCCGTTCAGCAGTATTGCTGTAATCACTGATTCCTGACTTCTGACTTCTGACTTCTGACTCCTGACCCCTGACTTCTGACTTCTGACCCCTGACCCCTGACCCCTGACTCCCGACCCCTCATCTTGCGTCCACTTCGTCCGGCGGTTTATGTTTCGAGCGCCGGATCAACGAATACTTCACGGTGACTTCCTGATGCAATTTATAGATTTTTTGCGCATCGCCGTTGCATGCGTAATCCAGTTCGAAGGCGTATTCGTCGGACAACGAATCGAGCACGGCGAGTTTTGCATCGAACACCGCGGCGCCTTTCAACGTTTTGACCGCGGGATTGAGCGTCATGGTTACAGCGGGCGGGCCCACGTTGGGAATTATGTACGGCTGCCCGGCGGCGGATGGCGCAACGCGTTGAAACGTGTAGTCGGATTTTTCTTCCTTTGTCGCGACGAACGCAGCCGGCGAACGAATCGGGCGAATCTTGGCAGCCTCGGGGCCGTTGGTTAGAGGCGGCGCGCCGATCGTGAGCAGTACGTCCGCATCGTCGCCGCTGGCGACCAAACCGAGATTTTGTTCGACCAGTTCCGTCCACATTTTCCTGAGTTTGTTGCGCCAGAACGCGGCGTGCTCGACTTCTTTGAGCCAATCGTCCATGGTTTTCGGAATGCGCGAGTCGATGTGAATCACGCCGCTGGGATCGAGCACCACGTTCCAGCGCGCCACTTTGATCACGCCTTCCATCGTCCGCGCGACGGTCTTGGCTTTGTCGAGTTGCACCGATGGGTCATCGGCCGGGGCGAGAAACTGATACTCGTCCGGAATCGTGAGCTTGGGCGAATCGAAGCGCAGCACTGCTTTCACGCCGTTTGCGGCCTTGCCCGTGACTTCGAGAATCAAAACGGCTTCGAAGCCGAAATCGCGCGTGCCCGGATCGGTGTCGGTGCTGGTTTCTACGATGTGAATCAGCTTCGAATAATCGTAGCGATACACTTCGCCCGGCTTCCAGCCATACGCGAACGACGGCTTCGGCGTTTCAGCGTGCGCGCCGAATGCCGTGAACGCAAGCAGGATCGTGACCGAGAAAAATCGATTGAGTGAAACAACGGACATGCAGGCTTTAGCCCTCTGTAAACTCGCCCTTGCCCGGGCGCTCAATAGCCAGCTTTGCGACACGATAACGAATTGAGCGGAAGGTCATGCAGAGAATTTTTGCGGCGTCGGTCAAATTCCAATTGGTTCGTTCAAGCGCTTGAATGATCAGCGTGCGCTCCTGTTCGAGCAGGAACTTTTCCAAGTCCATGCCTTCGGCGGGCAGGGTGACTTGCGCCAGCGGCGCGGGGACGCTCACCGGCGCATTGACCGGCGCGTAGCCGGGGTACGGATAAACGCCGCTCTCCATTCCCGGCGCTTGCCCTTGTGGATACGGATGCGTCTGCTGCGGCGCGAACGGCTGCTGCGGCATCATGCCGGAACCGCGCACCCCCGACGAGGGCATCGCCGGCGTGATGTACGGATCGAATTGCGGCACCAGCGGCACGGGCGGATTGTTCGCGGCGAGGCCTGCGTTGAAATTTCGCGCGAACGAATCCTGCATCACCGGCTGTTGTGGGCGCTGCGGCTGCTGCGGGCGGAACATGGGCTGCTGTGCCGGCATCGCGGGCGTGTGCAACGGCCGGTACGCGCCGGACATACCACCGCCGCTCATGGGCAGCGTAATCTCCGCGGCGGTGATGCGTTCGCCGCGCGCCAGCGCGACCGCGCGTTCGATCGTATTCTGAAGCTCGCGCACGTTTCCGGGCCAGGGATGCGCATAAAGTTTTTCGATGGCGGCGTCGTCGAAGGCTTTGATCTGCTTGTTCGTTTTCTTCACGCAGCTTGCAAGGAAATGGCCGGCCAGCAGCGGGATGTCGTCCCTGCGTTCGCGCAGCGGCGGCAGTTGAACCGGAATCACGTTCAAGCGGTAGAACAAATCTTCGCGGAATTGGCCTTCGGCAACCATCGTGCTCAGGTTGCGGTTGGTCGCGGTGATGAAACGGACATCGACTTTCATGTCCTTGCTGCCGCCGACCGGTTTGAAGGTGCGCGTTTCGAGCACGCGCAAGAGTTTCACTTGCGTGGTCAGCGACATTTCGCCAACTTCGTCGAGGAACAGCGTGCCGCGGTCGGCGCGTTCGAAAACGCCTTCGTGATTGTTGATCGCATTGGTAAACGCGCCGCGGACATGGCCGAAGAGTTCGGATTCAAGCAGCGTTTCAGTGAACGCGCCGCAGTTGACTGGAATAAAAGCCTGATCCGCGCGCAGCGAATTGTAATGGATCGCGCGCGCCACCAATTCCTTTCCCGTCCCGCTTTCGCCCGAGATCAAAATCGTCGAATCGGTCGGCGCGGCCATTTCAATCAAGCGCGAGATGTCGGACATCGAGGCGGTGTTTCCAATGATGTCGAGAAACGGAACCAGCGAGCGCGGATTTTTTTTGCGCAGCTCGATGCGCTCCAACGCGCGCGAAACCGTGAGCCGGATTTCTTCGGTATCGAAGGGCTTGTTGATGTGCGTGTACGCGCCGAGACGCATCGCCTCGACCGCCGTTTCAAGCGTGCCGTACGCGGTGAGCACGATGCTCGGCAATTCAGGATTCTGATCTTTGAGCTGCCGCAGGAACTGCAAGCCGTCCATCTTGGGCATGCGCAAATCCTGGATGATCAAGTCGATCGGTTGCGTGCGCAGAATGTCGAGCGCCAACCGTCCGTCGTCGGTGGTGACGACTTCGTAGCCTTCGCTCTCCAGCACAAGTTTCAGCAGGCGTTGAATAGCCTGCTCGTCATCCAAAATCAGGATGCGCTTGCGCGAGGGCGGCGCAGCAGTTGGGCTGGGAGCAACACTGGGTTCAACGTTCATAACAGGCTCGGAGTGTAGCAGAAGAACGCGGTAAAAGCCAATTGCCTCTATACAATCGTCAAATTTGGGGCCTGCGTTAATAGATAAGATTGCGTTGCGGGGGGCGTTCCTACAGAGGGGATGAACACCGAATCGCGCGAACCTGCGCGGCTCAGCACTCATCGCTCATCGCTTTGCACTCAGGACTCTTTTCCAGGCCGGATGTTTTCCGATCAGTTTCAGCGCCTTCTCCGTGAGCGTCTTCCCCGGCTCCATCTTGAACCACGTGGACGCGCCGGACGGGTGGGGGAGGGGAATCGCGTCGCAGGCGTGGCCGAATTTTGTGGCGACGTGTTTCTTGCCGACGATTTCAGCCAGCGGCGCCGGCGGAAAAAATTGTTCGATCGCCAAACGCCCGACGGGAATAATCAGCTCCGGCTTCATCATCGCGATTTCGCGTTCCATCCAGCCCGAGCACGCGTCGATTTCATCCGGCGACGGCACGCGGTCGCCGCCGCCTTTGGCTTTGCCCGGAAAGCAGCGGCAGACGGCAGCCATGAACACATTGGCGCGAAAAGTTTTTTCGTCCACGCCTTGCGTTTCGAACCAGCGGAAAAGCATTTTCCCCGCGGTCCACGCGAACGGCCTTCCGAATTGCCCTTCGCGCGGGCCGGGCGCCTGTCCGACGAGATAAATTTTCGCCAGCAGCGGATGATGCGTCACGGCCGGGCCGATCATGCCGGGGCATTTTTTGCAGGCGAGCACTTCGGAGATATGGGCGTCGATATTTAACATTCAAATTCAAAATTCAAAATTCAAAATTCAAAATTCAAAGCTCAGCGAACGCGCGCTTACTTGAATCTTGAATCTCGAATCTTGAATTCGCCGTTAAAGCCGCTGCAGAATCATTCTCAAAACCTCATCCAGCGCCGCCGCGTTCGGCAGCGGGCCGGCGACGGTGTTGCTCTTGTCGGTCGCGAAGCGGCGCGTCCAATCGCTTTCCTTTGTCCACAGGTCGAAAACGTCGATGCCGCTGACGTTTCGCGAGCGGACCACGTTGGCCACGCGCTCTTGATACGGCTCGCACTGTTTTTCGCGCCACGGCTCGGGAATCACGCCGACGAGCACGATCTTCTCGACGCCGCCGGCCGTCAGCCGCGCCACGAGCGTGTCGAGCGCGCGTTCGAACGTGTGCAGCGGTGTCTGGCGCGCGACGTCGCCGATGCCAAGATTCACGACCGCAACTTTCGGCAATTTCTTATTCGGATTCGACGCGGTCAATTCGTCCAAATCCGCGAGCATGCGCAGCACGGGCCGGTAGCGGTGCGGCCCTTCAACATCGATCACCGTCCATTTCATGGCGGCGCGATTTTTCGCGAGCAGCGCGCTCAACCCGCCGGGCGCCGGCGTTCCGGGCGTGGAAGGCGCGCCTTCCACCAGCGGGTCGCCGATGAACAGCGCTTCGCTGGACGACACAGACGCCCGCGCAAGCTCGTCCCACACTCCCAAATGCCGGTGCGCGGCCTCGTCTTCGTGCGGAACCAGAATCACCACGCGCTCCAGCGCGGCTTTCGCCGCCGCTCCTTCCTGACCCCTGACTCCTGACTCCTTACCCCTGACTCCTGACCCCTGGCCCCTGGCCCCTTTCGCCGCGGGCGCGAACATCAACTCGCCGCCCTCCAATTCCAATTTCCCCGGCCACGCGGGCGCATTCGCGTTGACCATGCGGAATTTTTCGCGCTGGCATTCCACGCCGCCCACGACCAGCCGCAGCGACAATTGCGACGATGCGGAGACCGAATCCAATGTCGCGTTGAACGACGCGCGCAGTTTTTTGCGCCCGCCTTCTTCGGGCGTCGCGCTGAACACGCCCTGCTCGATGCCGTCCTGCTCGAAGAACAAATTGTATTCGCCCATCGGCCTCGGCAGCGGCGGCAGCAATTCGTGCCCCACGAAATCGACGGCGTCGAAGCGCGTTTTGTGGATGATCGCGGGCTTGGGGCTGAGCATGGTTTCGAGATGAATGTGGCCGGTTTCGTTCGGATACAAGAATTCCGGCGCGGATTTGACCAGCAGTTCCGCTTCCATGTCCATCACTTCGCGTTCCATCAGTTCCTTGGTGCCCGTCTTCAACGTCGGCCACGTGACCACGCGCGCCGGCGCGTCAAGCCCTTCGAATCTGAATTCAACTGGCTCGCCCGCCGGCACCCACACGCAGAGACTGCGCTGCCCGGGATCGCTGAGCACCGGCGTCATCTCCGAGGCGCTCGCGCGCAGCCGCGCCGAACCGGGCGGAACGGACATGCGCGCGCAAGCCAGCACGTATTCGCGCGCGGCGCCGTCGCCCAACTGCGCGCCCGCGCGGACGTGGCCCAGCGTTTCGATGTGGATAAACGGCGCGCATTTCTCCGGCCCGTTTTCAAAACCCGCGACCACGCCCGGCAGATAATTCACGAACGCCAGCGGCGGGATGCACAGCAGCGTGCGCGCGAACGGCGGCTGCCAATGCAGGCGCAAACCGAAGCGCCGGTCGTCGGCATTGGTCTTCGTCGCATCGGCGTTGGCTTCGGCGTAATGCACGACCACGCGATGCAGGCCCTCGGAAAGCTCGACGGTGTTGTTGAGTTTGAACGGCTCGCGGTTGTCGTCGGGCATGTCCGCTGAAATCACCGGCACGCCGTCGATGACCAGATGCACCGCTCCCGGCGTATCGATCGCGAATTTGTATTTCCCGCTCACCGGGCAGCGCAAAAAGCCCTCGTAAAGCGCGGCGTACATCGGCGGGTTGTAGATGTGGTTGGTGCGGTCGAAGATGTCGTAATCGATCCAGAAAAACGGGCACTCCGCGTCGTCGATGTTGGGCTGCAGGTCCGGGCGCTGCTGCACGTTCTTGCCCGGCGGCAGCGGAGCGCCGGCGGTCTGTTGCTCCATATTAAGAAAGCGTTGAAGCGTCAGCGGCGCGACTTGCGGCGGCGTGCCGCCTTTGTGCACAAAATCCGGCGTCGCCGTTACGCCGCGCAGATGCACTTGGATCGCCACTGGCCGCAGCGACAGCGCGCTGACTTCCGCCGGCGGTTTGGTCGATCCGGCATACAAGCAAAACCGGCGATGCCCCGGATATGTTGGGAAGACCACTTCGCTTTCCGAACCGCCCGGCGCCTTGTGCATATAAATGGGCACCAGATTTCCGTCTTCATCGAACAGCGCCACTCGTTCCGGCCGCGCCGCTGCACCTTCGCCGATCATCTTCAACGGCAGCGCCACGTTCGCGAACGTGTTTTCCGTGTCCACCAACCCTGCGCTTCCGGCTTCGCCCGGCGCTTCGACTCTGATGAAATACCGCTGCGTGTATTCCGCACAGCGCCAAGCCTTTAGCTTAGCCGGCACCGCGCACGGCTCTTCCGTGCCCATCGCGCAAGCGAATGGCAGAAAAGCCAGCATCATCGCTATAATATGGTGAGTGCGTCTCGACATCGGTCCTATTTCCAATTCAGAATACACCGCTTGCAAAAGTTGCACATTGTTTGTGGTCCCGCCTTTAGGCGGAACGATTTAGCAGCCAAACTCTCGTGCAAGAATTGCACACCGTTCCTTATCCCTTGCCGCTCTTTGCGTCTTCCTCCGCGCCTCCGAGCCTCCGCGTAAGAAAGAATTCCGTGCAAAAGTTGCACAACGTTCCTTAGCCTCTGCCGTTCTTCGCGCCTTCCTCTGCGCCTCCTTTGCGCCTTTGCGTGAAATCTGGTAAAAACTTGCACCTAGTGCACAGTCTCCACCGCCGGCGGACTAGGCGGAGCCGCATCGTGCGTCAACCCGTGCGTCGTCTTCTCCCAATACCACGGGTTCCAGAACAACTGCCAGAACCCCTTCACCGCCGCCCGCGAAATCATCACCCAATAAATCGGCATCAGCAGTGCGTACCCAAACAGCCGCCACAAATTCCGCTTCGCGCACGAAATCAAGCCCATCAGCACAATGATGAAATTCCCCAGAAACAGCACCACCGCCACCGGATAAAAAATCTGCGACACCAGCGACCACCGGTCCACCATCTTGATGTGCTCGATCATCGTCGCAAACGTCAGTTTCTGCGTAATAAATCCCCAGATCGAATTGTACAGCGTCACGCCGGTGTACGCGCTGTCCACCACGTTCTGGTGCAACAATTCCCACGTGTCCAAATGCTCGCGCACCGTCGATGTCCGTGTGAGCGGATAATTCGCAATTGACGACGGCAGTATCGCCGCAATGTCATGCCGGAATATGTACAGCAGCGTCAGCCCCCAGAAAATGAAATTCAGCAGCATCATCAGCGAAAGCCCGCCGACCGTGAAGCGGAACTCCAGCGCTTGCAGCGGCCCCAACTGCCGCCGCCCCTTCGCCCGCGCGATCAGCCGCTGCCCCAGCGACAACAGCGCAATCACGCCAAACGCCGCGCACAATCCCAAACTGCCCCACTCCGTGATCGCCGCCAGCGTCGGGTGCAGTTCCATCGTCATCGGCTCGGTCTTCACTTGAAGCGTGTAAAAATACAGCCACGCGCACACGCCCGCCATCAGCACCGACGGCAACCACGCATCCCGCGTGTGCACCAAATGCGTCTGAAAATACCCCTTGATCCAGCGGCTGCGCTGCCGCACCCAATTCCCATACTGGCTGTTCGCCTCTTCCCACGTCGTCGAATCCAGCACCTCCGTCGATTGCCCCTGCCGCGCCAGGCGAATCCCCAAGTCGCAATCTTCCGTGACGTTAAACGAATCCCACCCGCCGATCTGCTTGAGCACCTCCGTCTTGAAATGATTCGACGTCCCGCCCAACGGAATCGCCGCGTGGAACGAATGCAATCCCGGCAAAAACAGATCGAACCACGTCGTGTATTCCAGCGTGAAGAACTTCGTCAGCCAATTCTGATCGACGTTGAAATAATTGAGCTTCGCCTGCAAGCAAACCACGCGGTCCTTCTTCTGCGCTTCGAGCTTTCGAAAAACCACCACCGCCTTCTTAAGCTGGTCCGGTTCCGGTTGGTCTTCCGCATCGTAAATCACCAGATACTTCCCGCGCGCCGCCTCCAATCCCCAATTGCACGCCCGTGGCTTCGTGCGCGGCTGCCCTTTCGGAATCTTCGGCGCAATGATCACCTGCACGCACGGCGGCAGCGTGTGCAGCACCTCGTCGATCTTCGCCCGCGTCGGCGCGTCATCTTCTTCAAGCAGCAGTTTCACGTCCAGTTTGTCGATGGGATAATCGAGCTTCGTGACGGTGCGCGCGATCTTCTGCGCCACCTCCGGCTCTTTGTACATCGGCACCAAAATCGTATAAATCGGCAAATCCGCGTCCTGCAATGCGTTGATCTCATCGCGTGACACGCGGTGCTCGCCGGACTTCAGCAGTGCAAACAGCACGCTGGCCATGCGAAAGCCGACCACACCGCCATAGAACGCGCACAACGCAAACGTCAGCGCCGCAAATGCAATTTTCCAATCGAGGTTTATGGCGATCAGCAGCGCGACACAAAACAAGATGTAGAAAATGATTTGCCGGACATTGAACTGTTTGGCAGCGCACTCGTCCCTATACCGCGCATAAAATTCGCGCGTGTGCTTGTCGGAGCATTCCTCAGGCGTGAGCTTAATCGTAACCTCCGTTAGCGAGCCGCGACCGCAAGGGAGCAGGCATGGCGTGTCTGATGCATCTCCAACCGCGACCCGGTGGAAGCGGTCTTTCGTGTCTCGTGCATTACTATCAGAAATACACCCGCACGCCAGTGCGCAGCCACTGTGATTTTCATAAATTTTTCATTTATTTTTACAAAAATCGTGACCGGAAATGGAAAGAGTCAAATGCTGTCCCGCCGGCCCGAATGCAAAGCGCGGCCACGCATTCCTCGCGTCGCAGGTTAAAAAATTGAAACGCGGTCTATCGGCCCCATCTGCCCTATGAGGCCCATCGAATCGCACACTCTCCGCTCAAATTCCATTGACACGTCCTTAAAATTCTTCTATGACTGTTCTCAGCGTGCCGCCCGTGTTTCCTCGTCGCACACCGCACAACGGAGCGCAAAACATGGAATCTCTCACCCCAGAAGCAAAAGAACTCCTCGTCGCAGCCGTCGCCGGCGGCGGAGACATGCTCTACCTGGGTTCCGCCGGCTACACAATGATTCTGGCCAACAAAAAGGATTTCGTAAACCCCGAATCCGGCCGCACCACGGAAGAGTGGGAACACGCCGTGCTCGAACTGAAAACGCGCGGCTTCATCAAGGAAATGGGCCCAAACGGCGAAGTCTTCAAAGTCACCCAACTCGGCTTCATCGCCGCCCACGCCATCAACACCGGCACCTTCGACCAAAGCGCGCCGAGCGCGTAACAATTTTCGATTTGCGCGCGCGATTGAACCCCAAAAATATCCAACGCGGAATCGACCGAAGCGAAAATGAGTCCGTGAATTCACAACTCGCTCCCGCCGTCAGTTTATTCGCCGTTCGTGCGCCACTGGCCTTGCCAGTGCGGCCCCGAACCGCCCATTCGCAAAACATCGCCGCCCCGCATACACCTCAAATGCAACCGTCGCGCGAAGCGCCCCGCCGTTTTTAAATTTTAAATTTTAAATTTTGAACTTTGAATTTTGAATTCTACTCCCCCAACTCTCTCGCTGGACTTTCCACCGTTGCGCCGTATAGTTCTCCCTTCAACAACGGAGAACCAGCCGTGGCATCCGAAGAAACATCGGGATTCGTTTTGACCGCTTATCCGGGCAGGGGCCTTCCGCCGGATCGCAGCGATTTCGAAGACAAGGTGAAAGCCGAAAAAGCCTTCGCCGACGCGAAATTCGCCGCGATTCTGTGGGAAGCGCGCACCATCACGCAAGGCATCGGCTGGGTCAAGCTCAAAGAAAAAGAAGCGCCGCCACCCGCCCCGCCGGCTCCGCCGAAACCCGCGGCAGCAGCGACTTCAGCAGCGAAGCCTGTCGCCGCCGCTGCTCCGCCCGTTCCAAAACCACCCGCGCCGCCCGCAGCTTCAGCAAAACCGGCCGCGCCCGAAGTCGCTCCCGCGCTCGGCCCCGGCACCGCGCCCGCCGCGCCAGCCTCAGCCGTCGAATCCAGCGTCGCCGAAGTCGTCGGCCCCAGCGGTACGCCAGGTCAATAATCAGCGTTCTTGCGGGACGGGCTCGGAGGCCCATCCTACTCAGGACCCAGCACTCAGCACTCAGGACTCGCCCCTATGCCCGTCGCCTTTCAACCCTATGGAGTCTGGACCGCCCTCGTCACGCCGTTTCATGCCGACGGCAATCTGAATCTCGACGCCTTCAAACGGCAGGTGAATTTTCAGATCGCGGAGGGCGTCACGGGGCTCGTACCCGCGGGCACGACCGGCGAATCGCCGACGTTGAAGTGGACCGAACACAATCACGTCATCGAAGAAGCCGTGAGCATCGCAGCCCGCCGCGTCGGCGTGCTGGCCGGCACCGGTTCGAACAGCACCGAGGAAGCCATCGAAGCCACCCGCCACGCGCAGGAAGCCGGCGCGAGCGCCGCGCTCGTCGTGGATTGCTACTACAACGGCCCGTCGAGTCTGGAATTGCGCACCGAATATTACGAAGCCATTGCCGACAACGCGCCGAGCATTCCGATTGTCCCGTACATCATTCCCGGGCGCGTGGGCACCGAATTGAATGCGGCGGACCTCGCGATTCTGCACCAGCACGATCCCGCGCGCTTCCCCGCCGTGAAAGAAGCCACCGGAAATCTGGAGCGCATGAAACTCGACCGCGAATTGTGCGGCCCAAGTCTCGCGATTCTCTCCGGCGACGACGACTTGACGCTCGCGATGATCCAAGACAGCGCGATCAAAGCCTCCGGCGTGGTCTCGGTGATGAGCAACCTCGTGCCCGGCGCGCTGGTGCGAATGGTGAAAGCCGCGAGGGCGGGGGAGTGGGGTAAGGCTGAAAAAATCTCCGCGCAACTCACGCCGCTCTTCAAACTCGTCGGCTGCAAAGTGCCCGGCACGCGCCGCCTCAGCGATGGGCGCGGCGTTTCCGTCGAAGATCGCTTTCGCAATCCAGTGCCAGTGAAGGCCATGATGGAAGGGCTGGGAATGAGCGTCGGCCCCTGCCGCCGGCCGCTGGGCCTGATGAGCGTCGCCGCCGTCGAGACGTGCCGCGCGGCGCTGAAAACCGTTTACAAGACTGCGCCTGATGTGCTCACGCCGATCGAGCAAGCCTTCGACGTGAAGATTTCCGCGCGCTTGAACGACGATGCCGTCTGGTCGGCGCTCGCGCGTTGATCCGTCAAAAATAGTGAACTTCTCGTGAAACGCGGCGCGCTTTGCGCCGTCTAACCTCGTGAAGCCCGCACAACAGCGAATATGGGAGAGGCCATGCCCAACGAATCGCAGCCCGTGCAGCCCAACGATCCGAACCAACAACCGCCGCAAGCGCAGCCGCGCGTTCCGTCGGGCCTGCACCCGCAGCCGCGCGTGCCGACGGGACAGCATCCTCGTTTGCCCACCGGAGCGCAGCAGCGCGTGCCCACCGGCCAATACCGTCCGCCGACGGGCCAATACCGCCCGCCGACCGGCCAATACCGGCCAACCAGCGGCCTTCATAACACGCCGTATTATCCCGCGAAAAAGAAAAGCGACTCCGCACTTTACGTGATCCTCGGCCTGGTGCTGGTCGCGGTCGGCGTGATTTATTTTGTCGTGCGCGATCCTTGGGAAGCGAACAACAGGGCGCTCATTCTCCAATTGAAAAGCGAAGGCGACGCGCTGCGCACCACTCAGAAACAAGTCGCGGCATACAAATACGAAAAGTTGATCAAACTGGTCGGCACGCGCACGCTCAGCGATCCGCAACTCGTTGACGCGTACAAAGAAGCCAGACAGTTGCACGAGCAGCTTCAAAGCGAGATCACCGACGCGCGCTACGCCGAAACGCGCCAGACCGAGACCAAAGCCAACAACGATTACGCAAAATACACCGCGAAGGCGCAGCCGTTGTTGGATGCGATGATGCGTGTGAAAGTTGACGCCGATGCGAAAACGGACATGGCGCGCTACGAGGATGACTTCAAAGAAGTCGCCGTGCAGTACGAGCGCTGGGAGAGAGCGTTGGATGGCGACGAAGCGCGCTATCATTCAGCGCGCTTGTTCGCGGTCCTGCGCGACAGCTACAAAACCGGCTTGAGCTGGTGGGCGATCAAGACGGCGAAGAAGATGCCCGACGCCTTGTACGCCGATTACATGCGCGACCAGGAATGGTCGAGGGCCGAGTATGCATTGAAAAAAATCAAGGTGTGCATGGACGCGAAAGAAGCCGTCGAACGCAAAACCTGCGGCCCCTGCGAAGGCACCGGCCGGATCAAATGCCCCGTTTGTCTGGGAACGGGCACCTGCCCCTATTGCAAGGGCAAAGGCAATCCCGATCTGAATTGCTGCACCAACGGCGTCTGCGACGCCTGCAAAGGCCGCAAAGATTCGCAATGCGCAATCTGCAACGGCCAAGGCATGTTCCCGCCGAAATGACAGGAGTCGGGAAGCAGGAATCAGGGGTCAGGAATCAGGAATCAGAAACGGCGGCAAACCGCTGCGCGTTTTTTTCTGACCCTAGACCCCTGACCCCTAACCCCTAACCCCTAACCCCTAACCCCTAACCCCTAACCCCTAACCCCTAACCCCTGACTCCTGACTCCTGACTCCTCACTCCTGACTCCTGAAAACAAAACCGGCTCCCAAGTCTGAGTTGGGAGCCGGCCGGTGATTAACAACGCTGTCTCGCGTAAAGGAGGCCCGTCAGCCCCGGGACTTAACCCGGCGGTCTGCGTCTTAAGGCCGATCAACGGTGCTTAAAGATCGGGCCTATTCACGCGGCCTGTGCTTTTGAAGGCTGCTCGGTTTTTGCCGAACAGCATCAAGAGGTCGATCCAGCGCGGATTGCTCCGCGGACCAATCCTTCTTTTGGTGAGCACTTGCTAAGTTACGTCCGGCGTTACGCGGACAGCAACCTCCGTTCACCGTAGGGTCTACTACTCACTGGATCACCTCCTTCGTATACGGGCCCCCTGTCTGGCCCTGACCGCTGGAGAGCGGCAACCCGGGGGCGCTCCGAAGGAGCACTGTATCCACGCGGGCTTGCGGAACCATCAGGTGTAAAATTGTCACGCTGCCAGCGTCCTGGTCAGCACACACTTCCACTAAACCACATGGCAAAGCTTTGTCAACCGATTTGAATAAAATATTTTTTGCGAGACTGCACTTTCAATTTTCGTGAGGCTTCGTGAGGCGCTTGGAATGGAAACTCCGCAATGATTCAATACAATGCTTCGATGAATTCAAAGCCGCCGCAGCCTTCAGGCTTTAAAAAGCCCTTCGAAAATCCCGGCGGAGTCCTGCTCATTCTGGGGTTGCTTGGCGTGACCTTCGTCGCCTTCGCGCAATTCTTCAATCGCCGCGCCAATCCGCCGCCGCCCAACATCCCCGCGCCCGTCACCACGCCGATGCAATCGGCCGGCGCGAACAAGTAACCGCCGTTCATTTTGCATTTTGCATTTTGAATTGCGGTCGCCGCCGTTCATTTTGAATTTTGAATTTTGAACTTTGAATTATCTAACCGCCCCATCCCTTCGAGCCAATACTTGCGATACGGCAGCAGCAGCGCCGCAAAAATCAGCGCGCCCAATGGCACTGCAATCCACACGTTCAGCCAATACAGCGGAACGTACAACGCGCCGAGCAGACTCAAGAACAGCACCGACCGGCCGATTCCATCGCGATACATTTTTACATGCTCATTCTTAAAGATCAGCCGGAACAACATCGCCACCGCATAGAGCTGCGACAAGATCGTCGCCGCGGCCGCGCCGTGCATCCCAAAATGTGGAATCAGCAGCACATTGCCGAGGATGTTCACCGCCGCGCTCACCGCGTACACGTACATCACTTTGCGCTGCTGGCCAAGAATCTCCAACGTCTGCCCCAGCAAACTGAAATACGCCGCGCACAAAATCAACGGGCTCAACACGCGAAAAATCGGCCCGGTCTCGGTGAATTTGTCGCCGTACAGCGCCAGCATCAATCCGTTTCCGACGACCGCTCCGCCAATCGCGATCCCGCCAAACAAAATCGTGAACCCGCGCAGCGTCCCATTAATCAGCCAGCCCGCGTGGCCCGCGTCGCGATCCGCTTTCGCTTTCATGATCTTCGGAAACAGCGCATGGCAGATCCCGCCGTTGAGCACGTTCAAAACCATGATGATCCGCGTCGCCGCCGAATACGCGCCCGCTTCTTTCAAACTGTAATGCCGCAGCAGCACCGTGTCGAAATGCAGCATCGCCATCACAAACAGCGACGAGAGCGCGAACGGAAATCCATTGCGAATCAGTTCGCGCCAATCCGCTTTATGCAAGCCGCTGAGCACCGTCGGCGCGCAACCCTTCGTTCCATAAATCGACGCGAGCGCCTCAAGCGCATTCGCCGCCGCGTAAATGTAGAGCGCTTGATACGCATTCGCCATGCGATTCAAGAACAGCAGCACGCCGATCAGTTGCGCGGTGCGACTAACCAGCGGCAGCGTGGATTCCAGTGCCATGTGCCCCTGCGCCTGCGCAGGACGGCGCAGCAATTCCGAAAAATCATCGAGGAAAAAAGCCAGAAACGCCGCGCACACCGCCAGCGGCCGCGCGTTGCTCCATTGGTTGAGCACGTCGCCGCCCATCGCCAGGCTCAGCGCCAGCAAGCCCATCGCACACTTGAGCACGATCAACTGCGTGAGCAGCACGCGACGGCCCCGTTCATCGCGGTCGTGCCAGCGCTGCAAGAGCGTCATGCCCGCGCCCAAATCCATCATCGGCGCGAACAAGCTCACCAGGCTGAAAAAATAGTTGAATTCGCCCAGCCCCTCTTCGCCAAAATGCCGCGACATCACCAGCACAATCGCCAGGCTCATCAGCTTGTCGAGCAGCCGCGAGCCGGCGACGAGGGTGCCCTGTTTGAGTAGGCTCATTATCCCTGTGTGCGGCGAATGGCCGTCACGAACGATGACATTTTAGCAATGATACCACGCCCGCCGCTCTGATGCCGCTCTTTCCAATCCTGTAACAACCGGAATCTAGTGGAACCGTCGCATCTCCGCTATACGATTCACGCGGATTAGTATCGGCAACCAGAGCCGCGCACGTAAGTAAGCGGCCGGTTGCAGCGACGGAATTGTGGAGAGTCATGGCCCCAAAAGTTCTGCTCGCATTGACGCTCGATTTTCCCGGTGTGTCCCGCCTTCCTTCGATTCTTTCCCGCCACGGATTTCAAGTCTCCACTTTTTGTCCGCCGCAATTCCTTCTTCCGCTCTCGCGTTTCGTTCAAATTCGCCACGCCTGTTCGAGCGATGCGAGAGCTGCTATCGAATCGCTGCGCCTTCATTTTGAATCCAACATTTACGACGCGGTGATCCTCGGTGACGACGCGCTGCTCGAAGCCGCCGCGCAGCGTGCGGACGAAGCATGGACCCATGCGCTCTTTCCAATCGACATCCGCCGCGTGCCGGCGTCCGTCCTGTATTCAAAAGCTGCTTTTTTTCGAACGCTCGAACCCAGCGGCCTCGCACTTCCGCGCACGCGCATTGGCCGCGATCCCAGCGACGCGCGCGACGCCGCAAACGAAATCGGTTTTCCGCTCATCTTCAAAGAAGAGCGAGGCTACGCCGGCATGGGCGTGCAACGTTTTTTCGACCAAAGCACTCTCGACCAATTCCTCGCGCAGCGTACCGCCGGAGCGCCGGCTTCCAGCCGGCCCGCAGCACTCGGAGCACCGGCTTCCAGCCGGCCCGGTTGTCCAAGCGCGTGGCTGCTCCAATCTGAAATCCAAGGCCGCATCGCCACCGCCGACGTGCTCTTCGACCGCGGCCTTCCGCGCCTGTGGGCTTTCTCCTACGCGTTGAACACGCGCAACGGAACATTCGGCCCGTCCACCGTCCGCGAATTCGCCGCAATGCCCGACGTCGAACCGATTCTCAAAACCGTCGGCTTGCTTACCGGCGCTCACGGCTTTGTTGGTTTGGATTTTATCCACGAACAACCGTCCGGGCGCCTCGTCCTGCTCGAAATGAACTGCCGCCCCACCGCCGGCCACGCCCTCGCCGCGCGAGCGGGAATCGATTTCGGAAAGGAATTCGCCGCCATGCTGCGCGGTGAAAAATCATCCGCGCAAAATCCGCCGCGCATTCGTCCCACGCGCGTGCCCATGTTTCCCGAAGATTTCGACCGCGCGATTACCGACAAAGATTGGCCAGCCCTCTTCAAATGGATCTGCGTCCCGTGGTACTGGCGCCACATGCCGCTGAACGATCCACGCGTGATGCTGCGCCACGCAGGCGACACATGGCGGCGTTTCGGAAAATGGGTGACGCGCTCGTAGAAATAATTGTGGTGCAGGCTTCCAGCCTGCAGCTATAGAGCGGATTCCGAATCCGTGAAGACTTTGTCCTTTGCCCTGAAAGGGCCAAACATCTTAGCCCAGGGCGTGAGCCATTGGTATCGGCACCAAAGATTTGAAAAAGCCCTGAAAGGGCGCCACGCGAATTCCACGCGCTTCCGAAATGCGCTCTAATGCGCGAATCCCCGCTCTTCCTCCGGCAGCGGCTGCCCCGCAGTTTCCGGCGCCCAAATCAGCGCGGCCATTCCAATCAGATAGCAAGACGACACAATCAACGCCGCCACACGAAATTGATGCATCTCCGTTTTGCCGGCCAGAGCGCTGCCCAAAAGAGTCAAAAGTATCGGCCCAGTCGCCGACACATAGCGCCCCACATTGTAACACAGTCCCGTCCCGGTCGTGCGCAGCCGCGTCGGAAAAAGCTCCGGGAAATAAATCGCATATCCGCCAAACGGCAGCAGCATGCAGAATCCCTGGATCGGCCACATGTAATAAATGTTCGACGGCTTGTGAAATTGAGTCATCACGTAGACGACGCTGGCCCATGCCAGAATAAATGCAAATAAAAATGCCTTGCGCCGCCCAAACCGCGTCGCCGCGTACGCAAAAATGAACATTCCCGCAAACGCGCCGAACTGATACAGAATCTCGCCATCGCTGATCAGCTTCTTTTTGTTCAGCGCCAGTTTTAATTCGTGGCGCGAGGATTCGCTCAATGCCGCGCTGAGCGCGCCGTTCTTGTCCGCCTCCGGCGTTTGGATGCCGGCGGCCAGCGCGCTCCACTGCTGTTTCTCTCCGGCGGATAATTTCTCGACGAGCGCCGTTTGCGATTTGAGCTCCGGTTCGTCGATTATCGCCGCAATTTTCGGCGTGGTCGCATCATCCACATCGGGAATCATCGACCCAATCAACTCAGGCATGTAAAACCCGATCGACCACAAGCCAATCACACCCGCGATCGCAATACACATTCCACATATCGCGTTGCGCCGCCAGCGCGGATGCGCGAAGACTTCGCGAATGCCGCCCATCTTTACTTCCTGACCCTGCGCCCTCGCCTTCTCGGCGTCGGATTTCGCCTTTGTCCACCGCTCCGGCTCTTTCATCCCAAACCGCACCAGTACCGCCAGCAGCGCGGGCGCCACGCCAACGAGGTACAATTGACGCCAGCCGAATTTTGCATCGCCGTGTCCGATCTTGCCCGCGAAATAGAGATACAGTCCCGCGCCGTAGCCGAAAAGCCACGCGCCCATCACGTTGCCCACGGCGGAAAGCGCCTGCAACATTCCGAGCGCTTTCGTCCGCGCCGAATTCGGCATGACTTCAGCCAGCAGCGCCGCGCCCGCCGCAAATTCGCCGCCGACGCCAAGGCCCGTCAAAAATCGGAAGATCCCAAATTGCCACCAATTCTGAGCGAACGCGCTGAAGCCGGTGAAAAATGCATAAACAAAAATCGTCAGCGCCATCGTCTTGGCGCGGCCCCATTTGTCGCCGATGACTCCAAAAATCAACCCGCCGCTGGCCCAGCCGAGAATAAAAATTCCAGTCACCAGCCCGCCGTAGGTGCGCATGTCGTCGCCGCTTGCGCCCGGCATAAATTCCTTCATCGCATACGCGCGCGACGCCGTGAATATCTTCTGATCCATCGTGTCAAACAGCCAGCCCATCGAGCAGAGCGCAAACACGTACCAATGGTAGCGGTTCAATTGCTTCCACCACGGCCGCCCATCGTAAATGGGCGCGTGCGCGCTGGGCGGCGCTTCCTGACTCATGCGAATTCCTCGTGTCTGAAAAAAATCGGGCGCTCGTTGTATCGCATCGCGAACAAAGCGCCAAGGCGCAAAACGCTGTGGTGGTTCTCGTATAGGCCCTATAAGTCCTATAATTCCTATACGGCCTATTGGCCGTTACGCCAGCACCTGCTTAACGATCTTCGCCCCTTCCACGCCCGTCAGCCGCGCATCCAAGCCCTGAAATTTGTACGTAAACCGCTCATGATCGATGCCCAGGCAATGCAAAATCGTCGCATTCAAATCGTTCACATGCACCGGGTCCTGCGTGACGTTGTAGCTGAAGTCATCGGTCTCGCCAAAACTGATGCCGGGCTTCACGCCGCCGCCGGCCAGCCACATGCAGAAATTGCGCGGGTGATGATCGCGGCCGTAATCGTCCTTCGTCAATTTTCCCTGCGAATACACAGTCCGCCCGAATTCGCCGCCCCAGACGACCAGCGTTTCGTCGAGCAAGCCCAGCCGTTTCAAATCCATCACCAGCGCCGCCGTGCCTTGATCGGTGTCGGCGGTTTGGTGTCCCAATTCGTACGGCAGCTTGCCGTGCTGGTCCCAGCCACGGTGCAGAATTTGCACGACTCGCACGCCGCGTTCGACCAGCCGCCGCGCCAGCAGCGCGCTGTGCGCGTAGGTGCCGGGCTTCTTCACCTCCGGGCCGTACAAATCGAGCACGCTTTGCGGCTCTTTCGAAAGGTCGATTAATTCCGGCACGCTCGTCTGCATCCGAAACGCCATTTCGTATTGAGCGATGCGCGTCTGCGTTTCGGGATCGCCGAAGCGCTCGTAATTGCGCGCGTTGAGTTTGTTCAGCGCATCCAGCATGGTGCGGCGGTCCGACGGATCGACGCCGTCGGGATTTTTGAGATACAGGACAGGATCGCCCGACCCGCGCAGCGCGACGCCGTTGTATTTCGTCGGCAAAAATCCGCTCGACCACATGCGCGTGAAGAGCGCCTGGCCGTTGCTGTCCTGTGGAAATTGCGGCGTGAGCACGACGAACGCGGGCAGGTCGTTGTTCTCGCTGCCCAGCCCGTACGCCAGCCACGACCCGATGCTCGCGCGCCCGGGCGTTTCGTTGCCGGTCATCACGAACGTGCACGCCGGATCGTGGTTGATCGCGTTCGTATTCACTGTTTTGATCAGCGCAATATCGTCCACGATCTTCGACGTGTGCGGGAGCAACTGCGAATTAATCCAACGCCGGCATTTGCCTTCCTGCGTGAATTTGAATTTCGACGGCGCGACCGGAAAACGCGATTGCCCGCTGGTCATCGTCGAAAGCCGCTGCTGGTTGCGCACGCTCGGCGGAAGTTCCTTGTCGAAATATTCCGCCAGCCCCGGCTTGTAATCCCACAAATCAAGCTGCGACGGCGCGCCGTTCATGTGCAGATAAATGAGCGCCTTCGCTTTCGGCTTGAAATGCGGCAACCCCGGCAGCGGTCGATGCACGCGCGCGACGGCCTTGTCGTCCGCGCGAAGTTTCGATCCCGCCAGCATCGCGAGCGCAAGCCCGCCAAAACGAAGGCCCGGGCCGGCGAAGAATTGGCGGCGGGTTTGGTGGGCGTGGTAGTCGAAGAGAGGGTTCATGATGTTTACCAAAAATTGATTGTACAACAACGGTCAAAGAACTAATCGAAGATTGCCTTTATCTCTCCACCTGAAATCGAAAACAATTCCCAAGTAATTGGCTTCTTAGGGTCCTTCTCAACGTGAGCGATAAGTTGTCGCATTCGATCACGCGTGGCGCGATCCTTTTGCGGAAACAGGACCATAGTCTCTCGTTCGGGGACGCTTGCAAGAATTTCATCTGTCCCAAGAGTTTTTCTAGCCCAAGAAAAGAGATTCGGTAACACAAGGCAGGATGCTGCAAGCCAATGTGATCCCCATACTACAAATTGAGTCCCGTCTGGAGCTTTGTGCGCCGTTTTCTGAATGGCGCTTTCGTCAGTGGCGAGTTTTTGAAGGTTTAGCACGGCTTTTTGATGCGCCTCATCAATACTCATACCGTGCTCATTAAGCATGTCTGGAGTTACGCATCCGCAAATGTTGTCGAAGTCGATGACCAAGCTTAGATAGGTATTGTGTCCAAGCGCCCTAAAAAATCCTTCCGGCGGCTTGGGCATAAATGCAAGATAGCCCTCGGGCACAACGTACGGATAGATTTTGCTTGTATGCATATTCAATTCCTCGTCACCGTCTCATCCAAATTCAAAAGCATGTTCACCACCAGCGTGTACGCTGCCAACTCCTCCGGCTTCGCGTTTGCTTTCGGTTTCGATTCGCCTTGCGCAATCAAATTCTTCGCCGCCTCCGCGTCCTTCGCGTAGCGTTCCAAATGCGCCTGCAATTCCGCTTTGACGATCGCCAACTCGTCCGCCTCCGGCGCGCGCGCCAGCAGCGTGCGATAGGCGAAGGCGATGCGCTCGTCGGCGCTCGCGCCGCCGTCGCTCAGCAGGCGCTCGGCGAAGGCGCGCGCGGCTTCGACGTGCTGGACGTCGTTCATCAATTGCAGCGCTTGCAGCGGCGTGTCGCTGCGTTCGCGGCGCGTGCAAGGTTGCTCGCGGCTGGGCGCGTCGAAATTGCTCATGAACGGCGGCGGCGCGGTGCGTTTAAGGAAACAATAGATGCTGCGGCGATACAGCGCGCTGCCGGTGTCGCGTTTGTAGAAGCGCGTATTCGAGCCGACGAAGCCGACGGGTTCCCAGATGTTGTCGGGCTGGTACGTGCGCGCGCCTTTGCCGCCCATGGTCAGGTCGATCAGGCCGCTCACATAGAGCGCGTTGTCGCGGATTTGTTCGGCATCCAGCCGCAGCCGCGGCCCGCGCGCGAGCAGGCGATTTTCGGGATCGAGCACTGTACCGCCGGCTTCCAGCCGGCCCGAATCATGCCGGCTGGAAGCCGGCGGTACAAATACCGAGCTTCGCCGGAACGCATCTGATGTGACAATCCCGCGCACCAGCGCCTTCACATTCCATCCGTTCTCGCGGAACGTCACCGCCAGAAAATCGAGCAATTCCGGATGGCTCGGCGGCTGCCCCTGCGAACCGAAATCGCCGCTCGTCTTCACCAATCCGGTGCCGAAGAATTGCTGCCAAAAATGATTGACCGCCACGCGCGCGGTAAGGGGATTTTCAGGCGCGACGATCCAATGGGCCAAATCCAGCCGCGTCGCCCGCGCTTTTGCGTCGCTCTTTTTCAGCGGCGGCAAGACAGCCGGCGTGTTCGGCTCGACTTTATCGCCGGGCTTGTCGTACTGCCCGCGCATCATCACGAACGAATCGCGAGGCTTGGCCAGATCGTTGTAGACGAATGTGCCCGGCGTGTCCTTATCGAAGGCATCGCGATCGGCTTTGAGCTTCGCCAATTCCTGCGCGGGCGCTTGCAGTTCCTTCTTTGAATCGACGCACACGTTTTGCAAATAATAAACGAGCACTTTCTTCTCGCTGTCGTTTGTACCGCCGGCTTCCAGCCGGCCAGAATCTTGCCGGCTGGAAGCCGGCGGTACAGACAGCGGCCCGGCTTTCAGCAGCGCGGCGATGTCCTTCGGCGCTTCGGGCGAATCTTTTCCCGCGCGTTCCTTCCACCACGCAGCGAACGACCGCCGCGGATCGCTGGCGGGATCGCTCTTGCCCGTCACGCCCATTTTGTCCCAATAGACCGTGCCGCCGGTGAGCGTCAGCGCGATGCCGCTGATTTTTGTTTCCACGCTCAATCCCAGTTTGCTCGCCGGGAAACTCAGCTTTACCCACTTGCCCGCTTCCGGCATCGCGCCAATCTTCACGCGCTGCGTTGTATTCTTCGCGCCCCAATCGATCGCCTCGTAATCGCCCCACACCGCGCGGTGCTTCCAATCGCCGCCGGTGTGAAATTGCAGCATGATCGTTTTCGGCGGGTCTTTCGGATCGACATAGACGTGACAGAAAATTTCGGCGTCCTGCGGCAGTTCAATTGGCGCCGCGCCGCTGTCATAATAATCCTGCGCGAGGCCTTTGTCCGAACGCTTCAACGCGCGCGTGCCCGAAAAAACCGGCGCGCCTTGAGCCGCGGTCAGCCACGCAGTCGGCTGGCCGGGACTGGCCTTCACCGCCGCGCCCTTGGGAAAATCGTCATCGAGCCACACATCTTCAATGCTGGAAACCGGCGGTTTCGTCGCGGCTTTGGCGGGATCCTCATAGGCGATTGCCGCTGTCTTCTCGTCGAGCGCTTTTTGTTTCGCCGCGAGTTGCGAATCGAATTCGGCGAGCTTCTTCTCGTGTTCCGGAGTCGCCAGCCGCACGGACGGCGCCGTGAGCAGCGCGTTGCCGTCCATGCCCGGATCGGCGGCCGAATTGAAGAACGCGTACATCGAATAAAATTCCTTCTGCGAAATCGGATCGTATTTGTGATCGTGGCACACCGCGCAGCCGGCGGTCATGCCCAGCCACGTCTGCGTCATCGTCGCGGTGCGGTCCACAGCGTAGCGATAAATCAGCTCCTCATTAATGGAGCCGCCTTCACCGGTGGTGATGTTGCAGCGGTTGTAGCCGGTCGCGACGACTTGTTCGCGCGAGTGGTTCGGAATCAAATCGCCTGCGAGCTGATCGACCGTGAATTTGTCGAACGGCTCGTTGGAATTAAACGCGTTGATGACCCAATCGCGGTACGCCCACATCTGCCGTTCGTTGTCGAGATGCAAACCGTGCGTGTCGCCGTAGCGCGCGAGATCGAGCCAGTGCCGCGCCATCTCTTCGCCAAAGCGCGGCGAGGCCATCAGGCGGTCCACCAAATCTTCGTAGGCCGTCGGCGATGTGTCCGCTAAAAATGCATCGACCTCCTTCAGCGTCGGCGGCAATCCGGTCAGCGCAAACGTCACGCGCCGAATCAAAATCTCGCGGGGTGCTTCCGTCGCGGGTTTCAACTCCGCGGCTTTCAGACGCGCTTGCAAAAAGGCGTCGATCGGATTCGGCGCGCCGTCGATGTTCGGCGGCTCGATTTTGACCGGCGCTTCGTACGCCCAATGCTTCTGGTATTTCGCGCCTTGAGCGACCCAGCGTTTGATCAACTCTTTCTGCGCGGCGGTCAGCGTTTTGTTCGAACTTTTCGGCGGCATCAAGCCTTCGCCGCCGAAGATGCGTTTCACGGCTTCGCTTTTTTCCGGATGGCCGGGAACAATTGGCAGTTCGCCATCGTCGGTCGGGCTGAACGCGCTTTCCGGTTTGTCCATGCGCAGGCCGCCTTTTGCTTTGGCCGGCCCGTGGCAAAGAAAACACGTATCAGACATGATCGGGCGGATGTCGCGGTTGAATTGGACTTCGTCGTCAGACGCAAAGGCAATGAAAAATGAAAAATGCAAAATGCAAAATGAGAAAAGCGCGATGAGGGTGGACCTTGCGCGAGAGGTGCGATTGTTCAAAGACATGCAGCCATTCCCCATTACCTTCGTACACTATACAAACGAAGACGCGCGAGGTTAGATAAGTTTTGCGCAGGAATATTAATATTTTGCGTCAGGAGCGGCGGCACCCCTGCCGCCGTTATTCCTCATTCTAACCCGCGGCGGCAAGAGTGCCGCCGCTCCATTCACTCTTTCCGCCGCGCGCGCTTTTTGCCGCCCATCGCGCCTTCGTCGCGCAGCTTCACCTTCCAGCCTTCGATTTCCTTGCGCACAAATTTCGGATTCGGCGAACCGCTCGACGCATACGTGTTGACCGCGCGCTTGGCGCTCAACACCGAGCGCGCCTCCTCCGTCAAAAACGAATGCGCCGCGCGCAATTCGTCCACGCGCAAATCCGATAGCTGCCGCCCCTGGTCCTCGGCCAGCTTCACCAAACCGCCCACGACGTGATGCGCCTGCCGAAACGGAATGCCTTTGCGCACGAGGTACTCCGCCAGCACCGTCGCGTCCATGTAGCCGAGTTCGCACGCCTCCAGCAGCCGCTCCGTTTTGAACGACACCGCGCGCAGCAGCGGCTCGAGAATTTCCAGCGAGCCTTTGAACTGCTTCGTCGAGCTGAATAGCAATTCTTTGTCTTCCTGAAAATCGCGGTTGTATGCCAGCGGCATGCCCTTCGTCAGCGTGACCAGATGGCTCAGCAGCGCCACGGAGCGCCCCGTTTTGCCGCGAATCAATTCCAGCACGTCCGGATTCTTTTTCTGCGGCATGATCGAACTTCCGGTGCAAAACGCGTCGTCGATGGCGATGAAACTAAATTCGGTGGTCGCCATCAGCACAAAATCTTCGGCCAGCCGCGACAGATGCAGCGCGCACGCCGTCATGCAAAACGCGAATTCGAGCAGGTAATCGCGGTCGGCGGTTGTGTCCATCGAGTTGCGCGTGACGCCGTCGAATTCAAGCAGCTTCGCAACCATCGCGCGGTCGATCGGCAGCGACGTGCCCGCCAGCGCGCACGCGCCCAGCGGCAAAATATTCGCGCGCTTGCGGCAATCGGCGAAGCGCTCGCGGTCGCGGTCGAGCATCTCCACGAACGCGAGCAAATAATGCCCAATCGTGACCGGCTGCGCGCGCTGCAAATGCGTGTAGCCCGGCATCACGTCGTCGGAATGTTTGTCGGCGAGCTCGACCAGTGCCGCCTGAACCAGCGCGAGCTTGTGGCGGATCTCGTCGATCTCCTCGCGCAGCCAGAGCCGTTCGTCGAGCGAAATCTGATCGTTGCGTGAGCGCGCCGTGTGGAGTTTGCCGGCCGTCTCGCCGATCTTCTCTTCGAGCGCCTTCTCGATGTTCATGTGGATGTCTTCAAGCTCCGGCCGGAACTTGAACGCGCCGCTCTCGATCTCCTGCAAAATCTCGTTCAAGCCGCGAAGGATCAACTCCATGTCGTCGCGCGTGATCAGGCGCACTTCGCACAACATGCGCGCGTGCGCCATCGAACCGGCGATATCGTGGCGGTACAACACCCAGTCGTACGAGATCGACTCGGTGAAGGCTTCGGTGCGTGCGTCCGTGGCTTTGCTGAAGCGCCCGCCCCAAAGTTTTTCGGGAGATTCTTTTTTGGATGACACAGCTCTTCTGAAATCCTCGGCGCCCAGTTTTGCCAGGCGCGACGCTGAAAAAATCAACGGCCCGTGGTGCAGGCGTCTCGCCTGCACCTGTTTCGCAAAGCGAAACGTCGTTGTCGCCCCGGAGGGGTTTGAGATGGTAGCCGGGGGTTGAGGGCGTACTCGCCCGATACCCCCGGTATTGTTCCGTGCGCACCTCGACCCCGGAGGGGTCGAAGAGGGCAGCAGCAGAGCGGACGGTGGTTATTTCTTCTTCGATCTCAATTTGCGGTTGCGGCGTTTTTTGCTGCCGATTTTGCGCCGGCGGCGCGGTTTAAATGCCATGCGAACGTTCCTCAGATAAAGTTGACACAATCAATGCGAAGCGACGGGCCGCGCGCGACAAGTGTCTGGGTAATGGGTGTTCGATTATGCAGAGGTGTAAAGAAATTGCAAAAACGATTTTACGCACCAACCGCGCTCGCCAATTTTCTGCCGCGGTAAATCCTCCAGCACAAAATCAACCCGCCAATAAAACCCGCGCCGTAGCTGGCCAGATGCATCCACAGGTCCGTCAGGAACGCGGCGTGCTTGTCTGTGGGAACGCGCGAAGCAAGTGGCTCCAGCAAGTACACGGCGCCGGATTGCGCCGCAAGATAACCGACAAGTCCCGCAAGCAGGGAAATGCCCGCCATGCAAAAAAGCAGAATCGATAGCGGGCGGATTAACGATCTAGCGGAACGTTTCGGCCGCTCTCCGCACCGCGCCGCACATGCCATCGGAATACCGAGCAGCAGCCCGACCCACCATGTTGCAATCACGCCCCATCCCAATGCCAGAAGTGTTGGATCGTCAGTGTCGAAGATGCGCGGATGCCCGATCGTAAAATACTCAACGCAAATCCGCGCCGTGAGCTGGTCGTGAACCACGCCGTAAAATATCGCCGCACCAATGCAAAGTAGGATAATGTAGAGCGACTGCAACTTCTGACTCCTGACTCCTGACCCCTGACCCCTGACTCCTGACTCCTGACCCCTGACCCCTGACTCCTGACCCCTGACCCCTGACCCCTGACCCCTGACCCCTGACCC
>Ga0070731_10000426_pt1 | contig 58443 bp, 52 predicted proteins | sample Coa_R1_2_FD_66448 | JGI IMG/M metagenome (GOLD analysis project Ga0070731, IMG submission 66448) | Surface soil microbial communities from Centralia Pennsylvania, which are recovering from an underground coalmine fire - Coalmine... | ecosystem: Environmental > Terrestrial > Soil > Unclassified ... | reverse complement strand
GTTTCACGAGTCTCTCCGAGCTGGCCGCTCCGCGGCCCAGATTTAACAGAGCTATGTCGGCTGGGATGTTCAGAGTCGGGTTCCGAAACGGTCGGGACCGAATGCCGCGACCCCCTTCTTCCTCGTCGACTCCGTCTCTTGACACGTTCAGACTGGGCACAGACCAGCGACGGCAGCTAGCGGCAGCCGATCGGCATCATGAACGCGTAATTCGCACGGCTGCGTTTGCAAGCGATCTCGGATCTTGGGATCAAGACGAGCACCCGTTACTAATTGGAGGTCTTCGGCGAGTCCGAGCCCGCTCTCGACATCGCGCATGCAGAGGTAATGCCGGCGGGTGGTTCATAGACCACGCCCGAGCGGCCCCGAACCGCATAACCATCGACCCCCTCTTGAACAAGGAGGGATCTATTTACCAGGCGCCCTTCCGCGCAAGTGGCTGGAAGCGATTGCACCTATTTGCAGGCTAATCGAGATCTACTCGCGATCTGCATTTGCGGACGATCGCCGCCTGCTACGCCCGCGGGCTCCACAAAGGCTCCACGATTCGGAAGATAGAGATCGCGCTATTGGGTCGTCACACCGACCTCTATGCGCTCGTCCTCGCAGGTGGTCACAAGCGATTACAGCTGTCAGCAGCACTATCGAGATCACCTCAGCCCGGATCAATGCCGGTGAAACTGGGTGGCTCTTCGGAGCAAGAGCATGAGGACGGCCGCGAACGCGAGCGGGATCGCCCATGACGGCGCGACGCCGTCCGCTGCCGTTAACCCCGAGAGGGCGGCGACGACGACTATTAGTACGGCGATGAGCCAGTCGGCAACGACGAAAGAGGATTCGCCGGCGGGTCGGTCATGCATGGGGCGTTGCGAACCTGCCGAGACGTGAAAACCGTCAGCTTCCGCGTAGCTCTCCAGGCATCGCCGCACAAACGGCCACACGCGACGCCGATATTCCCGAAGCACGTCCACTGTCGCCCTAGACGCTCGGTTCACGGACGGCCTGATATTGACCTCGATAGAAGATCAGGGGAGATCCGCCGGCATCGGTCGTGCCGGAGAGAACCTCGCCAATTGCGACGACATGGTCGCCCCGTCGCAGCTCCGAGTCGAGAGCGCAGATGAGATGAGCCAAGCAGCCCTCCAAAACAGGCGTGCCGTCCTCGAGACGGTAGTCGAGCGAAGCGAACTTCTCCTCGGGACTCTTCTTACTGGCGAAGAGTCGCGAGATGTCCTCTTGACCGGCGTGAAGCATGTTGATGCAGAACCGCTCGGATTCTCGGACGGCGTTGAGCGTGCGAGAGCTGAGGTCGAAGCACACCAGAGCCAGCGGTGGAGCAAGCGAAAGCGAGGTGAGCGCGTTTGCCGTCGCGCCTGCCGGTCCATCGGTGCCGAGCGCCGTAATCACGCTCACGCCGGTCGCCCAGAAGGCCATGAGCTCTCTAAAACCATCGCCATCGAGGCGTGTGACATGGCGCCTGAGCCCCGCGCGCTCGATCGACTGACTAGCCATGGGCACCCAAGTATGGCAGATTATGGAATGAGGTTCCACAAGGCGTCGACTTCTCGCCTCGCCAAACCGAAATCCTGGGAAGCACCATCGTCGAAGACGTTCGCAACAGACCGGTCAATGGGCTGCCACTCTTATCGGCGAGGTGCCGAACAACACGACCGCTGGTTGGCGGCGCGCGCGGGCCTCGAGGTTGCTGAGGTCGCGTGATTCTTCGAGTCGAGGGAGACCCGCTGGGAGTCGAGCTGGTCGAGCCAGAGCGTTTTGACGAGCTGAAGCTCAGTGTGCCGCATGGCTGCGGAGCCGCAGAGGCCGCCCGTGTGCTCGGGCCTGGCGTCGACGTGAACGACGACAGTCATCTCCGAGTTCCCGCACGCGCGGTTGCGCTGCTTGCCGGAGCCGCACCGGGGTGGTGTGACCGGTTCCGTGCGATGCTCCGCGCGGTTGAGCCCATGGGCTGGTACGACGCGGCGACGGACACCATTCGCGTCCACCTCGAGGCCCAGCCCTCAGGTCGGCGGCGATGGACGACATGGCTGTGATCTCGACCAAGACGATCCTTCCCTACGTTGGGGGCGAGCGCTCGGCGACGGGGAGCGGCGCAACCTTCACGCTCGTCAACCCGGCCAACGGCGAGGCGTTCGCCCAGGTCGCGAGCGCCGACTCGGCGCAGCTCGACGATGCTGTGGCCGCCGCAGCCGACGCGCAGCGAGCATGGTGGAAGATCGCGCCCGAGGAGCGCGGCATGCTCCTCACGCGCTGGGGCGAGCTCGTCCTGCGCGAAGCTGATCAGCTTGCCGCCCTCGACACACTCACGATGGGGCGTCCGCTGCACCAGTCACGTCGTGAGGCGCCGTCGATAGCGAACCGCATTCGCTATTGGTCGGGCATGGCGGACAAGATCACCGGGCGGCAACTGCCGATTGCGCCAGGGCACCTCACCTACACGGTGCGCGAGCCGCTCGGCGTCGTCGGCGTCATCGTCCCGTGGAACGGACCGATGGGGATGTTCGTCGGGCGCGTGAGCGCCGCACTCGCCTGCGGCAACGGCGTCGTCGGCAAGCCGAGCGAGATCACCCCGCTCTCCGCGCTGCGCGTCGCGGAGCTCACGGTCGAGGCCGGGATCCCGCCGGGGCTCGTGAACGTGGTCACGGGTGCGGGCGATGTTGGCGCGCTCCTCGCCGCTCACCGCGGTGTCAAGGGACTGCAGTTCACCGGAAGTGTCGAGACAGGTCGAAAGGTCGCCGCACTTGCCGCGCCGACCTTCAAGCAGGTCGTGCTCGAGCTCGGGGGAAAGGCGCCCAACATCGTGTTCGCGGATGCGGATCTCGACGCTGCGGCACGGGGATCCGTGTGGGGCGTCTTCTCGAACTCCGGACAAGCATGCGTCGCGACCACGCGCCTGCTCGTCGAGCGCAGCGTCGCCGATGCGCTCGTGCAGCGCATCGTCGACCTTGCGCGAGCGCTTCGGGTGGGTGATCCGCAGGATCCAGAGGTCGATCTCGGCCCGCTCGCCTCGGAGCGACAGTTCGAGCGGGTGAACGGCTATCTGCAGCTTGCCCGGACCGAAGCGAAGGCCGTCGTCGGTGGCGGCTCGCACGGGCCCGGCTACTTCGTCGACCCGACCGTTCTCGTCGATGTCGACCCGAGCGGCCGTCTCGCGCAGGAAGAGATCTTCGGCCCCGTGCTTTCGGTCTTGCCGTTCGACACCGAGGATGAAGCGCTCGCGCTGGCGAACGCGGTGGACTACGGCCTCTCCGCGAACATTTGGACGGCCGACGTCGGGCGCATGCTCCGGCTCGCCGACGCGCTCGAGGCGGGGACGATTTGGGGCAACACCGCCCGGCTGCTCCACCCCGGCCTGCCGTTCGGCGGCTTCAAGGACAGTGGTCTCGGCAACGCGTCTGGCGAAGGGGTGATCGAGGGCAATACGCGCCTCAAGCGTGTGTCGATCCTCTATGGCGCCGGGATGCGCGGTCCGTCGTTCTAACCGGCGCTCGGCTGCGGGACATTGACCGTCGTGCTCTGAAGGAAGCCACCGTCGACCACGATCTCCTGGCCGTTGACGTAGGCCGCGGCCGGGCTGAGAAGGAATGCCACGACGGACGCCACCTCAGCGAGGTCGGCGATGCGCCGCAGCGGAATCATCTGGGCGCGGCGTTCCTCGAGCCCTCCGACCGCATAACGGTCCTGTGTCATCGCTGTCTTCATGAAGCCGGGACTTACCGCGTTCACACGCACGCCCGCGGGTCCGAGCTCGAGTGCGGCCTGGCGAGTGAGCGCAAGGACGCCTGCCTTGCTGACACAGTAGGTTCCGGCCCCGACCGTGGGCACCGTCGCGCCGATCGACGCGATGTTGACGATCGCGCCCGAGCCGGCCTCGGCCATCGTCCGGCCGAAGGCCTGCAGACAGAGAAAGTACCCGGTGAGGTTCACCGCAAGGGTCTTCTGCCAGGCGTCGAGCGGCTCGTCGAGAAGGAGTTGTTTGACGAGGATCCCTGCGTTGTTGACGAGGCCGTCGATACGGCCGTGCCGGTCGAGGACGGTGTCGCGCGCACGGGCGACCGCGTCCGCGTCCGTGACGTCGGCCTCGACCGCAGAGGCCTCGGCTCCTGACGCCGTGAGTTCCGCAGCACAGGTTTCTGCGGATGCGCCGTCCCGGTCGAGGACGACGACCGTGGCTCCGTCCGCGGCGACGACGTGGGCTGTGCGGCGGCCGAGGCCGGAGCCTGAGCCGGTGACGACGACGACCCGTTGTTCGTTGGGCATGCCTCGGCCTCCACATAGTGAAATGATGTACCGCATCGCGGACGAAGTTCGTATCATACGCCGGTGGCGATCGCCGATCCGCGTGCGCTGGACGTGCACGATCTGTTCGCACCGGAGGTCGTAGCCGACCCGTTCCCGCTCTACCGCGAGCTTCGGCCGCATACGCCGTTTCGTACATCCGACGGTCAATGGGTGGTCATGCGGCACGGGGACGTTTTCGCCGCGCTGTCGAATCACCGCGTCTTTTCATCCGATCTCAGCCATATCGACAACGAGGTGCTGCGCGAGACCCCGATCATCTTCGAGGATCCGCCCGGCCATACGCGGCATCGCAAGCTCGTCCAGCCGGCCTTCACCGTCGGCCGGATGAGCGAGATGACGCCGTGGGTCGCGAGTGTCGTCAACGAGATCGTCGGGTCGCTTCCGTCCGGTGAGCTCGACGTGGTCGCGGCGCTGTGTGATCCGCTGCCCGTTCGTGTCGTCGCGCGCGTGATGGGTGTCCCACAGGCGCGTGAGCTCGATTTCAAACGCTGGTCGGACGAGCGGACGTATCTCGTCTCGCAGCGCGGGACGCCGACCTCGTCGAAGCATGCGGAACGCATCGCCTGCGCTCGTGACGCGAATCGTCGCATGCTCGACTACTTCGTCGAGGAAGCGCGCGCACGACGTGCCAAACCGATGTCGGATCTCATCAGCGATCTCGTGCGCGCGAACGACGGAGACGACGCGCTTTCGGAGGAGGAGGTGGCTGCGGTGTGCGCCCTGCTCCTCACTGCCGGCAATGTCACCACGACGAATGTGTTGGGGAACCTGCTGAGCCTGCTCGCCGACAATCCGGACGTGTACGCGGCGGTGCGCGCCGACCGCTCGCTCGTCGACCAGGTGGTCGAGGAGGCGCTGCGCTTCGAGGCGCCTGTCCAGTGGTTGTACCGCCGCACCCTGTCTCGCACCGAGCTCGGTGGGGTCGAGATTCCGGCCGGAGAGTCCGTTCTCGTGTACTTCGGTGCCGCGAACCGCGATCCGGACGCCTATCCCGCGCCGGAGCGCTTCGATCTTGCAAACCGTGCGCGGCGCCATGCCGCCTTTGGTCACGGAATTCACTTCTGCCTCGGCGCGCCGCTGGCCCGGCTCGAGACCGCGCTGGCGCTCGACGCCATCGCCGACCGCTTCTCATCGATCGCGCGCGGCGCTGGCCCCACGCGGCGCATCTCGGACGCCGCGACCCACTGCGGCTACGTCGAGCTGTCGCTCGTCCTCAGCTGACGTGAATCGCTGCCGTCAACGCTCGAGCGTGACCACGCCGTCCTCGACGCCGACTGGGTATGCGCGAACCCGCTCTGTCGGGTCAGCGACGCACAGACCGGTGAAGACGTCGAACTCGTAGCCGTGCCACGGGCACCGCATCACGGCCCTGTCGGCGAGCAGCTCGTAGTGGCCGACATCGTCGCCATCGACCGCGGCCTCGAGCCTGCCGTTCGACAGACGGGCGCCCTGATGCGGGCAGACGTCACGAAGCGCGCACAGCGCGCCGGCCTGCGTGCGGAGTACCACGATGCCGATTCCGTCGACGTCTACTCGTCTAAACTCGCCTGGGGCGAGCTCCGACTCCGAGAAAAGCGCATGCTTTGTCACAGTCGCGGATAGGTGGCCAGCGCGTTGAAGTAGCGGATCTTCTGGACGAGATCGTCGGCGAGCCCTGCGGGCAGATTCTTCGTCGGCGAGTCGGCGTCGAAGTGGGGGTAGTCCGTCGAGATCATGATGAGCTCGTCGGAACCCATCATGTCGATGAGCTGTTCGAAGTGGACGCGGGAGATCTCGTCGAACGGCTGCGTTGCGACGCGGATGTTCGAGCGGAAGTGCTCCGATGGAAGCCGCTTGACCCAAGGCACCTCCAGTCTCAAGCCGCGGTACTGCTGGTCGAGGCGCCACATGTAGTGGGGCACCCAGGTGACACCCGTCTCGAGGACGACGACCTTCAGCTCCGGGAGTGAGTCGAAGACACCGTTGAAGATCAGGCTCGTCAGCTGAGCCTGGTTGGCGTGTGGGATGGCGCTGTGCCATTCGACGAAGTACCGGGGGTAGCCGAGTACCGTCCGCGTCTCGCTGCCGTGATGGAGGGCGACGACGAGGTCGTTCCGCGCGGCGGCCTCGAATATCGGTCGGTAGAACGGATCGCCGTATTGGCGGTCGGTGACGGTGGGCAGGAAGACCTGCACGATGCTCGGATGTGCGGCAACCCGGTCGATCTCACGCGCTGCCGATTCGGGGACATGCGCGACGACGTGGACGGAGCCGCGCAGCCGGGGTTCCTTGTCGAGCCAGTGCTCGATTTGCCAGTCGTTGTACGCGCCGGCCAGTGCGCCGGCGAACTCGTACCAACCCGACAGCGAGGAGACGTGAAAGAGCCCGTTGAGAATCGCGAGCGAGACGCCTTCGCCTTCGAGCAGCTGCTGACGGAGAAGGTCGACCGTCGACGCGCGCATCTGGTCGCCCTGCGGACGCCAGTCGAGACGCGTGTTCCCACCGGTCGACGGCACCCCGTAGGGCGACTCTTTCGGCATCCCTGCCCAGCCATATTGATCGATGTAGCGTTTCCAATGATCATCGAGGTACGGGAGCAACTCCTTCACCGATTGGAACTGCTCATGGACGTCGACGTCGATCACCGCCGTGCGCGGGTCGGCATCGCGGATGTTCGGGACGCGAAGAGCCTCGGTCGACATGCTCGGTCCTCTCTTAGGCGACGTAGACGACGTTGTGCGCCGCGCGCAGCACCGGAAGCAAGGCGTGGAAATCGGCGATCACGTTGCCGTGCGCCGGCGCGACGAGTCGAGCGGGATAGCGGGAGAGCAAAGCGTCGACCTCCGCGAAGTGGGGCTCGACGTCGACGTAGCGTGACCAGAAAAGCGCCGCGCGCGTGAGAAATGCGGTCTGCTCGACCGAGGGCTTCGAGGAGAGTTCGGTCGAGAGGAGGCCGCACTCGCCCGGTAGGTGGAGAGGCTCGTCCGCACCCTCGCCGACGGTCACACCGCCGTGCGTGTAGCCAAAGGCGTCGGCGACGAAGAGCACCCGCCCGCTGGTCTCGTACGCCCACTGTGTGCTCGGGAGGTCCTTGATCAGGGCTTCGAGAAAGACGATCGTCGAACCGCCCAGTTCGAGCTCCTCGCCGGTCTGTCGCGGCACGAGCCGGTCGACGTACTCGGGGCAGTAGAGCGGGTAGTCGCGCACGTCGCCGGTGACCTTCGCGCCGGGGTATTTCGCGAGCAGGCGGTTGAGGTTCCCAGCATGAGGAAGCTCGGGGTGCGTGGGGAAGACCCAGTCCAGGGGCCGCACGCCGAGCAACGCGTCGAGCTGACGGTCGACCTGCGTCCAGTGCGCTGGGTGACCGGTGTCGACGAGGAGGGTTTGGTCATCGCCTACGACGAGGAAGCACGAGGTGTGCACGTGAACGGGTTGTTGGGCTTCGGTTCGCTTGAGGCAGTCGCCCAGCCACGTGATCCGCTCGGCGAGCTGGCGTGGCAGCGGCCGCGCGGGGCTCGCACGCCCCTTGGGGGATATGTCTTCGAGAACGGGGGCGGCGGTGCGCGGCGTCGCGGCTCGGGAACAACGCGCGAGCGCATCCTGCAGGGCTTCGTAGTGCGCGAGCACCGCATCACGGCCGACGATCGCGCATCCGTTCGTCGGCGCGAGAATCTCGATCTCGCGGGACGCGAACACCGCCTCGACTTCCTCCCTGACGAGTGAAGTCGTCGCATGCTCAATCCATCCGAACTTGGCGAGGAGATACGCACGTACCTCGTCGGGATCCACTCCGTCTTGTGCGGTCAGGACGCGCGGTTGCTCGGGCGATTCGACGAGGCCATGGCCGAAGGAGTCGGAGGTGAAAAGCGTGTGCGTACCGGAGTCGTAGGCCCAATAGGTCGCAAGGAGCCGAAGGGGCGCGTCGATCACCTCGAGGTTACGGTCGCCGGAGAGCACAATCGGCACCTCGCCCCTCTTCCGCCCGACGTGAAGGTGGACCGCGCCTCGTACGTCGGGGACGGCGTCGAACGCATCGAATGGATTGTTGTTCCCGCCTGTGAACACGCCTTCGAGATCGAATGCGGAGGCGATCGGCCCCAGGTTGCCGATGCAGTCGAGCTCCGCGCGCGTGAGGAAGATCGACAGTGCAGCATCAGTCTGAAGCCGACGATGGAGTTGCTCGACGACGACCTCGGCGTGAGCGGCCGCGCCGGTGTCGACGAGCGCTGCGTTCCCATTTTCCAGCAGAAGGTAGGCATTGGAGGGCTGCCAGCCGGCGGCCGTTGCGTGGATCCAGCTTGCGGTGCCATCGGCGCGGACGTAGCCGCCGAGGACGACGAGCCTCCCGTCTGCGAGCTCGTCGGCGTCTCGCACGAACGGTTCGCGCGGCGGCGGTGTCACGCGGCCGGTGGTGTCGGCCGCGGAAATGTCTGCGACAAGGTCAATGTGATGCCGCCGTCGACGGTGAGGATCGCACCGGAGACGTATGACGAGTCCGGGCCCGCGAGGAAGGTGACGACGCCGGCCACCTCTTCCGTCGATGCGATGTGGCGGAGTGGCACACGCTGCTCGCGTTCGCGGATGATGTCGTCTGCGCCGAACGACGACGACATCGGTGTGCTCATGAACCCTGGGCTGATCGCGTTCGCGCGAACGCCGTGCGGCCCCCACTCGAGCGCGGTCTGACGGGTCAACGCACCGACCGCGGCCTTGCTCACGCAGTACGACACGGCGCCGATCGTCGGGCCTCGCTCGGCGATCGAGGAGACGTTCACGATGCTCCCTGTGCCGTTTGCGAGCATCGAGCGGCCGAAGGAACGCGTGCACAGGAAGTACCCGCGGAGGTTCACGTCAAGCGTGAGGTTCCAGAGGTCCATCGAGTGGTCCTCGAGCGGCTCGCGCTGGTAGACGGCAGCGTTGTTCACGACCACTCCGCACGGCCCGCGGTCGCGCGTCACGGTGTCGGCGATTTGCTCGACCCGCGCCGCGTCGCGTACGTCGCACGCAAGGACGAGAGGCGTGCGTCCGGAGCGCCGCTCGACGCTCGACGCGAGCTTCGCCATGTCGTCCTCGGAGCGGTCGAGAAGGACGAGTGACGCGCCCTCGTCCGCGAGTCGCTCTGCGACCGACGTCCCGAGCCCCCCGGCCGCGCCGGTCACGACCGCGACGATGCCGTCGAGGTCCGTCATGTGTCCGGTCCCTGCCAGCCGCCCGCGCGCGCCTGCGCGAGCGCGCCGTCGACGGGCACGTTGATCCCGTTGAGGTACGACGCGCGGGGGCCGGCGAGGAAGACGACCACACGCGCGACCTCGTCGACGTGGCCGATGCGGCCGAGCGGCACACTGCGCGTCCGTCGCTCGACCTCATCCGGGACGTCACCGATCGCCGTGGTCATCGGCGTGTCCATGTAGACGGGACTTACGGCGTTGGCTCGGACGCCGTGTGGGCCCCACTCGACGGCCGTCTGTCGCGTGAGCGCGAGCACGCCCGCTTTGCTCGCGCAGTATGCCGCGTTTCCGAGCGAGGGCGCCTCGGCGGCTGCCGAGGCGACGTTGACGACTGCGCCGCCTCCTCCCGAGCACATGAGTCGCCCGAAGGATTGTGTCGCGCGGAAGTATCCGGTGAGGTTGACGTCGATGATGCGGTCCCAGAGGTCGGTTGGGTGGTCCTCGAGCATTGCGTGCTCGAGGATCGCGGCGTTGTTGATGAGAATGTCGCACCTGCCGTGCTCGCGGACCGTGCGCGCCGCCGCATCGTCGAGCGCCGCCGCGTCCGTCACGTCGCTGACGATGGTGAGAAGAGGGCGTCCTCGAGCGGCGTCGACGAGACCGGCCTCGTCGGCGTCGAGCAGGACCGGTGTCGCTCCTGCCTCGGCAAGTCGGTCGACGACGGCGCGTCCGAGCCCGCCGGCCGCACCTGTGACGACCGCGACTGCTCCCCGCAGCTCGCTCACGTCACACGGTCCCGCGTCTCGTCACGCTCGACGACGTGAACGAGGAGTCGCGACGGATGTGCGACGTCGTGGTGGATTGTGTGCAGGGCGGCGCGCAGCTCAGTCGTCTCTGCCGGCAGCGCGCCGGTCTGCGGGTTTCGCTCGTAGCGCGGGAAGCTTCCGCTCGTGAGCTGCACGCGCATGCGATGCCCAGGACGGAAGACGTGTGCGGTTCCGCCGAGATCGACCGTGAGCTCGTACGTCGTGCGTGCCGAAAGAGGCGACGGTGCCTCTCTCCCGTTGCGGTAGCGGGCACGCGCGACGCCGTCCGCGACGTTCAGGGCCAGTCCGTCAGGCGCAAGGTCGGCAACGGTCGCGACGAAGTCGGCGTCGGGTGCCGTCGACGAGACGTGGAGGACGAGCACGACCGGGCCGACGATCTCGAGCGGAGCCTGGAGCGGCGCCGTCGAATAGCAGAGCACGTCGCGGCGCCGAGCGAGCGGCGCTTGGTCGCGCGGCCCGGAGTTCGCGGCGATGTGCAGGCCGGGTAGGAAGGTCGTTCCGCCCACGGTCGGCGCCGGAGACTTGGGGTCGTACTCGTACGTGTCCGCGGGCTCGCCCTTGGGTGGGGAGGTGGAAAGCGCTCCGTCGCCGAGCGCGGTGTTCGCTCGTCCCCCGCTGTGCAGGTAGAACTGCGTGAAGACTGCGTCGGGTGGAGGCCACGCCCGTTCCTCGCGCCAGTAGTCGGCGCCCATGACGAAGAGGCGCACGGGGGCGTCGCTTTCGGCGCCGTTCTCTTCGCCCTTCACCCATCGGTCGAACCAGCGGAGCTGCACCGCGGTGAGATTGACCGTGGCGGTGTCCGAGGCGATCCCGAATACCCGGTCGGGGAAGACGCCGGCGAAGACGCCGTGCGCCCACGGCCCCATCACCAGTCGGCGGGCACTGCCGGCGCCTGATGTGAATCCGGCGAGCGTGCCGTGTTGGAAGACGTCGTACCAGCCGCCGATCGAGAGGACGCTCGCCTCGACGGGAGCGGAGGCGGCCGCTTTCAGCGTGCCCCAACGGCCGTTGGGAACAGGCTCGGCGAGCCACTCGGCGTAGTAGGGCGCGAGACCGTCGGCGAGTGCGGGCTGATCTGCGAGTGGGAGCCTGCCGTAGAGCTCTGAGGTTCGGTCGTTCGCCTCGAGGAGCGTGTCGAGTTGCCTTCCTTCGCGCGCCGCGGCGGGCGGGGCGATGTTGCGCAACGACCAGTGCAGGTTGAAGCCGAGCTCGAACACTCCGTCTCGGTAGATCCAGCCGTCGTAGCAGTCGTTTGTGGCCACGAACGGTGCGATCGCGGTGAGCTGTGCCGGCCGCGTTCGCGCCGCCGCCCACTGGGTTGCGCCTCCGTAGGAGCCGCCCGCCATCCCGACGCGTCCGCTCGACCACGGTTGCGACGCGACCCATGCAACGGTGTCTGTTCCGTCGTCGGCGTCGTCGAGAAACGGGGTGAACGTTCCTCCCGAGGCGAAACGTCCGCGTACGTCTTGCACCACGACTGCGTACCCGGCCTTGATGCAGCGCTGCGCGTCGAGCGAGAAGTCGACGATGCGCCCGGCTTCGCGGCTGTACGGAACGCGGTGGAGGAGGGTGGGGAACGGACCGCGTCCTTCCGGCAGGTACACGTCGGCGGCGAGCTCGACGCCGTCGCGCATCGGCACGGGGACGGCCTTGTCGACGGCGATTCGCATTGCGCGGGTGTCCGACTCTTCAGCCTGCGACCGTCGCCCTGATCTTGGCGAAGTGCGGGATCACGTGGATGCCGATCTGACGGATCGACTCGAGGATCGCGTCCTGCGGCACCGTCCCCATCTGCAGGAGGAACATGATCTCGTCGGCTCCCGCTTCGATGAGCCGCTCGATGTAGGCGATCGCGTCGTCAGGGTTGCCGTAGGCCTGATTGACATTGTAGCGCTGCAGGCCGGACGAGCGGATCTCGTCGATGGAGATCGACTTGATCTCCTCGGAACCGAACTTTGCCATGAGCGTCGCCTCCTGCATCGCCAAGAGCGCGGCCTCGTTGTCGACGTCATAGGTGTCGAGTGAAGGCGGCGGCCCGCCGCGCCACTGCGCGATCGACTCGACGAAGAAGCGCTGTCCGCGGAAGCCGATGCGCTGCGCCTCGTCGCGGTCCTCGAGGACGATCGCGGGGCAGAGCGCAACGAGCTTGTCGTTGGCGAAGGCGCCGATGACGTCCTTCGGGTCGCGGTTGGCGATCGCAGTCCGGTAGATCTCGTTCTTGTTTGCGATGTCGTCCGGGCCGGCGAAGCCGAGCGCGAGAGCTCCGATGCCGTGCTCGCCGGAGTAGGTGAACATGGACTCGCGCGTGCAGGCCATGAAGAGCGGGGGGTGGGGGTCCTGGACGGGCTTGGGAAGGATCCGGCGCGGAGGCACTGTGATGAGCTCGCTCGAGTGCTCGAAGATCTCGTCCTGCCACATGCGTGGGAGCATCGACAGCGACTCCAGCACCTCGTCGAGGGCCCTGTCCTTGTCGATGTCGAAGGCGAGAAGCTCTTCGTCGGTTGCGCCCTTTCCGATGCCGACGTCGAGGCGGCCCTCGGAGAGGATGTCGAGCATCGCGGTGCGCTCGGCTGCTCGAATCGGGTGGTTGTACTTGAAGGGCAGGCACATGACTCCATGACCGATGCGGATGCGTGAGGTCTTGCCGGCGACGTAAGAGAGGAAGACCTCCGGCGCGCTCATGTGCGCGTACTGATGGAGGCAGTGATGCTCGACCGCCCAGATCCGGTCGAAGCCCATTTCCTCGGCGAGGACTGCCTGCTCAACGCACTCGTGCATGACACGGCGCTCCGACTCCGGCGTCGGTCCGGCGATCTGCGCTTCGAAGATCATCGAGAATTCCATGGCGTTCCTTCCACGAAGGCTGGTTCAGGCGCCGCAGCCGATGAAAAATGTGGAACGACTATAAAATATATGAAGGGCCGCGTCACGTCATGAAATCGCGGAGCACGTCAGCCGCGAATGCGAAACGGGCCAGGTGCTCCTCCGTTCCGCACAGGCCGAGGCGGATCGTGCGAATCGCGATGTGGCTCGCGCCCAGCTCCTGCCACTGCGACACCGTCGTCCGCCACTGTTCCGGAGTCCGTTCGAGATCGAGGGTGAGGCGCGCCTCGAAGCCGACATCCCCCGGCTTGCCGGCCTCGCGACGCCAGCCGCGCATCTCCTCCATCATCTTGGGCCATTCGCTCTCGAGCGGGACGTCGGGCGTTGGCAACTGCATCACGAGACCGTCCCCGATCACGGCCGCTCGCCGACGTGCCCGTTCGACGCTTCCGCCGAACCAGATCGGGATCGGCCGCTGGACAGGCGGCGGGTTGACCGACACCGCCCTCACGTGGTCGAAGGCTCCGTCGAACGTGACGATTTCCTCGGTCCAGAACCGTCGGAGGAGCTCCACCTGCTCCTCGATCCGCTTGCCGCGGGTTCGGAAGCTCATGCCGAGGGCCTCATACTCGATGTCGTTCCACCCGACCCCGACTCCGAGCCGGAACTTGCCGCCGGTGAGGAGGTCGATCTCGGCGGCCTGCTTGGCCACGAGCGCGGTCTGTCGCTGGGGAAGGACGAGCACGGCGCTCATCAGGTGCAGCCGTGGCGCACAGGCCGTCAAGAAACCGAAGAGCGTCAGGGGTTCGTGGACGACCGAGGTGGCGTCGTAGGGCAGATAATCCCGATCCGCATAGGTGACCGGATCGGCGCCGACGACGTGGTCGACCACGTGGGCGTGGTGGAAGCCGAGCTCCTCGATGCCCTGGATGAGCTCGCGTAGGGCTCCTCGCTCGGGCTCGACCTCGTTGTTTGGGAGCTGCACGCCGACGTGCACTTCTGTTTCATTTTACGAAACGCGATGTCAGAATGCGAGAAAATCACTTGACATCCTCGACGGCTCGTTCGATACTCGCGTCTCGGCGGCCGCTGCATATATCATATAAAGGAGGGTTCGGCGCGATGATGCGCAAGCGTGGCGGGGTCACCCGCATAGCCCTGATCGTCGGGGTCCTCTGTTCGGTGGGAGCGGTCGGGGCGACGGCCTCGCTCGCGAAGTCTCCGCCGAAGCCGACGACGTCGACGTTGAAGATCAATCCGATCTTCCTCTACAACAAGCCTGATCGCGAGCAGCACCTCTATCAGTGCGCGAAGCAGGAAGGCTCGGTCACGTTGTATACGAGCTCTTCCGCGACCGACACATCGCTCAAGCCAGCGTTCCAGGCGCAGTACCCGGGGGTGACGATGAACGACTATGTCGCCACGAGCCCGTTGGTTACCCGTCTCGAGTCCGAAGAGGACTCTGGCCATCACGTCTTCGATGTCTACAACGACGCGATGGGGAACATCACGCGAGATAGCAAGTACTTCCAGCCGTTCTGGTCGCCGTACATGAAGCTGCTGCAGCCCGATCTGGTCTCCCCGTACTTCATGGCATCGAACGGGTACCTCGAAGTCGGGGTGTATTACAACCCGAACCTCATTTCGGCGAGTCAGGTGCCGAAGACGTGGAAGCAGCTGATCGAGCCCCAGTACGCGGGCAAGATCTACATGGGCACCGACAGCACGGCACCGGCATTCGTCGCGCTGCTACGGCGCACCTACGGAACCGCCTACTACCAGAAGCTGGCGAAGACCGTCCGCGTCGTGAATGTCAGCGGCCGAGGCATCGGCGACCTCATCGAGGCCGGTACGGCTCCGATGGGCATCGACATGTCGTCGTCCTATTACGAGCGGGATCACGTTGCGAACAATGCCCCGCTGCTGTTGCAGGTGCTGCAACCGGTCATGGGCCAGTTCCAGGCCTCGTCGATCTCGAAGTACGCTCCGCACCCGTGCGCCGCGATGCTGCTCGTCGACTGGCTGAACAACCCCAACGAGGGCGGCAAGATCCTGGCATCGCTTGGCAACGCGATGCCGTACAAGTCGTCGCCACCGCTGCCGTTCACGATCCCCGGTCAGGTGCCGCCGGCGAAGTGGAACATCATCTACCAGACGTCCCAGCACATGTGGACGGGATTCAAGAGCTACTCCCAGGCCTACAACGCCTGGACGGATCTATTCAACCGCTACTTCATCAACGGCGGCCATTAGGACGGAAGTGCCGGAGTGGGTGTTGCCGGTCCGAAAAGGGCCGGCAACACCTCTGTTGCGTGCAAACAGCCGCGTAGGGGGCGCGAGGAGAATGCTCAAGGTAACGGGGCTCGAGAAACAGTTCGCCACCCGCGACAGCGACGTGGTTCGGGCACTCGACGGGGTCAGCTTCGTCGTGCCTCAGGGTTCGCTCTTCACCCTCCTCGGGGCGTCGGGGTCGGGCAAGACGACGACACTCCGGTCGGTGGCGGGTCTGGAGCGCCCTGAGTCCGGTCGGATCGAGATCGACGACGTCGCCGTGTTCGACGGCTCGAGAGCACTCTTTGTGCCGCCGAACAAGCGCGACCTCGGGATGGTGTTCCAGTCGTATGCGATCTGGCCTCACATGACCGTCTTCGAGAACGTCGCCTTCCCGTTGCGCGTGAAGCGCAAGGGCCGCGCCGAGATCCGCGAGGCGGTCGACCGGACGCTGGCGCTCATGAACATGGAGCACCTGGCCAAACGGTCGTCGAGCCTTCTCAGCGGTGGACAGCAGCAGCGGCTCGCGCTTGCGCGCGCAATCGTTGCCAGCCCTCGTCTCCTCCTGCTCGACGAGCCACTGTCGAACCTCGACGCGAAGCTGCGCGAGCGAATGCGCTTCGAGCTGAAGCGGCTTCAAGTCGAGACCGGCCTAACCACCGTCTACGTGACCCATGACCAGATGGAGGCACTCGCGCTCTCGGATGAGATCGCCCTCATGCACGACGGCCGGATCGTCCAACAGGCCGCACCGGCCGAGATCTATCACGCGCCTGCCTCGGCGTACGTGGCCGACTTCATCGGCTCGACGAACCTCCTTCGCGGCACGCTTCGTGGGGGAGACGGAGTTGGCGGGCGCTGCGTCGTCCAGGTCGGGGACGCGTCCATATCCGGCGTTCTTGCCGCTGACGCACCCACCGGCGCCGAGGTGGCCGTTGCCGTGCGGCCCGAGTCGATTGCAATGGAGCTTCTGCCCAGGTCCGAACAAGAGCCGACGCCCGGCGCTCTACACGGCGAGATTCGCAGCAGTGTCTTCCTCGGTGAGAGCACAGACTTTCTCGTGTCCGCCGAGGCCCTCGAGGTGCGCGTGCGTGTCTCCGGAGTGAATCCCGGCTTCGCGATCGGCGATGCCGTTCGCCTGCGACTCCCTGAAACCGGTCTCGTATTCCGGAGCGAGACCACCGCCGACCAGGCTCCGGGTCTCCCGCAGACCGAGGCGGATGGAGCGGTGACGGACACGATCGCGGAGGCAGTGCTGTGAGCGCAGTCGCCGGTGGACTGATACCACCCAGCCGGTCGGCGCTTCTCGTCAGGCGCGCCGATCAATGGGCGCGGCGCAACACGACCACGATCATCGTCGGAGCCATCCTGGCGGTGCTGATCGCGCCGCCGATCATCATCGTCGTCTACTCGAGCTTCGTCGGTGGGACGAATGTGTGGCACGGCACCCGCACGCTCGGCCATTATCGGTACGTCTTCTCCCAGGGCACGAGCCTCTCGGCGATCGAGAACACCTTCGTGTTCGCCGCCGGCAGCGCAATGCTCGCCGTCGTCCTCGCTTCGCTCGTCGCGTTCTTCGTCGAGCGCACCAACGCCCCCTTTCGGCGCTTCGTCTACTTCACCGTCATTGTCGCGCTCGGCGTCCCGATCCTGGTCGAGGCGATGGGGTGGATCCTGCTGCTTGGCCCGAACAACGGCCTCATCAATTCTTGGTTGCGCGACCTCTTCGGACTGAACGCACCGCAAATCAACGTCTATTCGATGTTCTGGATGGTCGTCATTCAGTCGACGATCACCTTCCCTGCCGTCTTTCTCCTGGTTGCTCCAGCGTTCCGATTGGCGGACCCCGCCCTGGAGCAGGCTGCTGCCGTCAGCGGCGCCGGAAGGCTGATGACCCTACGCAGGGTGACGTTTCCGCTCGTCCGTCCCAGCCTGCTCGCCGCACTGCTTCTCTCGTTCATCGTCGGGATCGAGTCTTTTGAAGTACCCGCGCTACTCGGAACGCCGTCGCACATTGGTGTACTCAGCACCGCCATCTATCGCGAGATCAGTAACGCAGTCACCCCCGACTTCGGAGCTGCAGCCGTCTACGCCACGCTCCTGATGCTCGTGACCATCATCGGGCTCTACCTCTACCAGCGGGCGACCACTCGAGCCCACCGATTCGTGACCGTGACCGGAAAGGCTTATCGCCCTGAGCGGATACGGCTTGGACGCTACCGATGGCTGACCGCCGTCGTCACGCTCTTGGTACCGCTCATCGTGCTCGCGCCGATTCTCATTCTCTTCTGGTCGTCCTTCCTGCGGTACTACGCCCCACCATCCCGTGGAGAGCTGAAGTTCCTCACGTTGTCGAACTACCACGCCGTGCTGCACACGCCCGAGTTCACGTCCGCGCTGAAGAACACGTTCATCCTGGGGGCGAGCGCAGCACTTCTCGTAATGGCATTCGGACTCGTTGCTGCCTGGGGTGTGCTGCGCCGCCCAAGCCGACTGAGTAAAGGCGTCGACTACCTCGGCAGCCTTCCGCTCGTTGTCCCCGGAGTTGTGCTCTCCCTGGCGGTTGTCCGCCTCTTCCTCAACTTCCCAATCGGCATCTACGACACGACGTGGATCATTCTTATCGCGCTCGTGATCCACTACATGCCGTGGGGCCTGCGCTTCAATCACGCCGGCCTGATCACACAGCACCGCGAACTCGAGGAGGCGGCCGACGTAAGCGGGGCCAACCGCGTGTATGTCTTTTTCCGCATTCTCGTCCCGCTCATGCGACCGACACTCGTCGCAGGCGGCCTCTTCGTGTTCATGGCGACGCTCCGACAGCTCGCTCTCGTGATCTTTCTCGCCGGCCCAAGTCTGAACGTCGTGTCGAGCTGGATCTGGGCCATCTGGAACAACGCCAATCTCGCGCAAGCGTCGACGGCCGCGATGATCGTCACGGTCCCGGTCCTCATCGTGGCGGCGATCTTCTACAAGGTGACAGGCGCCGGCGGGGACGCCTCGCAGGGCTTCTCTGCTCGGTGACGCTCCATGACTAAAGAGCGCAACTCGATACAAACGCGACAAGCCTCGTAGACTATTGCGCATCGAAACCGATCAAGTGGCCACAACTCAACCCCCGAGAACGCAGCTCAAGGACGAGGCTGCCGCGCATATCCGCGAGCTGATCGTGTCGGGCCAAGTGCCGCCCGGCCAGCTTCTAAGACTGGCCCCGCTCGCCGAGCGCGTTGGGGCGAGTGTCACCCCGGTGCGGGAAGCGCTGCTTCTCCTCGCGCAAGACGGTTGGGTCACACAGGAGCCGAACCGCGGATTCCGCGTGCTCGAAATCACGCGCAAGGATGTCGGGGACACCTACCTCGTGCAGTCGTACATCTGCGGCGAGCTGGCTGCACGCGCCGCGGCCGGCATCGACTCTGACCAGATCTCCGTGCTTCGGCTCATCGACGCCGAGATCAACGCGCACACGGATGACGACGCCGGCTTTCTGGAACGTGCGAACTACAACCTCCACGACGCGATCTACGCTGCAGCTGAGGCTGACCGCCTCGTCTGGTTCGTGCGCTCTGCTTCGCGTTTCGTCCCGCGTCGGTTCTGGGGGATGATCCCCGGCTGGCTCGAGCACAACCGCTCCGGTCACGCACCGGTCATCGCCGCACTGGCTGAGCACGATGCCGAGGGAGCACGCAAGGCGATGAGCTCTCACATCGCATTCGCCGGTGAGCTGCTTCTCGATCACCTCGACGCGATCTCGTACTGGTCGACAGCACCGTCGGACGGCTGAGGCCGGCGACCGAGGACCAATTACCGATGGTCGAGGCAACAACGAATCGGTCTCTGACCGAACTCCTGGGACGCTGGGCTGCCGACGTACGTCTGGCCGACCGTGAGTCATCGCCGCGCACGTCTACCTCCGCAGGTATTCCGCTCGCCGACTGGTACGGAGAGGACGCGCCTGGGGAGTTCCCGTTCACACGCGGTCGTACCGAGCGCGGCTATCTCGATGCCCACTGGGTGATGGGGATGTACTCGGGCTACGGAACGCCGAGGGAGACCAATGCCCGTTTCCGCAGCCTGCTGGAGGCGGGGCAGACGGGGCTCTCGGTTGCGCTCGACCTTCCGACGCAGATGGGGCTCGATTCCGACGACCCGCGCGCCGACGGCGAGGTCGGAAAGGTGGGGACACCGCTCGACACGGTCGACGACCTAGTTGCGCTCCTCGAGGGGCTGCCGCTCGAGCGCGTCCGCCAGATGCGGACGACGGCGAATGCGATCGGTCCAGTCTTCGCGGCATTCGCTCTCGTGGCAATGCAGGAGCTGGGCATCGATCCGAAGTCGCTGCGTCTCATGCTCCAGAACGATCCGCTCAAGGAGTTCACTGCCCGCGGGACTTTCATCTATCCGCCCAAAGCGAGCTTGATGCTTGCGATCGACGTCGTCGAGCATTTCGCCCAGGAATTCCCTCATTGGGAGCCGATCGAGTTCTGCGGCTACCACATCCGTGATGCCGGCGCGACTGCCGTGCAAGAGATCGCCATCGCGACGGCGAACGGCATCGCCTATCTCGACGAGGCGCGTCGCCGTGGTGTCGACATCGCCGCTCTCGCTCCGTCGCTGTTCCTGTTCCTGTCGACGAGTGTCGATGTCTTCGAGGAGGCGGCGAAACTTCGCGCTGCGCGGCGCTTATGGGCGCGCCTGCTTCACGACCTGTACGACGTTCCCAAGGAACGGGCGGCCATCAACCTCTTCGTGTACACGCTCGGCGGGGCCCTCACCGCCCAAGAGCCGCTGAACAATGTCATACGCGTCGCATTCGAGACGCTCGCTGCTGTTCTCGGTGGTACGCAGACGCTGGCGACCTCGTCCTATGACGAGGCACTCGGTCTGCCGACGCCCGCCGCCGCGCATCTGGCGTTACGCACCCAGCAGATCGCCGCGTTCGAGTCCGGCGCGACGAAGGTTGTCGACCCGCTCGGCGGGTCGTACTACGTCGAAGAGCTGACCGATCGGATCGAGGCTGCCGCCATCGCCGAGCTTCTCGGCATCGCCGAAGCTGGCGGTGCGGTCGCCGCACTCGAGCGCGGCGTGCTCGCCGAGGCGATTGCGGAATCGGCCTACCGGTATCAGCAAGAGGTCGAGAGCGGCAAACGCGCGGTGGTCGGAGTCAGCGTCCATCCGGTCGAGGCGGACCGCGTCGCCGACGTGTTCAAGGTTCCGGTCGAAGTTCAGCGGCAGCAGTGCGCGTCGCTGGCAGCCCGTCGGGCGGCCCGCGACAGCGACGCCGCGCAGGTCGCCGTCGCTGCGGTCGCATCTGCAGTCTCCGAGGGGCGCAACTGCATCGACGCCGTGATCGCCGCCGCGCGGGCCCGCGCGACGCTCGGGGAGATCACAGCTGCGATCGGCGCGGTCGTCGGTTTCCATCGGGCGGCCCAGGTACGCCTGTGATGGACGGGCAGGTCACGGCTCAGCGACTCGTAGAGCGCAGCCTGCGTATGTGGCACGATCGCATCGCCGTCCGTGACGGCGAGCGCGAGCTCACCTACCGTGCGCTCGCCGAGCGCTCCGCACGGCTGGCCAACGCCCTGCTTGCCGGGGGCGCGAGTCCCGATCGGCCGGCGGCGACGCTCATGCCGAATACGCTCGAGTTCGTCGAGGTCGATGTCGCGTGCACGCGGGCCGGGATTACCCGGCTCGGCATCAGTGACCGGTTGAGCCCCGACGAAGTGGTGTACCTGCTCTCGAACTCCGAGGCGGCGGTGCTTGTCGCGACGCGCGCTCTCCTCGAGCCGATCGCGGACGATCTCCCGGCCGGCCTGCAGCTCGTGCTCCTCGTCGACGCCGGCAGGGAGCCGTCCGACGGCAGGCGGATGGCCGGATATGAGGAAATGCTGAAGGCGGGCTCTGCCACGCTCGAGGTGCCGACGGTCTCACCGCGGACGCCGAACTACATCCTGTACACGAGCGGCACGACCGGCCGTCCGAAGGGCGCGACGCACACACACAGAGGTCGCGCCGCCTCGACGATCAACATGCTCGCCAGCGAACTGTCGCTCGGGCCGCGCGCGGCCATGCTGCACGCCGCCCCGGTCACGCACGGCAGCGGGTCGAAGCTCATCTCGTTTCTCGTCGCGGGTGGTACCAACGTCATCCTCCCGAAGTTCTCGCCTGAAGCCTTTGCGCAGGCGGTAACCACGTACGGCGCGACGCACACGTTCCTCGTGCCGACGATGATCCAGCGCCTGCTCGAGGCGGACGGCGTCGTCCGTCAAGCAGTCGCGAAGCTCCAGCAGATCTCGTTCGGGGGCGCCCCGATCAGCGCCGCGCTCTTCCGCCGTGCGATCGACGGCTTCGGTCCCATCCTGACGCAGGTCTACGGGACGAGTGAAGCGCCACATCCGATCACGCTCCTCCGCCCACGAGACTACGACGTCGTGGACGTGAGCGACGCAGTGCTCACGAGTGCCGGTCGCGTGGCCTACGGCGTCGACGTGAAGTTCGTCGACGACGAGGACTCGGAGATCGATCGCGGCGAGCACGGCGAGCTCCTCATCCGCTCACCGAACTTGATGTCGGGCTATTGGCGCAACGAGGCGGCGACGACCGCCACGTTCACCGAGGACGGCTGGTATCGCACTGGCGATGTCGCCGTCGTCGATGAGGAGGGTTACGTCACGTTCCAGGACCGGAAGCGCGATCTCATCATCTCAGGTGGGCTCAACGTCTACCCGTCGGAGGTGGAGCGTGTCATCGCTGGCCATCCCGGCGTGCGCGAGGTGGCCGTTGTCGGCGCGCCGGACGAGGAGTGGGGCGAGGCAGTCGTCGCCTACGTAGTACCGGCCGACGGGGCGGTGAGCTCGGAACAGATCATCGAGTGGACGCGCGAGCGGCTCGCGCACTACAAGAAACCGCGCCGGGTCGAGTTCCTCGAACGCATGCCGCTCGGCTCATCGAACAAGGTTTTGAAGCGCGAGTTGCGCGACCGCCTCTGGGAAGGTCACGAACGCCGGGTCAATTAGATCGTCCAGGGCGTCAGCTCTGGCCGTCCTCGAGGAACGGGTTCGCCAACATCGGGAAGAGGCCGCCGTTGATGTGGATGTCCTGTCCGGTGATGTAGCCGGCGGCCGACGAGGAGAGGAACCAGCACAGTTCAGCGAGCTCGGAAGGCTCGCCCTGGCGGCGTACCGGAGTGTGCGAGACGAGGTACTGCCGCAGCTGCTCCCAGTAGGGATAGAGCTCCGGATCGCGCCACACCCGAAAGCTGCCGGGGATGACCGTGTTGATCGTCACGCCGAAACGCGAGAACTCGAGTGCCAGCGAGCGTGCGAGGCCGGACAGCGCCGACTTCGCCGTCGCGACGTGCGATCGCTCGAAGCCGCCGTGGAGCGCGTCGAGCCCGGAGATGTTGATGATGCGTCCGAATCCCCGCTCGGTCATCGCCGGAAGGACCGCGCGCGAGGTGCGGACCGCGCCGAGCAGGTTGACGGAGATCACCTCGGTCCAGTCGTCGTCGGTCAGATCGAGGAAGGCGCCGATCGGGCGATAGGCCGCGTTGTTGACGAGAACGTCGACCGGGCCAGCCTCGCGCACGACGTGCGCCATCGCATTCGTCACCGACTCTCCCGAGTCGAGCGCCATCTCGACTGCGCGGACGTCGTGGCCTTCTCTTGTGAGACGTTCGACGAGCGCGTGAGCTTTTTCGGCGCCGTGGCGGTAGCCGGCGAACACGACATCTCCGCCGGCCGCGAAGCGTGCGGCCATGACCGACCCGAGGCCGCCGCTCGCCCCGGTGACGACGACGACGCGTGGTTTCTCGTTCTCGGTCATGTGCTGCAGGAGAACGCGTGCGCGAGCTCATGCACGTCACCCAGGGACGAGATGCTGCGGGCGAGCTCGAGCGCGTGCTCGGCAGCTTCCGCGTTCATCACGGTGGAGGCGTTGCTCCGAAACTTCCGTTCGATCTCGGCCCATGACATCGGCAGATGCGGCTCGACTCGGCGCTCGAATACGTCGCCATCCACGGTCTCCACAGTCACGACGCTGTTGGAGATCGCCGTCGCCGCTCCTTCGTTCATGGCGAGCGCCTCGTCGACGTAGACGTCGATCCGACGGGCGAGATCCTGCACGACCGCATCTTCGAGGCGCTCCTCGGTGTACTGCGGTACGCCGGCGTCGCCGTCGGCGATTGCGACTGCAAGTGAGTACTCGACGCAAAAGCGGCCCTGCTCGGGCGTACTCGCTGTGTGATGGATGAGGATCTCCGGCGCACGAGGATGGACGGCGCAACGCATCGACTTCACCCGGTCGGGCGTGAGCCGGCGCTCGGCGCGGAGCTGGAGCGTCGCGTCGAGTGCTGCGTGGATGGCGCCGCAGCAGGTGTAGCGCTTGAAGGTGATCCCGGAGGTCTCGATCTCGAGGGCGCCGTCGAGGGCGAAGTCCGCAGGGGACAGCGTGGCGTCGCTGTTCCGATACACGTCGATGTATGAGCGATCGCCGTCGAGGATCGACCGTGAGGCGGTGAAGCCGCGCGACGCCAGCTCGGCCGCGGCGATGCCGTGGAAGGCTGCGTTGCCGGCGTGGAGCGGTTTCACCATCGTTCCGAAGTTGTCGCGCAGGCCGGCGGCACTGGATGCAGCGATGGCCACGGCCTGTGCGACGCCTTCCGCGTCGAGGCCGAGCAAACGGGATGCCGCCGCGGCCGCGCCGAGCCCGCCGATCGTCGCCGTCGAATGCCAGCCCCGGGCGTAGTGCTCGGGGATGATCGCGCGTGCGATACGGGCAGCCGTCTCGAGGCCGGCGACGAAGGCCATGACCGCCTCTTCGCCCGAGGCCCCGATGCGCTCGGCAAGCGCGATCGTCAGCGGCACGTAGACCACGCTCGGGTGCATCATTCGGCGCAGCACGAAGTCGTCGTAGTCGAGAGCGTGCATGGTCGTTCCGTTCGCAAGCGCGGCGAGAGCCGCGGGCGCACGCGTTCCATGACCGCCGATCAGCATCGCCTCTTCGTTGCCGCCGAGTGACTCAACCCAGCCGCGAGCGATCTCGCTATCCGGCTGCGCGCTGCCGACCAGTCCGCAGCCGAGGCTGTCGACGTAGGCGCGGGCGAGCAGATCGATCGCGTCGTCGGAGACGTCCTCTCGCTTGACCGAGACGGCGAGCTCGGCCATCGCGCTCGTGATCGGACCGGGCTTCATCTTGGGAGGCCGAGTTCACGCGCGATGAGGTTGCGCTGGATGTCGTTCGTCCCGCCGCCGATGACATACATCGGTGCGAGCCGAAGCATCCGCTCGACCTCACCGTCGAGGAGCGCGCCGGTGGAGCCGGCTTTGAGCATCGAGGCCGGGCCGAGGATGCGCATCGCCGTGTCGGAGAGCCGTTCGGCCGTCTCCCCGCCGGCGATCTTCGCTATCGCCGCCGGGAGCCGTGTCGGGGCGCCGGCCGCTAGCGCATTGAGGCCGGCGACGACGAAGAGCCTGACCGCGCGAAGCCACGCGGTCAGGTCCACGATCTCGCGGCGCTGCCACGATCCCGGCGAGCCGGCGAGGTTCGCCGGGTCTGCGCGCATGGCGCCGAGCAGTGCGTCGAGGATGCTGCGGAGCTCTGCGACGTTTCCGCCCATGGCGATGCGTTCGACGGAAAGGGCGGTGCCGATCACCTTCCAGCCGCCGTTGATCTCGCCGACGACTGCGTCGTCGGCGACGAAGACCTCGTCGTAGTAGGTCGTGGTGGTCGTCTCGCCGTTGAGCGCGTGGTTCTCTTGAATGGTGATGCCTTCGCTGTCGAGCGGCACGATGAAGACGCTGATTCCCGCGTGCGGGGGTCTCGCCTCCGGGTCGGTGCGAACTGCGAGCCAGTGGTATTGCGAGCGGTGGCCCCACGTCGTGAAGATCTTTTGTCCGTTGACGATCCAGCCGCCGTCGGTCTTGCGTGCCGAGGTGCGGAGTGAGGCGAGGTCGGATCCCGCTCCAGGCTCGCTGTATCCGAGACAGAAGAGCGCTTCGCCGTTGCGGATCGCGGGCAGGAAGCGGTCCTTCTGCTCCTGTGTGCCGTGGCGCATGATGGAGCCGCCGACGATGTTCGCCGTCGTGAAGAGCCGCCGCACCGGAATGCCGCGGTAGCGAATCTCCTCGTTGAGCGCCAGCATCTCTTCGGGCGTGCGGTCCTGGCCGCCCCATTCTTTCGGCCAGCCGGCGACGAGCCAGCCTCGTTCGACGAGTTTTTCGCGTAGCACCGGGTCGAACTGCGCATCTTCGCCGAGGGTCTTCCCGCCGCTCCAGTTCTCGTCGAAGAGCGCGCTGATCTCGACGCGGAACGCATTTGCACGCTCGCCGAGATCGATGTCCGGCTGCCCCATGCCGCTTTCGATGAGCATCCGGGAGGCGTCGAGCGCCGGGTCGGCGTACGCGCCGGTGCGCGAGACGTCGGCATGCACGCGCCGGAAGAGCCACGCTGCAGAGTGCTCCTCGTGGAAGCCCATGCCGCCGAGGGTGTGCAAGGCTCCAAGTACGACTCGCGGTGCCGCTGCGAGCGCGTGCTCCGTCGCGAGCGCCGCAACGAGGGACGCCTCGCCGGCGTCGGCCTCGATCGCGCGTGCGGCGTCCTCGAGGAGTGCGCGACTGCACTCGAGGTCGACGAAGCCGGTGGCGGCGCGGTGTGACACGGCCTGGAATCGGCCGATCGGCTGTCCGAACTGCTCGCGCGTGCGCGCGTGCTCGAGCGCAAGTTTGTGCGCCTCCCGTGCGGCCCCGGTTGCGCGGGCCGCATATCCGAGACGTAGCAACATGCGCGCGCGGCTGAGTGTCTCCGCGTCGAGGGCGAGTGTCAGGGCGGGCCCGAGCGATAGGTCGAGAGCCGCCCATCCATACGGCGCGATCGACTGTGTGATCTCGGTGGCATCCGCGTCCATCGTGTAGAGCGCCGCTTGGCCGCCGGCCGGGAAAAGAACGAGGGCGTGGGTTGCGAGGTCGACCGGCTCGAGGAACGCCGCGGCGCGCCCGCTCGCGGTCGCAGCGCCGATCAGCACCGTTGCCTCGCCGCTTGCGAGGAGCCGTGAGAGGGATGTGCCGGCGAGAAGTGCGTGTGCGACAGCTGCGTCGAGGACGGGGATCCCACAGTTCGCCTGGCCGAGCTCCTCGAGGACGGTGAGCAGGGCGGTCGCCGACTCCTCGCCTAGCTCGGCCCAGCCAAGCGAGACGGCCTGCTCCCAGACTGCGGTCAGAGGCGCCGGGTCGCGGCCCAAGCGGCTTTCCGTCGGCCAGTAGCGCTCGAGCACGCCGCGGACGGCGCTGCGGAGGTCGGTGAGCTCCGAGGCCGCGACAGTCACGGGATAAGTATTCCATGTAATGACAGCCATATCCATATAGATGCAGAAGGGTGGCCAGCCGGATAACATCGCCGGCGTGGAGAGGCCGCTCACGAGCTTCGGGCTCGCATTCCACGAGATGGTCGTCCCGCGGCTCCTGGAACGCCGTGCGTCGGTCGACGGCGACCGCGAATTCCTCGCCTTCGGCGACGAGCGCTGGACGTTCGGCGAAATCGAACGCGCAGCCGCCCGCCTGGCGGGCGGCCTGGCGAATCTCGGCGTCGAGCTCCAGACCCGCGTCGCGCTCTTTCTCCCGAACTGCGCCGACTTCGTCAATGTCTTCTTCGCCGTCGGGAAGCTTGGGGGCGTCTCCGTGCCGATCAACACCGCGTACCGCGGCTACATGCTCGAGTACATCCTCAACGACACGGCATGCACGATCCTCGTCTGCGACGCCGAGTACCTCGACCGCGTTCGTGACGCCCTGCCGAGTCTCGCGCATCTTGAAACGGTGATCGTTCGGGGTGAGCCGGCCCCGGAACTCAACCTCGGCCGCCTCCGCATCGTCCATCTTCCGGATGTCGTCGGCGCCCCGCTCGAGACCGTGCCCGAGGTGCGCTTCGACGACGTCAGTTGCGTCATCTACACGTCCGGGACGACCGGACCCTCGAAGGGCGTCCCTCTGACGAACGGCCACAGCATCTCCAAGGCGGTCGAGGTGATCCGGCTGTGCGAGGTGGAGCCGGACGACTGCATCTACGCCCCCGTGCCGCTGTTCCACAGCTTCGCGCTGCAGCGCGGCGTGGTCTGCGCCGTCGTCTCCGGCTGCCGCTGCGCGTTGCGAGAGCGCTTCAGCGCGAGCTCCTACTGGGACGACGTGCGCCGACTCGGTGCGACCGTCGGCTTCTGCGTCTTCACGATTCCGCAGATTCTGAAGAAGGCCGAGCCGCGCGCCGACGACCGTGACCATACGCTGCGGTGCCTCTACAACGCGCGTCGCGATCCCGAGTTCGCCGAGCGCTTCGGCGTGCGGCTGATCGAGGGATACGGTCTGACCGAGGCCGGCGTCGCTCTCTACGTCCGGCCGGGAGAAAACGCGCCGGCCGGCTCTTGCGGTCGCGTCTCGGAGGACTGGGACGTGCGTCTCGTCGACGACGACGACGTCGAGGTCGGGGTGGGAGAGGTCGGTGAGATCGCCATCCGTCCGCGCTTCCCGGCGCTGATGATGCCCGGCTATCTGAACAAGCCCGAAGCAACGGTCGCCGCCTGGCGCAACCTGTGGTTCCATACCGGCGATCTGGCGAGCCGCGACGCCGACGGCTTCTATTACTTCCGCGATCGCAAGAAGGATGCGATCCGGCGGCGAGGCGAGAACGTCTCGTCGTGGGAGGTCGAACAGGTGTTGCGGGAGCATGCCGCCGTCGGTGAAGCGGCTGCGATCCCGTATCCGTCGCCGCTCGGCGAGGACGACGTTCGTGTCGTGCTCACGCTCAACGACGGTTTCGACCTCACGCCGGAGTCGCTGATCGAGTTCTGCGTCGAGCGACTCCCCGACTTCATGGTTCCCCGATACGTCGAGTTTCGCGACGAGCTGCCGCGCACGCCGACAGGCCGGATCGAGAAGTATCGGCTGCGCGAGGAAGGGCTCGGCCCGAACGCATTCGATCGCGGGGACCCGCGCGAACAGAAGTACGCGACGCCGTCGTCCTGACCCGCGCTTCTCTTCAGTAGTCGACGTGCGGCGTGCTCGCCCAGCCTTCGTCGTACGGCGTGCGAAAGGCGAGATGGAACTGGACGGTCTTGAACTTCCAGCCCTCCGCCGTCTTGACGTACTCCTCGTCGTACGTGCCGGCGATCCAGATCGCCCGGCCCTCGTGTGAAGTCTGCGCCGACAGGACGTGCCATCGGCCTGTCGCGTGGTCGCCGTCGACGTCGATGACGCCGTTGGTCGCGAAGTGCATGCAGAACGGGCGGAACGAGGAGTAGTGCGCCTCGATCGCGGCCCGTCCGACCACGGGGACGCCCTTGCCGCCGGTCCACACGGCGTCTTCTGCGAAGAGCCCTGCGAAGCCTTTCGCATCATCGCCTGCGGACTCGTAGCCCCGATCCGCCCAGTGGCAGTAGCTCGCTTTGAGCCGACGGATCTCCTCGATTGCCTCGAGGCGGTCGAGGCGATCGCTCTCGCTCATGTCAGCGCCCGGTCCAGACCGGCTTGCGCTTCTCGGCGAATGCCCGCGGCCCTTCGAGGTAGTCCTCCGAGGCGCGGATGCGCGGCTTCACCTCGGCGTTGTCGCGCGCCATCGCCTCGTCGACCGGGAGCTGGAGGCCTTTGAGGACCGCCTCCTTGGTCATTCGCACGGCGATCGGCGCGCACTCGAGAATCTCGTTCGCCCAGCGCTCCGCGGTCGGCATGAGCTCATCGACGGGGACGACCTCGTTGACGATTCCCAGGCGGTACGCCTCCGTCGCGTCGATGCGCTTCCCCGTCAGGACGAGCCCCATCGTGGCCTTGAGGGGTGCCGTGCGCGCCAGGCGGTGGAGGCCGCCCGCGCCGGCGACCAGGCCGACCTTGACCTCAGGGAGCGAGAAGATCGCGTTGTCGGCGGCAACGATGATGTCGCAGGCGAGGGCCGTCTCGAAGCCGCCTGCGACGCAGTACCCGTGCACTGCGGCGATGATCGGCTTCGAGCACTCGTACTGGCTGGTGATCCCGGCGAACGGAGGCCGCTCGGCGGCACGGGCCTTGGCGTCGCGCGACGCGCTCTCCTTCAGGTCGTTCCCGGTCGCGAACGCGCGCTCGCCTGCGCCCGAGAGGATGGCGACCCATACGTCGTCGTCGTCGCGGAAGTCCTCCCAAATCTCGCGCAGCTCGACGTGCATCTTCGTGTTCATCGCGTTCATGACCTCGGGGCGATTGAAGGTGACGTGAGCGACCCGTCCCTTCTTCTCGTAGATCACATGTTCGTAGCTCATCGACTCCTCCTGAACATGGGAAGGGATACGTCGTCGTTCCACGCCTCGAAGGTCACTTCGAGCGGCATGCCGATCTCGAGCTCGTCGTTGTCGCAGTCCACGACGTTGGAGATGCAGCGGACGCCTTCCTCGAGCTCGACGAGCGCGATGTTGTACGGCACCTCGTCCTCGAAGCCCGGGTAGGGCTGATGCATGACCGCGAAGCTGTACAGCGTTGCCTTGCCCGATGCCGGCACCCACTCCAGCTCGTTCGAGAAGCACGAGTGGCAGCGCGTCGTCACGGGCATCGAGCCCGAATGGCTGGTACCCCACATCGGGTGGCTGCAGACCCGGCAGCGAAGGATCATCAGCTTGCCGTCACGCGCGCCGTCGAAGAACGGCTGCGACTCCTCGTCGGGGACGGGAATCGGCTTCTTGCTCTCTGTCGTCGCCATCGTCTCCTCCTTCAGGCCGCGTGCTTGCTCATGATCGTCGTCGAGTGGTAGTTGAGAACTCCACCGTTGCCGCTGACGAGTGCGAAGTCGTTCTTCGCCACCTGCCGCTCACCGCCATCTCCGCGGATCTGGATGACGGCCTCCGACACAGGGGTGAATCCCCACATGTAGAACGCCGAGAGCTGTCCGCCCCCCGTGTTGGTCGGCAGCGATCCTCCGGGGCCGAGCTTGCCGTCCTCGACGAACGGTCCGCCTTCGCCCTTGGCGCAGAAGCCATAGTCCTCGATCGTGCAGAGGACCGTGTACGTGTAACAGTCGTACAGCTCGAGGAAGTCGATGTCGGCGAGATCGACTCCGGCCTGGCACAGCGCCTGCTCACCTGAACGCTTCGCGCCCGTGTCGAGCAACGGATTGCGGTCGTGAAACTGGTTGTCGCCGGGCGCGACCTGCCCGAAGCCGCGCAGGTAGACCGGCGGCTGTCTGAGATCGCGCGCGCGCTCCGCCGAGGTGACGATGACGCAGACGCTTCCATTCGAGACGAGCCCGCAGTCGAAGAGATGGAACGGCTCCACGATCCAGCGCGAGGCGTGGTAGTCCTCGAGGGTCATCGGCTTCTTCATCTGGGCCCGCGGATTCATCAATGCCCACTTGCGCTGGCCGACCGCGATGGCGCCGAGCTGATCCTGGGTCGTGCCGAACTCGTGCATGTGGCGGCGGGCGCCCAGCGCATACGAGGGGTTCGCGCCGAAGAGTCCGTGCGCCGTCCGCAACCCGGCCATGCCGACGGCGCCCTTGAGCCGGTTGCCGGCATACGCGGCGGAGCTGGACACCTTCTCCTGCAGCGGAGCATCGGCGAAGAGGCAGGCGACGGCGGTCGCCCGACCGTTCGAGACCGCGTAGCTCGCGTACTCGAGCATCATCCCGGCGGTCGACCCGAACGAGTTCATGACGTTCACGAAGGTGAGGTCCTCGAGTCCGAGAGACATCTGCAGTCTCGGGCCGATGTTGTCGAAGCGCTGGTTCGCGTTCACGAGCAAGCCGTCGAGGTCGGACTTCTCCAGACCGGCGTCGTCGAGCGCGAGTGCGACCGCCTCGGCTGCGAAGTCGACCGCGGAACGGCCGTAGATCTTTCCCATCTCGGTGATGCCGAGACCGGCAATGGCGGCTGTCGCCGGCATTTCTCCTCCTAACTCCAGGTGATGGCGGCGTCCAATGCTTCGACCGTGTCGCCGTCGACGCGAAGCGGGTTCATCTCGATCGATTCGAGCTGGTCTCCGAGCCGGCAGGCGAGACGGCTGAACGCGGCGACGGCGCGCGCGACGGCGCTCAGGTCTGCCGGCGTCGATCCGCGGAAGCCTGCAAGCAGCGCCGCGCCGCGGAGCTCGCCGAGCATTGCGAGGACGTCATCCTCGCCGACCGGCGCCCTGCGCAAGCTCGAGTCGTCGAGCGCGTTCACCCACACGCCGCCAAGGCCGATGGCGAGGACCGGTCCCCACTGCGGGTCGCGTACGACGCCCGCGATCAGCTCGACGCCGCCGCGACGGAACGGGGCGACGATCGCGCCGTCGACAACTGCGCCCTCAACCGCGGATCCGGCCGCAGTGACCTGCTCGTACGCGTCGCGGACCTCGGCCTCGTCCGCGAGCCGGAGTGCGACGCCGCCGACGTCCGACTTGTGGACGATCTGCGCGGATGCGACCTTGACGACGACGGGGAATCCGAGCTCGCGAGCGGCCTCGGAAGCCTCGGCGGCGGACCGGACGAGCCGGGTCGGCACGACCGGAACCCCGTGCTCGGCGAGGAGCGCGAGGACGCCGGCCTCCGAGACCGGACGCGAGTCGAGCAGGAGCGAGTCCTCGCCGGCCACAGTCGTCCGCGGGCGCCACGCCGGCCAGCGCATGACCCTGGCGATCGAGCGGACTGCGAGGTCGAGGCCGGCCACCCAGGGCTCGAGTCCGAGTGCGGCCACCTCCTCCTGCAAGGTGTCTGGCATGTCTTGCGACATCTGGTTCACGAGGACGAACGGTTTGGAGATGCCGGCAAGCGCCGGGCCGAGCGTCCGGAGGCGCCCGCTGGTCTCCGTCAGCACGCCGCCGTCGGGAAGGACGTCGACGATCGCGACCAGGGCGACCTCCGGATCGTCCGAGACCGTCGTCACGGCATCGACCATCAGCTGTGGGCCGCCGACCGCTGCGCCGGTCACGTCGAGCGGGTTGTTCGCCGCCCCGTACGTCGAGCCGGTCGCGTTCAGTCGCTCGCGCGTCGTCTCCGAGAAGGTCGCAAGCGGCACGGCGAGGTCGTCGGCGAGGTCGACCACGATGTCGCACGCGCCGCCGGAGATGGAGACGACGCCGAGGCGCCCTTCGGGGACGCGGCCGATGCGCGTGACGAGGCCGGCGGTGGTCACGAGCTCCTCGAGCGAGTCGACGCGGATGACGCCGGCCTGCCGCAGGGCGGCGTCGATGACGGCGTCGTTCCCGGCGAGCGACCCCGTGTGGCTGGCGATGATCCGTGCGGCGAGCTCGCTGCGGCCGACCTTCATCATGACGACGGGCTTCTCGAGGTCCGCGGCGCGGGCAGCCAGTTCGTCGAAACGCGCCGCGTCGCCGATCGACTCGACGAACATCGCCAGGCAGCGGACACGGTCGTCTTCGATCACGACACGCGCCCCGTCGAGCGTGTCGACCATCGCCTGGTTGCCGGTCGAGATGACGTGGCTGAAACGCACGCCGTGTTTGGCCGCGTAGCGTCCGATCTGAACCGCGACCGCGCCGCTCTGGGAGACGAGCGCGATCGGTCCGGGCGTCGCGTCGGGGACGGGCGGCGGGGAGGCCCAAGCCGAGCAACGGTCGACGAGGTTGACGAAGCCGAGGCAGTTCGGCCCGAGGAAGACGATGTCGAGCTCTTCGGCCAGCGCGACGAGGCCGGCCTGCGCCGCCTTCCCTGCTGGTCCGGTCTCGCCGAAGCCGGACGCGAGCACGATCGCGGCGGGGATCTCTGCGGCGGCGACATCGCGCAGCGCGTCCGGGAGTGACGCGGCGCCGACCAGGAGAATGGCGACGTCCACCTTCTCTCCGATCGCGGCGCAGCTCGCCGCGGTCGCCTGCCCATGGGCCGGGAGCCCCTTGCGATTGACGAGATGAAGCCGGCCCGGGAACCCGAACCGCGTCGCCGTGGAGAACGTGGTGAACGACCAGCGCGAGGTCTCGGAGGCGCCGACGATGGCGACGCTTCGCGGCGAGAGCAGCGCCTTCAGGCGTTCCCGGCTCACCGGACGCACCCCGGCCTGCGGTGCGTCGTGCGCGACCGGGACGCTCATTCGCCCGGGATATTAGGCGAATTTCGCGGATATGGATAGTCTCTCCATATAGTGAACAGCGTCGCCGGTCATGTTGACAGCCTGCAAGCCTTCGTCGGCCGCCCGGCCGGCCCGCCGAGGATGTCACCCCGTCCGGTGGACCGCTCGGCGATCGACAACTGGTGCGCCGCGCTCGGTGACGCGCTGCCGGTCTACACCGATTCCGCCTTCGCCGCCTCGACCCGGTGGGGCGAGGTCATCGCGCCGCCGACCATGCTGCAGACGTGGACGATGCCGGACAGGCGAACGACGCCGCCGCCCGAGCCGGGTCCAGACGAGGCGGAGGCAGAGCTTCACGCCGCCCTTCGCGGGGACGGCTACGACGGCGTCGTCGCCACCGACTCGGAGCAGACCTACGTGCTTCCGGTCCGCATCGGCGACACGATCGTCTCCCGGACGACGATCGCAGCGATAGCCGGTCCGAAGGAGACATCGATCGGCGAGGGGTATTTCGTGACGCTCGAGAGCGAGTACACGAACGGCGCCGGCGATCAGGTCGGAACGATGCGCTTCCGGTCGTTCCGCTACCGAGCGCACGAGCGTCGCACGCCCGCGCCGCCCTCCGCGCCGGAGCTTCCGCGCAGCCCGAACGTCGTCGTGGGCCGCTCGGATGGGGTTCGCACGGAGCAGACACGACGGGCAGCGCACGTGTCTGCGGGAGATGCGCTCCCCGACCTCGAGATCCCGGTGACCGTCACCCTCATCGTCGCCGGGTCGGTTGCGTCAGGAGACTTCAACGTCCTTCATCACGATCGCGACCGCGCTCGCGCGGCCGGAGCCGCCGACATCTTTCTCAACATCATCGCGACGAACGGCCTCGTCGGCAGGTATGTCGGCCAGTGGGCCGGGCCCGAAGCGCGCTTGACCCGGGTCGCTGTGCGCCTCGGTGTTCCGAACTACCCGTACGACACGCTGCGTCTGTCCGGTGTGGTCGTGGAATGCGGGGATGCAGCCATCCTGCGCATCGACGGGACGAACTCGCTCGGCTCGTGCATCGAGGCGACCGTCGAGGTGGAGCTGCCGTGAGCGACATCGCCATCGTCGGCGCCGCTCGCACGCCGTTCGGCAAGTTCGGCGGCGCCATGCGCGCACTCAGCCTGCCGGAGCTCGGCTCGCACGCGGTGCGTGCGTCGCTCGAGCGCGCCGGCGTCGGCACGGACGAGGTGGAGGAGCTCGCTCTCGGTGTCAACTTCCCCGGGAGCGACCGGTCGATTGCGAGGCAAGTCGCGTTGCAAGCCGGCATTCCGGACGATCGAAACGCGTACACGATCGATCGGGCCTGCTGCTCCTCGCTCGCCGCGATCGGAATGGCGACGCGCTCGCTTCGCATGGGCGAAGCCCGCATCGCCGTCGCGGGCGGCGCCGAGAACCTCAGCAAAGTCCCGTACTTCGTCGAAGACCTACGCTGGGGTCACCCGCTGGGTCTCATCGAGCTGGTCGACCAGCTCGTCATCTCCTGTCCGCACACCGGCGTGCCGAGAGCTGTGCAAGCCTCCGCCGAGGCGGGCGAGTACGGCATCGGCCGTGCCGAGCAGGACGCGTGGGCGCTTCGCAGCCAGCAGCGCGCCGCTCGAGCGATGGCCGCCGGACACTTCGCCGAGGAGATAGCGCCGCTCGAGGTCGACGGCGCAATCCTCGAAGCCGACGAGTCGCCGCGACCGGAGACGACGCTCGAGGTGTTGTCGGGGCTGGCGACCGTCAACGGCAGCGATACGGTCACCGCCGGGAACGCACCGGGCCTGAGCACCGGCGCGACGAGTGTCGTGCTCATGACCGCCGAAGAGGCGGAGCGGCGCTCGTCGGCGGTAATCGCAAGCATCGTCGCCACGACCATGGTCTCCGGGCCGCCGCAGAAGGTCGCCTCGATCCCGGCAGTGGCGGCCCGCCGAGTGCTCGAGAAGGCGGGGCTCTCCCTCGCAGACGTCGATCTGATCGAGATCAACGAAGCCTTCGCCGCCGTCCCCCTCGTCACCACGCTCGTTCTCGCCGATCGCGACGAGGCCGAGGCCGAGTGGCTGCGAGAGCGGACGAACGTGAACGGGGGAGCAGTGGCGCTCGGCCACCCGACCGGAGCGACCGGCGCGCGGTTGGTGATGACGCTCGCACTCGAGTTGGCGCGCCGGGGCGGCGGGCTCGGCCTGGTGGCCATCTGCGGTGGCATCGGGGAGGGCGAAGCCGCTTTGATCCGGGTGGACGGATCCGAACCGAAAGGAGCTTGATGCAACGCGAGCCGTACGCCGACCGCAACCTCCTCCTCTATCCCGGCCTCAACCTGAGCGACGCGGAGAAGAAGCGGATCGACGATTTGGACTTCTCCATCGAGGACCTGACGACCGACGAGCTCGTGTACAGCATGGCGCGTCAGATCGAGACGAACTTCCAGACCTTCTACACGGTCGCCGAGGAGATCATCGGCGAGGAAGCCGCGCTGAAGATCGCCCACGAGATCGGGCGGCGCTACGGCGGCGGCGGCTACGCCAAGCTTCTTGCCGCACGCGGCTGTGGGAATCGTGGGAGCGCGCAGATGATGGCCATCTATCAGGACATCGCGCACTCCATCCGCGGGCCGAAGCACACAGCCGCCCTCTATGCGGAATGGGATGACGAACGGTGCGTCGTCAAGCGGGACGCCTGCATCTACTTCGACGAGACGCGGCCGCAGAACGGAAAGTACACGGGTGCGTTCGAGCAGGGCTGCTTCGAGGGCTATGTCGCCGCGGACGAGAACCTCGACCGCGTCGAGGTTCGCTGCTGCCGTTGGCGCGGTGACTCGCGTTGCGAGATCTCCTGGGAGTTCAAACCCGGCGCGGTTGCCGGCAACGCCGAAGCGAACGGAGCGTAGAACGCGGAATGCGTGTCGGGGGCGCAGCGGCGATCGTCGCGGTCGGCGCGACCGAGCAGGGGAAGCTCCCCGGCCGTGACGCGGACGACATCGCCATCGAGGCGCTCGGTCTCGCTCTCGAAGAAGCGGGGCTGGACAAGGACGACCTCGACGGGCTGATCACCTGCAAGTCGGCCGGCGCCGACAGCGGCATCGACACGAGCATCGGCCGCAAAGCCGGCATGGATCCCGCGTTCAGCGCGACCCTCGAGTACGGCACGTGCAACTTCTCGCTCCACCTTGCCGTCATGGCGATCGTCTCGGGGATGGCGTCGACGATTGGGCTCGTCTACGGGACGAACCAGAAGACCGGGCGACACTTCGCCTTCACGCGTGCCGCCGGTGACGAGGGCAGCCCCGGTGCGCCGTACGGCTTTCACCACGTCGCGGGGCCGGCCGCGCTCGCCTTTCGCCGTCACCAGGCGCTGTACGGGACGACCGAGGCGCAGCTCGGTCGCATCGCCGTGTCGTCGCGGAAGTGGGCGATGGGCAATCCGCTGGCCATCTTCCGGGACGAGATGACGATCGACGACTACCTCGCCTCGCCGTACCTCGTTCGCCCGGTGCGGCGCGCCGACGTGACCATGATCTCCGACGGCGGCGCGGCGCTCGTCGTCACGACACGCGATCGCGCTTCCGGGTTTCCCAAGGCGCCGGTCTACGTTCTCGCCGGCGCGCAGCAGACGGGACTTCGTCTCTACCAAAACGACGATCAACTGATGCGCCCCTGGCTGCGCGCGGTCGCGGACCGCGTCTACGCCGATGCGAATCTGACTCGCGAAGACATCGACCTTCTGTACATCCAGGACCCGACGAGCGTGTGGGTCTTGCAGATGCTCGAGTGGTTCGGGTTCTGCAACGTCGGGGAGGCCGGCCCGTTCCTGGAAACGGGCGCGACGGAGCCCGGCGGCGTCCTCCCGCTGAACACGAACGGCGGCCAACTGTCCGAGGCGTACATGTGGGGGTGGCTTCACCTCGTCGAGGCGGTTCGTCAACTCCGGGGCGAGGCAGGCGAGCGCCAGGTGGGCGGGGCGCGAGTCGCCTTGTATTGCTCGAGCAAGGCCTTCGAGAAGGGGGCTGCCACGGTCCTCGCGAGCGAGGTGCCGTGACCGTCCTTCAGCCAGAGCTCGACGACCCGCTGCTCGCCCGCTTTTGGGAGGAGGCGGCCCGCAACCGCCTGTCGTTCCAGCGCTGCCGGGACTGCGGCTATCTCCGGTGGCCACCTGCGGCGCTGTGCCCGCGATGCTGGTCGCGTCGAGCCGAATGGACGGAGGTCGACCACGGCGGCGCCGTGTGGAGCTTCGGGGTGTACGAGCGGGCCTTCGATCCGACGTTCGAGGCCGCCGTTCCCTATGTCGTTGCGCTCGTCGAGCTCGACGCCGGGCCGCGGATGATCGCCAATGTCGTCGGCGTCGATCCGGACGCCGTCGAAGTCGGCATGCGGGTGACGGCAGTGTTCGAGCCGGCCTCCGACGACGCTGCCCTCGTCAACTTCAGGCCGGCGGCATGATCGTGGAGACAGTGGAGACGGAGGTCCTACTCGAGGGGCTCGAGTTTCCGGAGTGCCCGCGGTGGCACGACGGGAGGCTCTGGTTCTCCGACGTGCACGCGCACCTCGTGATGCGCGTCGATCTCGACGGAAACGCCGACGTCGTCGCCGACATCGGCGACCGCGCCGCCGGACTCGGCTTTCTGCCCGACGGTACGCCCCTTGTCGTCAGCGCGGATCGCAAGCTCGTTCTCCGCATCGAGGACGGCGTCCCCGCCGTGCACGCCGACCTCAGCGGCCTCGCGGTCGAATGGCTGAACGACATGGTGGTGGACGAGCACGGGCGCGCCTACGTCGATGCGATCGCCCACGTCGAGGACCGCGGCGGCGACGAACCGATCGACTCCATCATCCTCGTCGAGCCGGACGGGAGCTGGCGTCTCGCGGCGACGCGCGCCCTTCGGCCGAATGGGATTGCCATCACCCCGGACGGCACGACGCTCCTCCACGCGAGCACGCGCCGGCGCAAGGTGATGCAGTGGTCGATCGAGGGAGACGGGACGCTCACCTCGCCGGAGGTGTGGGCCGACACGGGCCGCTGGACGCCCGACGGGCTCTGCCTCGACGCCGAGGGTGCCGTCTGGATCGGCGGCCTGGCGAAGCAGCACTTCGTCCGCCTCCGGAAAGGCGGAGAGGTCGAGCGCGCGATCGAGGTTCCGGGCCGCTGGGCGACGGCCTGCACGCTCGGCGGGCGAGACAGAACGACCCTGTTCATGGCGACCGCGGATCCGGAGACGAAACGCGGGTACATCGAGATCGCCACCGTTGCCGTCGCTGGGGCAGGCAGGCCGTGATGCCCGAAACGGCGCGCCGGGGCGAAGTGAGGACGTGTACATGACCACGACGTTCGACAGTGCGACACTGACCTCCACGGCGCGGCTCGCCGAATGGGCGTCGAGCCTCGAATTCGAGGACATTCCCGACGTCGTCGTCGAGGCGGCGGAGACGCTCCTCCTCGACTGCCTCGGCTGCACCCTCTACGCCGCAGCTCTGCCGTGGTCGCGGATCGTCCAGGAGCACGTCCGCGCCGAGGCCGCTCCGGCTCTCGCCGGCGTATGGGGCACGAGCCTCCGCACGAGCGTCCCGCTTGCGGCGCTTGCCAACGGCACCGCCGGGCACGGCTTCGAGATCGACGATGTCGACCACCGCTCCGGCCTGCATGTCGGCAGCGTCACCGTTCCCGTCGCGCTCGCCCTGGCCGAGGCCGACGGTGGTTGGGGCGGGCGCGAGCTTCTCACGGCGCTCGTTGCCGGCTTCGAGGTCGGCTTGCGCGTCGGCATGGCGATCGAACCGGGTCATTTCCTGCGCGGCTTCCACCCCCAGGGCACCATCGGCCCGATCGCCGCGACGACCGTCGCAGCGCGCGGTCTACGGCTCGACGCGGCCCAGACCGGGCACGCCTTCGGTCTTGCATCGAGCATGGCGGCCGGCCTCATGGGCGCTCAGCAAGGCGGGATGGTCAAGCGTCTGCACGCGGGCCGGTCGGGAGAGAGCGGTGTCGTCGCGGCCCGCTTGGCGCAGCGTGGTTTCACGGGCACCGACGACGTCTTCGACATCGATTTCGGTGGGTTCTGCTCGACGCTCGAGGGCAAGCCCGGGGCGAACGAGCGGCTCGCGGCGCTCGTTCCGGGTCTCGGCGAGGAATGGCTCACCCCGAACGTCGGCTACAAGCTTCACGCCAGCTGCGCCGCCAACCACTCGACCCTCGACGTCGTGCGACGTCTGCGGACCGACGCTGGCATCGGCGCCGCAGACGTCGCCTCCGTCCGCGTCGAGACCTCCCACCACACCGTCGTTCACTGCGGTTGGGACTACGTCCCGGGCGACATCGTGAATGCCCAGATGAGCCTGCGTTACGGTGTCGCGGCCATGCTCCAGGCCGGAAACGCCTCGGTCGACCAGTATGCCGTCAGCCGCATCAACGATCCTGTGTTGGTGGAACTCGCCTCCCGGGTCGACGTCGTCGCCGACGAGTCGATCGATGCCCTTGGCTCGACCCACCGGCACATGACCCGTGTCGACATCACACTCCACGACGGCCGTGTGTTGCGCGGCGAGGCGAAGCACCGGATCGGGAGCCAGTTCGAGCCGGTCGGGCGTCCGGAGATCGAAGAGAAGTTCGCACAGCTCACCGGCCGTCTCGATGGGATCGACGGCGCAGCCATTCACGACGCGGTCGTCAGCCTCGATCGGTTGAAGACGACCCAGACGCTCTCGACGCTCCTGAACGTCGTGGTCGGAGGAAGTTCGTGACGCCCGCGCGCGGTTCCGACCGGGGCGAGCGCCCGGCGGCGGTTTCGGGCGCACAGACGCTCCTCCGTGGGCTCGACATCCTCGAGTGCTTCGTCAAGGACGGGAGCTCGCTCACGCTCGCCCAGATCAGCCGCAGCCTCGGCCTGACGACCCCGACGACGCATCGTCTGCTGAAGGCGCTGGCCACTCGCGGCATGATCGTCGACGACGGCAATCGCCACTACAGCCTCGGGCCGGCCGTCATGCGACTCTCGCTCGCGGTGATGAATCGGGCCAACGACCTCATCGCGGTGGGGGGGCCGACGCTCGAACGGCTGCGGGCGCTCACCGGCGAGACCGTGAGCCTGCACACGTTCCTCGGCGACGAGCGGGTGTGCATCGCCGAGCTCGTCAGTCCCGAGCCGATCCGCATGGAGTCGGGTGTCGGCCATGTCCACCCGCTCTTCGCCGGCGCTGCCGGGAAGGCGCTCATTGCCTGGGACGAGGACCGCGTCGAGCGGTTGCCGGCGCACTTGCCGCGCGTCGGGCCGAACACGATCGCCACGCGCGCCGATCTCGAGATCTGCGTTGCCGAAGTGCGTGAGCGTGGCTACGCGACGAGCGTGAACGAGGTGGTTGTCGGCGCCTCGTCGCTCGCAGTTCCCATCTTCGACAGCGGAGGGGTGGTCGTCGCGGCGATCAACATCGCCGGACCGGCGGAGCGCTGGAGCACGGACAAGATGGAAAACCTCGCGCCCGCAGTGCTGAGCGAGGCGCAGCGGCTCATGCAGCTGCTCGCATCGTCCGGACCGCCCGCGCCCGTGCCGGCCGGCCGCACCTAGACGCCCCCGCTGCGTCATGCGCATCCGTGCCACTCTGGCGAGCCAGCCGCCTGGCTATCGCATCCCCATCGGCCGCGTTCTTGCCATCTACGTCGGGCTCATGCTCGTCAACTTTCTCAGCTCGGCCGACCAGACGATCGTCACGACGGCCCTGCCGCACATCGTCGCCGACATCGGCGGCCTCTCCGAGTACGCCTGGATCTTCACCGGCTATGTCCTTGCGTCGACGATCGCCGTTCCGTTGTACGGCAAGCTCGGCGATGTCTACGGCAAGCGCCCCATGCTCCTCAGCGCCGTTGCCGTCTTCCTCGTCGGCTCGATGTTGTGCGGACTTGCGCGTTCGATGCCGGAGCTCATTGCGTTCCGGGCGGTCCAGGGCCTCGGCGCCGGGGGCCTCGTACCGTTGTCGATGGCGACGATCGGCTCGATGGTGCCGCTGCGGGACCGCGGGCGCTACCAGGCCTTCATCGTCGCCGCCTTCGCCGGCGGAGCCGGCGTCGGCCCGCTGCTCGGCGGCCTGATCGTCGACCACGCGTCGTGGCACTGGATCTTCTATGTGAACGTCCCGGTGGGCCTGCTCGCGCTGACGATCGTGTTCCGCATGATGACCACGCCGACGCGCACCGAGCACCGGCCGGTTGACTGGCTCGGTGCGGGAACCCTCTCGCTCGCAACCGGCCTGCTTCTGCTCGCGCTTCTGTGGGGCGGGCACACGTTCCCATGGGCTTCGCCGGTCATCCTCCTCACGCTCGCCGGAGCCGCGTGCGCATGGATCGCGTTCGCGTGGGCCGAGCGGCGCGCGCCCGAGCCGATCCTGTTGTTCGCGGCGCTACGGCAGCGTGCCGTCGCCTGCAGCGTCGCCTGTTACGCCTTGGGAGGCTGGGTCATGCTCGGGTCGATCACCTATGTGCCCCTCTTTGCCCAGGCGGTCGTCGGCACGTCGGCGACGAAGTCCGGCCTCGTCCTTTGGCCGCAGTTCCTCGGCACGTCCCTTGCGAGCCTTCTCGTCGGCCAGTTCCTCTTCCGCACCGGCAGGCTCCGCGGGCTCGCTCTCCTCGGCCCGATCGTGCTGGCCACCGGCGTCGTGCTGCTGTGGCGCATGAGCCCTGATGTCACGGACGGACAGATCGCTCGCGACACCATTCTGAGCGGCGTGGGCTGGGGGATGATGGCCCAGGTCTTCATCGTCTCCGTGCAGAATGCCGTGCCGCGCTCGCTGATCACGTCGGCGACGGCGCTCATGGTCTTCTCGCGCTCGATGGGCGCAGCGCTCGGCGTCGCCGCCATGGGCGCGGTCGTTAACGGGCGCCTGCCGGCGGGCGTCCGCCTGGAGCCCGACAAGGTCGGCGGGGCGCTCCAGACCTCTCGGGCAACGCGCGACGCGCTCGCTCACGCGATCACGCCGGCATTCCTCCTGACGGCGTGCGCGGCGGCGCTCGTCCTGCCGATCGCGGCTTTCGGCGTGCGCAACGTCGAGACGCGTCTTGCGCCCGAGCCGGAGACCGTGGTCGAGACCGCCTAGGACGCGACGGCGGCCGCGACGCCGACCGAGCGCGCTGCGGCCTCGCCGGCGATCCGACCGAAGACGGCGCCTCGCATCAGCCCGGCTCCGGCGGGATAGTTCGAGTAGAAGAAGCCGCCGGTGATCTCCCCGGTCGCCCATAGGCCCGGAATCGGCTCGCCCGTGAGGTCGATGACCCGTGCCGTTTCGTCGATCTTGATGCCGCCATAGGTGAAGGTGATGCCGCAGGCGACGACGAACGCGCTGTAGGGCGGGTTCTCGAGCCTCGTCGCCCAATTCGACTTCGGAGGATTGATGCCGACGGTTCGCTTGCCGTCGCGGATCGACGGGTCGAACGTCCCCTCCTGCACCGCGCTGTTGAATTCGTTGACGGTCTTGACGAGGACCTTCGGGTCGAGCTTCAGCTTGATAGCCAGGTCTTCGATCGTGTCGGCGACGATCGGGTTGCGCTCGTTACCCGTCGTGTGCGCGGCCGCGCGGCCCGGTGTCGATTCCGAGATCGGGATCTCGATCGGCACGGCATATCCGGGCGAGGCCTCGATGGCCGCATCCATGATCGCGCTGTCGAAGATCTGATAGGCGATCGCGCCGGGCTGCTTCAGGATCTCGATACCTGTCTTGGCATACGTGTAGAGCTTGAAGTCGGAACCTTCGTCGAGGAAGCGCTCTCCGTGAATGTTCACGGTGATGCCGAACATGTACGACGTCCGGCTCGACAGCGCGCGGAGGTCCAGGTCACCGGTGTCGGGCGAGTAGGCGTCAAGCGGGACCGCATGCGCCGACGACCAGTTGCCGACCGGCTGCGCCCCGAGCTCGAGCACCTTGCCGAGCACCTCGCCGGTGTTGTACTTCGTGCCGCGGACGAGCGCCTGGTCCCATCCTTGACCGAGGTATCGGACGCGCATCTCCGGATTCGCCTCGAAGCCGCCACAGGCGAGCACGACTGCGCCGGCATGTGCCACCTTCGCCTCACCGTGCTGCATATAGGTGACCCCGCCTACCTGCCCGTCGTCGTCCCTGACGAAGCCGTTGACGGACGCTTCGTACTCGATCTCGACGCCGGCGGCTTCCGCCGCCGCGAAAAGTGTGTTCGACAGACCTTCGCCGCCTTCGACCGTCGAGAGCATCGCGTGGTCGGGCCACACACGTTTGCCGTCCCTGTGCTGCGAGGTGGGGTAGAGGCGGAACTTGACGCCGTGGTCGCGGAGCCAGCAGGCGGTCTCGAATGACCGGTCGACGGTCATCCGCGTCAGCTTCGGGTCGCACCAGCCCTCGGCCAGGCGCACGACGTCGTCGTAGTAGTCGTCGGCGTCGTAGCGCTCCATGACGAACGTTTCGTCGTCTTCGGGAGCGAGCGAGGGGATGAGCTCGTGCACCGCGTCGAGGTCGTCGAGCGCGATGCGGTAGAGGCCACCGGTGAAGCGCGTGTTTCCGCCCCGCAGGGCGAACGGCGCCTTCTCCAGCACGAGCACCGAGGCGCCTGCTTCGCGCGCCGCCAGAGCGGCGGTGAACGCGGCGTTCCCGGCGCCGACGACGACAACGTCATGTCTGCTGGAGCTGGGGGCCACGGCGCGTCCTTTCTTCTTCACAATATGGACAGCTAGTCCATTTATTCTGTAGGTTCGTGGTTGCCGTGTCAAAGACCGCGCCCTCGGTCGCAGCCTCGCCGGCCGGATTCACGTCCGATCTGGCGCGCTGCGCGGCCGAGGTATCGCTCGAAGACGTGCTGGACACGCATCGTCAGCGCGTTCGCCACTGTCTGCTCGATTGGCTCGGCGTCACGATTGCCGGAAGCGTCGAGGACGCTGCACGCATCGCCAGCGATGTCGCGCTGCTCGAGCGCGAGGCGCCGCGCGCGACCGTCGTCGGCACGCAGCACCGGCTGGGACCACAAGGCGCCGCCCTCGTGAACGGCACCGCGTGTCACGCGCTCGACTACGACGACAGCAGCTTCTGGATGACCGGGCATCCGTCCGCGGCGGTCGTCACTGCTGCGCTCGCCCTCGGCGAGGCGCGCGCGGCTTCGGGGCGCGATGTCACGGCGGCGATCATCGCCGGACACGACGTCGCCGCTCGGATCGGCGTCGCCGTCGGCAAGGACCACTATCTCCGCGGCTGGCACGCGACCGGCACGATCGGCGCTTTCGCCGCTGCTGCCGCCGCTGGACGCGTGGTCGGCCTCGACGCGGAGGCGATGGAGCGCGCACTTGGTCTCGCGGCGACCCAGGCGGCGGGATTGAAGGTCTCGTTCGGGACGATGGCCAAGCCGCTGCACGCCGGCCGCGCCGCCGCGAGCGGCGTCTTGGCGGCGCTCCTCGCCGAGCAGGGATTCACTGCCGGACTGGGCGCAATCGAGGCGCACCAGGGTTTCGCTTCGACCCAGGCGCCGGGGCTCGACGCCGACCGCGTCGAGGAGCTCGGCGGCCGCCGCGGCATCGAGGGCGTCCTATACAAGAAGCACGCGTGCTGCGGAGGCACGCACGGCGCGATCGATGCGCTTCAGCGTCTCCGGGCGGCCAACGGGTTCGGGCCCTTTGAGGTCGAGAGCGTCGAGATCCAGGTGAGCGACCAGATGTTCGACATCTGCTGCATCGAGGAGCCGATGCGTGGCATCGAGGGAAAGTTCAGCCTTCGCCACGTCGCGTCGCTCGTCATCGCCGATCGCAGCACAGGGCCGTCGGGATTCACCGACCAAGCAGTTGCCGATCCCGAGCTCGTCGCGCTGCGACGCCGAGTGCAGGTCGTGTCTTCGGGCGCGCCGACGGGGCTCGAGACGATCGTGCGTGTCTCCCTTCGCTCGGGGGAGGAGCTGCGCGTCGAATCCGAGGAGCGGCGCGCTGCAACCGATGACGAGCTCCCGCTCGAATGGGAGACGTTGTGTCGAAAGGCGCGAGATCTCGCCTCCCCGATCGTCGGCGACGTCGCGATCGCGGGGCTGATCGACGGCGTCGCACACATCGACGCAGAGCTCGGAGTCGCTGACCTCCTTGCGCTGACGAGGCCGGGATGAGCGGGTTTACCGACGATCTCGCGGAACGCGCCGCCGCCTTCGAGGTCGACGGCTTGAGTGACACGCAGCTGCTGCGCACGAGGCAGTGCGTGCTCGATTGGATCGGAGTGACACTCGCTGGCTCGCGGGAGCCGTGCGGGCGAGCTGTCCAGGCGGTGATCGCCGCGGACGACCCGGCGGGCGCCTGCACGGTGGTCGGAACGGCACTTGCCGCCGGGCCGCAGGCTGCAGCGCACGCCAACGGGACCGCGTCGCACGCGCAGGACTACGACGACATCAGCTTCTGGATGCAGGGCCACCCGTCGATCTCGGTCGCCTCTGCGGTGTTCGCAGTTGCGGAGCTGCACGGTGTCTCCGCGGTCGACGCCCTTGCGGGTCTCATCGCCGGGTACGAGGTCTCCATCCGCCTAGGTCTCGCCGTCGGCAAGCGCCACTACCTCGACGGGTGGCATACCACCGGAACGGTCGGGTCGTTCGGCGCGGCCGCGGGAGCCGCGCGCGTCCTCGGTCTCGACGCGGAGGCGACCGGACGTGCGCTCGGTCTCGCGGCGACCCAGGCGGCGGGGTTGAAGGTGTCGTTCGGGACGATGGCAAAGCCGCTCCACGGCGGCCGCTCGGCTGCCGTCGGCGTGGCCTCAGCGCTCCTTGCCGAGCGCGGCTTCAGCGCCGGCAAGGACGCAGTCGAGGCTGCACAGGGCTTCGCGGCGACACAGGCTGTCGGCTTCGATCCGACCCGTCCCGACGCGGTCATGGCCGGCCGCCTTGCGGTCGAGTCGATCTGCTTCAAGAAGCACCCTGCATGCGGTGCCACGCACGCGACGATCGACGCGCTCCAGCAGGCGTGCATCGAACACGGCATCAGCGGTGACGACGTCGACAGCGTGCGACTGCGCGTGACGCGCGAGATGCTCGACATCTGCTGCATCGAGCGCCCACGGACGGGCGTCGAGGGGATGTTCAGCGTGCGCCACGCCGGCGCCGCGGTTCTCGCCGGTCGCGGCTCCGGGCTCGCGGCGTTCACCGACGATGCCGTCCACGCGCCCGACGTTCTCGCCGCCGCACGGAAGATCCAGCTCGTCGTGCACCCGGATCGACCGACCGGGATCCGCACAGAGGTCACCGTGACCGTGAACGGCGAGGAGTTCGTCTACGACGAAGGCGAGCGCACGCCGACACCGGACAGTGAGCTGCCCATGCTCACCGAGGTGTTGAAGATCAAGTTCCGCGACCTCGCCCGACCGGTCCTCGGCGAGAACCGCGCCGAGGAGATCGTCCGCCGAGTGGACGCGATCGAAGAGGAGCACTCGATCCGCGATGTGCTCGCTCTCACGCGACGAGAGGAGGATGCATGAGCCGCCAAGTTGCGCTTTTCTGGCAGCGCGCCTGAGCGTCGTGCGCCGCGGCCAAGGAGTTCCTTGGCGAGCATGGTGTCGAGTTCGAATCCGTCGACCGGAACACGCCGGACGGGCTCGAACGCTGGCGTTCGGCCGGGAGCCCTCCGGTGCCGTCGATCGAGATCGACGGGACGTCGACGATGGTCATGCACATAAGCCAGCTCGCCAGGCTGCTCCACCTTCCCGTGCCTGCGATGCCCGAGGCGTCGCGGCTGGCCTATGACCTCTTGCTCGTGGTGGGCTTCTGGACGTCGCTCATCCGCCCGTTGCCGTTCGAGCTCCTCGTCGCCGATACCGAGTCGCGTGGACGTTCCATTCGCAACCTGACCATGAACGCCGTCTATCCGATCTCGCTTCTGCCGGACGCGTACGAGACCGGGAAGTTCGACTGGGGCCTCGTCGACATGGACGAGAAGCTCGCTCGACAGTACGAGGACACCAGGTCGCTCGTGGAGTTCGCGCAGTCGGTGCACGACGGGTGGGGGTTGTTCGTCGCGGCGTACGAGAACGATCTCGCGAAGCACGATCCGTGGATCGACGCGCCGCGCGGCCGGATGCGTTTCTCCGAGCTCCTCGGCCATCAACGGTGGCATCTCTCCTTCCATTACCGCCAGATCGGCGAATTTCTGGCTTCACGCGGCCGGCCTGTTCCCGACGGGCTGCGTCTCGATGCTGCCGTCGCGATCGCATTGCCGCCCTCGGTCTTCTAGCCCCAGACGTCGTCTCCGCGAAGCACCGCGTCCGAGCCGCCGTCGATGAAGATCACTTGGCCGGTTGTGAGCGTGTTCTCGGGGCTCACGAGCCACACGAGCAAGTGCGCGACGTCCTCCGGCTCGCCGAGACCCTGCAGCGGCATGGGGCCGCGCCGGTCGAGGTCGCGACGCGCTTCGGGATCCGAGAGCATGTGCTCGATCATCGGCGTCCTGATCGCGCCGGGCGCGACCGCATTGAGCGGAATGTCGGCGCCGGCCCACTCCGGCGACGGAGCGGATCGCCGCACCCAGCGCGCGAGCGCCCGTTTCGAGCATGCATAGACGTTGCCGCGATACGCAAGCGCAGCCGCAACGGCAGCTGCCTCATCCCCGGCGAGGCAGGCGTCGAGGGTGGCCGGGTCGCACGGATGCAGCACGGCGCGCGAGGCGATCGCGACGGCGCGCGGCGCGTCGCTCTCGACGAGCAGGGGGCGAAGGCCGTTCAGGGTCGCGACTGCCCCGAAGTAGTTCAGGCGGATGATGAGCTCTGGTCCGCCCGCGTGCGCAACGCCGGCACAGGCGACGATGCCGTCGATCCGGCCCGTGATCTCGCGGACGCTCCGAAGCATGGTCTCGCGGCCGTCCGGTGTCGCGAGATCGGCGATCACCGTCGCGTCTCTGAGGTCGACGCCGATGACCTCGATGCCGGACGTCTGAAGGAGCCGAGTGGTCGCAGCGCCGATGCCCGAAGCGCTCCCCGTGACGACGATTTTTCGATGGCTCGGCGGGTGCAACTTGATCTTTCGAAACACTCAAATCTAGTATATGGATAGCTGTTTCATATCGTAGATACAGGAGCGTTGGTGAGCACTCCACAGACAGACCTCGATGCGCTCGTCGTCGGGGCAGGGTTCGCAGGGCTGTACGCGGTGCATCGCTTGTCTCGAAGCGGAATGGGGGTGCGTCTCTACGAGGCCGGCGACGACGTCGGCGGGGTCTGGCACTGGAATCGTTACCCGGGTGCACGCTGCGATGTGGAGAGCGTCGACTACTCCTACTCGTTCTCGGAAGAGCTCGAGCAAGAGTTCGAATGGACGGAGCGGTACGCACCGCAGGCTGAGATTCAGCAGTACATGCGGTACGTCGCGACGAAGTTCGATCTGTGGCCGCTCATGGAGTTCAACGCACGAGTCGATGCGGCCACCTATGACGACGTTGCCGACTGCTGGACGGTCCGGCTTCAGGACGGCCGCACGTCCATGGCGCGCTTTCTCGTTCTCGCCACCGGGCCGCTGTCGATCCCTCTCACACCGCGCATTCCCGGACTCGAGGCGTTTGGCGGCGCTCTCTACCACACCAGCCGCTGGCCGCAGGAAGGCGTCGACTTCACCGGTCAACGGGTGGCGGTCATCGGTACGGGATCGTCGGGTGTCCAGGCAATCCCGGTGATCGCTGCGCAGTGCCGGAAGCTCACGGTGTTCCAGCGCACGGCGAACTACAGCATCCCTGCACAGAACAAACGGGTGTCTCCTGAGTACCTCGCGGAAGTGAAGGCCAACTACCGCGCGCGCCGCGAATTGGCACGCCAGGCCAAGGGTGGCTCCCCGTTTCGGTATCGGACCGACAGCGCGCTGAGCGTGGACGAGGTCGATCGTGTCGATGCCTTCGAGAAGGCATGGGAACGTGGCGGAACGCACTTCACCAAGGCGTTCCCGGACATCATGGTCGACAGCACGGTCAACCAGATGGCTGCCGACTTCGTCCGCAACAAGATCCGGTCCATCGTCAGAGATCCCGCCGTCGCAGAGAAGCTGGCTCCGAACGACCACCCGATCGGTGCGAAGCGGCTCTGCGCGGATACGGACTACTACGAGACGTTCAACCGAGACAATGTCTCGCTCGTCGACCTCAAAGAGGAGCTGATCGAAACCGTCGAACCAGACGGCATTCGCACGTCGGCCGCGCTGTACGGCGTGGACGCCATCGTTCTGGCGACCGGTTTCGACGCGATGACCGGCTCCTTTCTCGCCATCGACATCCGCGGCAGCAACGGGCAGTCGCTGCGGGACACCTGGCAGGGCGGTCCACGCACCTATCTGGGCATGTGCGTGGCGGGCTTTCCGAACATGTTCCTCATCTCCGGTCCGGGCAGCCCGTCGGTGCTCGCGAACATGGTCCGGACGGCGGAACAGCAGGTCGATTGGGTCGGGGACCTGCTGAATTACGCCCGCGATCGATCCGTCGGCAGGATCGAAGCACAGCAGGAGTCGCAGGACGCATGGGTGGAACATGTCAACCAGGCGGCGCAGGGCACGATGTTCTTGAAGGCAAACTCCTGGTACCTCGGTGCCAATGTCCCTGGCAAACCGCGCATATTCATGCCGTACGCCGCGGGGCTTCCGGTCTACACCGAAGAGTGCGACGCCGTGGCGGCCGCGGGCTACCGCGGGTTTGATCTCGCGCTTCCCAAACCAGCGGCCCACAGTCGCGGCGTTGGTCAGCGGGCGAATTGACCGCGGAGATTTGAACCGGCGGATCGCGAGGCTTCGTGACGGAGGGCAGCTCGCTGACGCTCGCCGAGATCAGCCGGAGCGTCAACCTCACCACGCCGACCCACGCACCGTTTGCTGAAGGCTCTCGCCACGCGCGGCATGGTCGTCGACGTCGGGAATCGGCACTACAGCTTGGGTCCCGCGGTCATGCGCCTCTCGCTCGCCGTCACGAGCCGCACCAGCGACCTCATCGCCGTCAGTGGTCCGACGCTCGACCGCATCAGGGGTCTCACCGGCGAGACGGTGAGCCTGCAAACAACGCTCGGAGAGGAACGCGTCTGCATCGCGGAGCTCGTCAGCCCGGAGCCGATTCGCATGGAGTCAGGAGTCGGCCACGTGCCCCCTGTATGCGGGAGAGGCAGGAAAGGCGCTCCTCGCGTGGGATCCAGCGCTTGTCGAGCGGCTCCCCGCTCGTCTGCGCCGCGTCGGACCGAGCACGATCGCGACTCGCGCGGAGCTCGGGCGCGACCTCGACGGACTTCGCGGACGCGGGTACTGGACGAGCGCGAACGAAGTGGTCGCCGGCGCGTCGGCTCTCGCCTTGCCGGTGTTCGACAGCACCGGCACTGTGGTCGCGGGATCAACGTCGCGGGGCCGATGGAGCGGTGGAGCGCCGACCGGATCGCGAAGCTCGCGCCGACAGTCCTGGTCGAGGCGCAACGGCTCATGCAACTGCTCGCGTCGTCGGACCCGCTGGCCGCAGTCACCGTCGGCCGTTAGTGCATGCGGCCGGAGTCCCTCCACAAGCCGATCGAATCGAGATAGGTGACGAGCAGCGTCCCTGCGGCATGGATGTGCCGTGACATCGCGATCCGGGCTCCTTCCGGGTCGTGCCGTTCGAGCGCGTCGAGGAGATCGGCGTGCCCCGTTCGGTTGTGGTCGAGCCAGCCCGGGATCGCCCCCCAGAAGCGGCGAGGCACGAATCGGGCCGTGCTGCGAACGAACCAGACGAGTCGGTCGGAGCGGGCCGCGGCGTAGACCGCATCGTGAAGCTGATAGTTCACCGACTCGAGGTAGCCCGGGTCCTTTCCGTCGTGCGCGTTGATCGCGGCGTCGAGCGTTCGCAACGTCGCCAGCTCCTCTTCCGTGATGATCGAGGCCGCACGGGCGGCAAGCTCGCCGGCTACGAAAGCCTGCACGAGATAGGCGTCCTCAATGTCCTGGCGCGTGACGGCTGCGACACGGAACCCGCGGTTCGGCTCCTGGACAACCCACCCGTCCTGGGCGAGGATGATCAGCGCCTCTCGCACCGGCGTCACGCTTGCGCCGATGAGCTCGGCGAGCGGCGCGAGCCGAAGCAACTCGCCCGGTTGCGCCTGACCGGACACGATCAGCTCGCGGATGTGCGCAGCCGCCTCGTCTTTCAGCTGCAGCCTGGGCTCGCCGCCGTACCGAACGCCCACCGGTGTCATCCCGCTCCGTATATCATATTAGGAAGCGACGATGGCTAAGACGCGAATGGAGAACGCGCGCAACACCTCCGGGAAGTACGTCGTCGCGCGCGTCTCGGACGTTCCGCCGGGTAGCAGACTCATCGTCGACGTCGGCGGGCGAGAGGTCGGCATCTTCAACATCGACGGCGAGTTTCACGGCGTCCTAAACCGTTGCCCGCACCTCGGCGGCCCGCTGTGCTCCGGCGAGCTCCTCGGACTCATCGAATCGGACGGTCCGGGGGACTTCCGTATCGACACGTCGCAGACATTTCTCGTCTGTCCGTGGCACGGCTGGGAGTTTGACCTGCGGACGGGACAGTCCTATTTCGACCCGGCCCGAACCCGCGTGCGGCACTACCCCGTCGAGGTGGAACGCGGCGACGCGATCGTCGTGGGCGACGCCGCCGACAGGGACGGCCGAAGGCCCGGTCCATACGTCGCGGTGAAGGTTCCTATTACCGTCTCCGACGACTATCTCGTCGTGACGATGGGCGCCGCCGCCGGGTCGCCGAGGAAGAAGGCGTGACCGCGGTCGGATCTGCGCTCGAGCGGATCGACCCGCGCCGCCACTGGGACGGCGCGGTCATCGACTGCGACGTCCACGCGGCGGTCCCCTCGCTGGACACCCTCTATCCCTACATGGACACGGTGTGGGAGCACATGGCCCGCGACCGTGGATGGTTCGGCCCGTACGGCGCGGCGGCGACGTATCCGCCGAACGCCCCCAGCACGTCGCGGCCGGAGTGGAGAGCCGAGAACCGTGCGCCGGCATCGGGGCTGGACCTCCTGCAGAAGGACGTCCTCGATCCGATGCGCGTCGAACGCGCGGTCGTCAACTGCTACTACGGCATCGACACGCTCCGTCATCCCGACTGGGCGGCGGCGATCGCGCGAGCGGTCAACGACTGGATCATCGCCGACTGGTTGGACAAGGATTCGCGCCTCGTCGCGTCGATCTCGTTACCGGCCCGCGACCCGGCGGCGATGGTGGCCGAGATCGAGCGGGTCGGCGACCATCCGGGCTTCGTCCAGGCGTTCCTGCCGATCCGAAGCGACCGGCTGTACGGCCAACGCGTCTATCACCCGGTCTTCGAGGCGCTCACGCGACACGACCTCGTCCTCGGGCTCCACTGGGGCGGCACCACCGAGGACGCGCCGTCCGTCACGGGCTTCCCGTCCTGGTACGTGGAGCGATACGCGGCGGAGTGGCAAGCCTACGCGGCGCAGATCGCGAGCCTGCTTGCCGAAGGTGTCTTCAAGGCGTACCCGACCCTTCGCGTCGCCGTCTTCGAGGGAGGATTCACCTGGATACCGCAGTGGGGCTGGCGGCTGAACAAGGAATGGAAGGGCCTACGGCGTGAGGTTCCCTGGCTCGACCGCCGCCCGCTCGACCTCATCCGCGAGCACATGCGCTTCTCCATCTCGCCGATCGACTCCGGTCCCCCGGACGCGCTCGCGCGCATCGTCGAATGGCTCGGATCGGAAGACATCCTCATGTACGGCAGCGACTATCCGCACTGGCACGACGACGATCTCGGCGACCTGCTCCCGCACGTGTCGGAGACGATGCGGAGCAACATCATGTCCGAGACTGCCCGTGCCTGGTACCGGTTGTAGAGGAGGCAGAGACGGAGTCGATCCTCGCACCGAGCCCGCCCGCGCAGGACGACGCGTTCATGCCGATCATCGACGCCGACGTCCACAACTACGCGGTGCCGATGTCTCCCGAGCTGGACAAGTACATGTCCAAGCGGTGGGTCGAGTACCTGCGAACGATGGGCATCTACCACACGCGTGGCGGGGGCGAGCGCCCGCGGCAGCGGCAATACGCCCACCGCACGGACTCCATTCCTCCGAGCGGAGGCCGGCCAGGCACGGATCCGGACTTCGCCCGCGAGCAGCTCCTCGATCTGTACGGGATGAGCGGCGCGGTTCTCAACGACATCGCCGCCGCCGCGCTCGTCACCGGGTCGGACGCGTATCCGTTCGCGCTCTCGATGGAGATCGTGCGCGCGTACAACGACTGGCGGACCGAGTGGTTCGCAGCGGATCCACGGTGGTACGCCTCCATCAACGTGCCGTTCGAGGCTCCCTCCGAGGCCACGAAGGAGATCGAGCGCTGCCGCAACGACAGCGGCGACCGCTTCGTGCAGGTGATGTTCTGCGGCGCCTCCGACGAGCCGATCGGACGCCCGCGCTACTGGCCGATTTACGAGGCCTGCGAGCACTACGGGATCCCCGTCGGCATCCACGCAGCGGGCGGCAAGCGCGGCACGCCCTCAGGCCACACGAACTACTACTTCGAGGATCACACTGACTTCGCGCTCGTCGACTACCCGATCGTCTCCAGCCTCGTGTTCGAGGGCGTCTTCGATCGCTTCCCCAACCTCCAAGTCGCACTGCTCGAGCTCGGCTGGTCGTGGGTCGTCCCGTTCGCCTGGCGACTCGACGCGTCGTGGCGCGTGCTCCGCGACGAGGTGCCGCATCTCACCCGAAAGCCCTCGGAGTACCTGCGGGAGCACTTCTGGTTGACGACCCAGCCGATGGAGGAGCCGGACGTGCCGGAGGCTCTGACGGGGATGTACGAGCTCTTGTCTCAGGCGGGCATGGACGAGAGGCTTATGTTCTCGTCCGACTATCCGCATTGGGACTTCGATCCGCCAGAGGCGGTCGACACGATGCCAGGGCCGCTGCGGCGGAAAGTGCTCGGTGAAAACGCGAGCAGGCTGTACGGCATCCCGCTCCGCGCCGGAACGGGCGCGCGCGGTCGCGCCTAGCGCAGGTCGAAGAGGCTCTCGCCGGCGACGACCATGTCAAGAATCTCGCGCTCGCGCGCGACGATCGCCTCCGCGCCCGCAATCGTCGAGCGGACAAGATCCACCGCCACGGCGACGACGCCGTCGTCATCGCCGACGCACACGTCGCCGGTGCAGACGGTGAGGCCGTCGAACTCGAGTGGCACATCGGCGGTCCCAGGGGTGGTCCCGATCAGTGCCACTGGCGTGACGCCGCAGGCATAGACGTGAATTCCGCTCGATCGCAGGACGTCGACGTCGCGGACGTACCCGCCGACGACGACGACGGCGACTACGCCGCGCCGGGAGAGCTCGGCGGCGACGAGCTCGCCGACGAGCGCGGTTGCGACGGCTCCGCCCCGCGCGTCAATGACGAGGACGTCTCCGTCCGCGCACGCCTCGAGGCCTGCGCGGAGGGAACGGGGATCCGGTCCGCGGCAGTCGACCGTGCGCGCGAGCCCGGCGAAGCGACCGGCACCGGCGAGCCGGATCAGAGGCGGGTCGATCGCCCCTCTTCTGCCGAGGGCGTCGGCGACGGCGGAGCTCGGCAGCCCGGCAAGACGCGAAACGTCGGCGGCGGGAACCGTCACGTCTGCCCGTTCTTGACGCATCCACCCAGTATCGTATGAAATATACGGTTAACCGACGAGTTCGCATGCAATCGCTTCTGAATCTCGAAGACGTCCGTCGGGCCGCCAGGCGGCGACTGCCGCGGACCGCCTTCGAAGTCATCGACGGAGGGGCCGGGAACGAGACCACCGTGCACCGCAACCGCGAGGCCTTTCGCGACATCGGCCTGCGGCCGAGGGCGCTGGCCGACACGACGACGCGCGACATCTCCACGACGCTCTTCGGCCAGACGATCTCCATGCCGTTGCTCCTCGACCCGTGCGGATACGCGCGAATTGCGCACGGCGAGGGGGAGCTGGCGGTCGCGCGCGCCGCGGCGGACGCCGGCACGATCTTCGCGCTGAGCACGGCGACGAGCTACCCCCTCGAGGGGGTAGCGCGAGCGGGTGACGGCCCGAAATGGTTCCAGCTCTACGCCCCGGCCGACAGGTCCGAATGCACGGCCCTGCTGCAGCGGGCGCAGAACGCGGGCTATGAGGCGCTGGCCGTGACGATCGATACGGCGGTCGGTGGTCTTCGCGAACGGGACAAGCGCAACAAGCTCGAGGTGCCGCTGAGGATGACGCCGCGCCTCTTTCTCGAGGGCGCGCGCCGTCCGCGGTGGGCGATTGACTTCATACGCGGCAACGTCGGTCGCGGCGGCATGGGAATCGTCGGTCCGCGTGGCTTCCAGGGTGGTCGTCTTCGACCCTTTCGCTCGCTGAAGGACGCCGGCCGCGCCATCGCCGCCTCGGCGCGCCCAGTCACCTCCGAGGACATCGCCTTCATCCGCGAGCAGTGGTCGGGTCCCCTCCTCGTCAAGGGCGTGCAGCGGGGCGACGAGTGCGGACTGCTCATCGACCTCGGCGTCGACGGCATCATCGTCTCGAACCACGGAGGGCGACAACTCGACACAGGACGAGCGACGATCGAGATCCTCCCCGAGGTGGTGCGGGCGGTCGCCGGCCGGGCGGTCGTGCTCGTCGACGGCGGCTTCCGCCGCGGAGTTGACGTCGCGAAGGCGCTCGCGCTCGGCGCGAATGCTGTCCTCGTCGGGCGCCCGTACCTGTACGGGCTCGCGGTCGGCGGAGAGGCCGGCGTTCGCCACGTTCTCGAGCTAATGCGATTCGAGATCGACCAGACGATGGCGTTGCTCGGCTGTGAGACGCTCGCGCAGCTCGACTCCAGCTATGTCGATTTGAGGCCGGGCTTCGCCGGACGTGTCGACGAAGCCCAGACCGACCTCGGGATCCACCCCGGGGTCTTCGTCCCCTAGTCAACGAAGGAGCGCATCGTGGAGAACGGTCAGCTGACATGGCTCGGTCATGCCTCGTTCCGCCTCGACAGTCCCGGCGGAAAGCGGATCTACGTCGACCCATGGCTCGACGGTAACCCGAAGTGTCCGGAGTCAGAACGCGAGCCCGAGGCGGTGGACATCGTCGCCCTCACACACGGTCACAGCGACCACATCGGTAACACCGTCGCGCTCACGCAGCGCTTTGGGCCGGAGGTCGTTGCGCAGGTGGAGCTTAAGGCGTGGTTGGGGACGCAGGGAGCTCAGGTCGGAGGCCTCCCCGGCATCAACAAGGGCGGCAGCCAGGAGATCGACGGCATTCGGTTCACGCTGACCAACGCGTTCCATTCGTCCAGCGCGCCAGACGGCACGTATCTCGGCGAAGCATGCGGCATCGTCGTCCGGCTCGAGGACGGCTACACCGTGTACTTCGCAGGCGACACGTGCGTCTTCGGCGACATGGCGCTAATCGGGAGGCTGTACCAGCCCGACCTCGCCGTGCTGCCGATCGGCGACTGGTTCACGATGGGGCCGCCAGAAGCGGCCGTCGCGCTCGATCTGATCGGCGCCTCGCGCTGCGTCCCTTGCCACTTCGGAACATTCGGCCTGCTCACGGGCACGCCGGATGAGCTCGCGAAGCTGGCGCCGAAGTCGGTGGAGGTTGTCAGCGAAGAGCCCGGCGTGCCGATTCGACTGTAGGCCGCGCTAGTCGCCGTTCTTGAGCGCAAAGCGCTCGAGAAGTCGGCGAGCGATGAGAAGGCGCTGGATCTCGCTCGTTCCCTCGCCGAGGAGCATCAGCGGCGTGTCGCGGTACAGACGCTCGATGGGAAAGTCCTTCGAGTAGCCGTAGCCGCCGTGGATGCGCATCGCGTCCATTACCACCTCGTGCGCCGACTCAGTCGCGAAGAGTTTCGCCATGCCCGCCTCGAGGTCGGTCCGCTCGCCTGAGTCCTTCTTACGCGCGGCGTTGAGCATCAGCAGCCGGGAGGCCTCGATCTTCGTCGCCATGTCCGCGAGCTTCAGCTGGATGGCCTGGTGCTGCGCGATCGGCTGGCCGAAGGTCTCACGCTGTTGCGCGTACCGGATCGCGGCCTCGAATGCCGCAGTGGCGACGCCGGTGGCCCTGGCGGCGATGTTCACGCGTCCCAATTCGATGCCGGCCATGAACTGCTTGAAGCCGCATCCGATGCCGGCCTCACCGCCGAGCACGGCGTCGGCCGGCGCGCGGAATCCGTCGAATACGAGCTCGGTCGACTCGATTCCCTTGTAGCCGAGCTTGCGGAGCGGCGGCGAGATCTCGAGTCCCGGCAGCCGCGACACCTCGGGCTCCTTCTCGAGGATGAACGCGCTCATTCCGCGATGACGGGGTACGGCGTCGGGGTCCGTCTTCGCGAGCAGCATGACGAGCCCGGCGCGTAGGCCGTTCGTCGTCCACATCTTCTGCCCGGTGATGCTCCAGCCGTCCGCGTCTCGATTCGCTCGCGTCCGGATGGCCTGCACGTCCGAGCCGGCGTCGGGCTCGGTCATCGAGTACGCGGCGCGCACCTCCCCTGCGGCCATGCGCGGGAGATACCGCACGCGCTGCTCGGCCGTGCCGAATGTCTTGATCATCCATGCGGCCATGAAGTGCGTGTTGAGGATCCCGGCGAGCGACATCCATCCTCGGGCGATCTCGATCTGCACGAGGGCGTACGTTGTGAGGTCTAGTCCGAGACCGCCGTGCTCTTCGGGGATGGTGAGGCCGAAGAGTCCGAGCTCCCGCATGTCGGACGTCAGGGCGGTCGGGAACTCGTCCGCGTCCTCGAGCGCCGCCGCCGTCGGAACGACGGCCCGGGCGACCCAGTCCCTAACCGCTGCGACGACGGCCTGCCGTTCGTCGGGAGTGGGGCTGGCTTTCATGCGTTTTATATGATATTCAAACTTCGCTTCAGGTTCGCTCGAGGCGCGCGAGCGCCACTCGACTCCACGCAAGGAGGTTGAGATCGATGGCTGATACCGGGGAAGGACCGCGCTTTCTCGCGAGCGGCAACGGCTCCGTGAACTCGACGCTCGACGAGGCCGCCTTCGCGCCACGTCCCGGGTTCAAGCGGGTCCACGTCATCCTCGGCGAGGAGGACGATCAGCAGGCGCCGCAGGTCTACTGGGCGAAGGATCCTCCCAACATCACGTGGGACGCGCAGTCGCACGGC